>Ga0247729_10000508_pt1 | contig 16106 bp, 14 predicted proteins | sample UWRJL133311R2_FD_180958 | JGI IMG/M metagenome (GOLD analysis project Ga0247729, IMG submission 180958) | Plant litter microbial communities from Arlington Agricultural Research Station in Wisconsin, United States - UWRJ-L133-311R-2 | ecosystem: Environmental > Terrestrial > Plant litter >... | reverse complement strand
GTCCTCTAACACCTTGAAGCATGCCTTCTCCTGATCAGTCTCGGGCACCACATTGCCACCTTTTTCCATTCGAGCTGCAAGGTCTTCTAGAACTGCTGGATTTAATGACATCATGCGACTTGCTATAGAGTCAAAATTCGTACGTTTGGCCAGTAGGAAGCTCCCCGTGCTGCTGCTCCTCATCTGCTCGTGGTTAAAAGCAACGATCGGGAAGTACAAATCTGTTTGGAACCTTTTGTCATGGAACATCAGGAGCCATCGCTTGTGGGCTGCATTCGAAAGTTTTTTCTTGTGAATGGCCTGACCGATGCCTCCTAATCCGTAAGGAAATAACCAGGGGAACATCTGGGGATATATCTGGGGATTATCATACATAGACTGGGGCTCTTCACTGTGCCCAATTCCTAGAAGCCTTCCGCCCTGCTCTAAATGCTGCATTGCTTTTATCTTAAGTGATTTCATAGACATCTTGGCATACTCCTCACCGGTCATTCCCTGCACCGTGAAGGGACAGGGTCCATCCTCGGTCCCAATTTCTTCGTCTCCATCGTGTTTGCTCATAGCCGTAGCGATCCTATTAGACTCCTCAGGGGCCATAGGACGGTAATCCACCACTACCGGCGGTCCTTCCTCAGGATACGATGCCAGATTCTCTTTCGAGATCTGAAGGTCAGCATAATCCGCGTGATTAACTTTAAGCCACTCCAAGGCGGCAAGTACATTCTTTCTTCGGACGAGCATCGGAGTTCTTTTGTACTCTTCTGGAGTAGGTTTTGCGCTTCCTAAAAAAACAAAAGCTAGTACCTCATTAAGCTCGGTGGAACTGGGTGGCAGAACATTATACACCTCTACGGTTGGCGTAGAGAACATGATACAGTTTGCGATCATTTTTGCTCTTCCAGACGACACTCGAACCAGACACCGATTGTGCCGTATTCTAGCTACCATCATCTGCTCTGCAAACGTTAAATTCTTAAGCTGAGGTGGAACAGCGCCTAACCACAAACCATTAGCCAATGCAAGCGGCGGACGTTTTCCTTTGGACAAAAAATCCGCGCATGTAGTGCAAACTCTCGTGCAGGTTTGGTCAAGCACAGGTCCCTCGATATCTGTGGGCTTGTCTCCAGCAGCTTTTCTCTCTACGGACGTGACACCTGGAGATATCAAACACTGCAGATGGTCCTTCACACTTTCTATGGGACGTAGTTCTGTTAGTAGTACCAATTGGCCACATACGGCACAGCCCGATTCTTCAAACGATACAGGTGATGTTCCCTCGCAAAACTTGCGTATGACATTCTCTACCTTCCTTTGAGTCGGTGGATTTGGTGGAAACAAAGGCACTTCGTCTTTTTCTAGAGGTGATGCAGGAGCGGTTTTTTGATCAACAATCTTGCTGCTAGCTTTAGCTGCCTCTTCCCTACGTTTTGAACTTCTCAAACGCTCGTTCTCTTTGCGTTCGCTCGCTGTCATTGCAGGTACGAATAGTGAAAAATGTACACCACACGCTGGACAATGATGATTTCTGAATTTGTCCAGCCTATCTGCTCTTTTTCCTTTGTTTAACAAAGCGATTCCGTGAATCTGTCCTATGAATCTCATTTCCTCAATGGACAAGCATATCGATAGAGTCTCGAGAGGAAGCTGGACCGCAATCAGCCTGGGGTCCTCTTTCAACACCTGGTCCAAGTTATGGGCGTCTATATAGCATGTGTATACATAGTCGCGGGTTTCGTCGATATCCGCATTGATAGGCTTGTAAAGATGGTCAATAAGTCGTTCGCCTTTCAGCTTTCGGTTATGTTTTGACCCGCCTCCCTTACGAACAGATTGCACGCCTTGTTCAGGCATCTTTATTGACACGGGCCCAAGGTCGGGTAATCGCCTGGCACGGACTACTTTAAACGAGCAGTATATCTCTCGTCCGTAATCCACAAATACCTTCGAGCGTCTAACCCAATAGTCTGTCGAGCGAAAGCAATGTCGTAATAGGGCAAGCTCCAGCAGCCGCACCTGAGCAGCAGTTCTTATTCGACAATTCAGGCAGTGGAATACACGCATCCACATAAAATACACTTTTGTCGGATAACGAAGATACCGCAAGCACCACGACGGGAACAGAGATACGGGTGGAATCTGAATGCCAGGCGGTTCACATGACGATACGGGGTCGCAGGTAGCAATCAAAACGCTATTTCGCACAGATGCACAAGCACCTTTCAATATACTGTCAGGCCAGCTAGCCCTTTTTATACTCGCAGCGCGATTGTCAGGGACAGGCGCCGCGTCGAACACCGATTTATTCGGTCGAAAACACTGTTCTAGACAGTCGTGAAAGTTGACAGTTGGAACCTGGACGCGGACAGAAGGGGTAGCGTACAGGGCAAGAGGAGGGTTGGGTAAGAAGCAAGCGCCAGTCCGATCTGGAAATCCGTCCAAGTCCAGAGCCACGAACCAGAGGGATAAGGCGTAATATATCAAGCACTGGTCAAAAATATAATCAGCATACTCCATATAATTCAGCTACGTCGACCAGACACGTACGGCAGTGAACATCAGTAAAGGCCAGGGTGAAATCATGTTGGAAGACAGAAGCTGACGGCGAATCCACAAACGGCGGTTCAACGTTCAACATTGTTCAAATAGTCGCAAACAAACGGCGCGACCGACACGTGATTGTATCCGCATTTATTGGGCATACTTAAGTCGCGGATCCTCATATGCGCCGATGCACCTCCTCAGAACATTAAATTATATCCTTTTAAAGAGAAAGTGCAATTCGTACGCTAGAATAACGAACAGATCAATATTGTAGGTTAAACCAGCTTATAATGATACATCAGGCTTGTATGGTCGCACACGTCAACTCAGTCTTCAATGTCGACATCCAGTGCCGGAGTATCTACGATGTACAATTCGGAAGCAGATAATACGTACAAAAGGCATCGTACTGCCATTGCGGGGTGTACGAAAGCAGTACCGTTGAGTGAAGGGCGTATACGGTTTTAATTGTTTTATCGTCAATGGCGCACGCACTTCAGCGTATACATACCCTACAATGACGCAAACGCCTTTGAACGGGCATATTACAGGCTGCGGTGCAAGGAACTGACGCACCATTTTGTCAGCAGACCGACAATCGGGGGCTGTTTTACGCTGGTCACTTCTCCTATCTGGCAGTCTCAACTGCTCGTCCTGCGAATACTCCGCTCTCTGCTACCCACATATCACGTTCTCCCTCTCTTTATCACGCCGAGACAAATATTGGTGTGCTTTTTGAGATGCTTGGACGGCACATAGATTTCGTTGTCGGATCAGATGTTGACATGAGATTAACGGAAGAGGAGGATGAAGGCGAGCGCTCTGCCGACCTGGTACACACGTACCCAGAGAGCCCACTGGGCGAAAGCGACATCGATATGGAGTCGCCTTACGGAGCAGATAAAGTGGCTAACCTCCCTTACCGTGAACAAATGGTAGACTATCCAGGACGCCCACATGACGCTCCGCAGCTATACGAATGCTTTAACCACCCATTGGCGCCTACCGATGCCAAGCGAGTACTCTTTTTTTATATGGATACGACGCACGATAGTATGGTTGCCTTGTTTAAACGAGAGAAGGGGTTCAAAGTGCCATACGAGAGGTGTGATGTTCTAGACACGATGGGTGAGTCGCCTACTTCACGCCTTGAGACATCGGTATCAAATTTCATCAGGTTTCGTTAAAATGAGTGACGGAGAATATCTTTTTGCTGCGTGCACGAGGATGAACGCAGAAGCGAGAAGGCCGCTGCTAGATGTTATAAAACTATGGGTCACATCCGGGTGAGTACCACCTTTGTGGGGGCCGTTAAAACAAACTGACAATTCCTTCCATACTCAACCAGCGAATCGATTACAGAAGAGACCAAGAGCGATCTAGACAGAGCACAAAAAAATGCGATGGGGCCCAGAAGCCTGCGTCAAGTCGGTCCAGCAGCATTCGACAAGTCCACGGGCGTCTACACGGGCGCCACCAGTATCCAGCGATCTTGCCGTATGGAGCACAAGAACACCACATATACGTTCGGCCCGACCCTGCAGAGACAGAATTCGATCATATCGCCTGCTCAGTCGGGAAAGATCAGCGCCGCAAATGCACCGAGAGATGAGAACTTGGTGATGAGGAAAGATGTCGTAATGGTACGCAGAGGTTTAAACGCCTGATTAGGCAATCGCTGACGCCGCCTATGTAAAGTCCACGACAGCAGCGGCGTTGGAAAGTCTGAATAAAGGACCATCGAACCTTCTGGAACCGCTCAGCCTGTTCTCGAACGCCATCAACACCTGGAAGATGGGTTCGAGAGATACGTACTGCTTCACCACAATGCAGCTGAACGTGGCAGATGTACAGCTGGGCAGCAACTGTGAGTGCCCGAGCACGGTACGATAATCGAACATGTTACTTACGATTCGCTGAAGTATCGCCCATGGTGTCGATGGGAAACGTCGGTAAACTTCACGCAGACGGTACAGATGACCCAGCGTGTATAACGAACACTCTTTCCATCAGCGACCTGTCGCCCGAAACTGATCCAGGCTGCATGATGATGGTGCTTCCTCGCGTATACATCCCCATGAGCTACCTCACAGCCTGCAACTTTGGCGGTCATGCATACCATGTAGGCATACCCGCATCGACCTTCGACGAGACGGTGATAGGGAAAGACAAACGTGAACTTGCCGTCCTCTACCCTCAGGCGCGAGCACACAACGGAGATCAACGGCTTCCTCTGTTCATGCTTCCAGGAAACACGGAGACCTTTAAGACGTCTATCGAGTACCACATACCGGAGTGAGCATTTGATCACCGAATGTCAGTTGCACCGATATTTACCCAACATTCTGTACGCTTAGAAAATTCATGGACACCATCGGGCTAGGTACTCACGCGACATACGCTCGCGACGGAATCACTACTACGGACCCACCCGCATTTGTGGAGTTCATGGCAGAAGAGTTCTACAAAGTGGCGTACTGGGGCATGATTCAATGCGCCGAGGAACTAGGTGTAATAATCGACCCCGACGTCTTCATCAGTGCATTCACCTATAAGAAGGATGGTAAACGGTTTTCGGTTCGCCACGGCCCACATCTCCCCGGTTATCGTAGACACGATGCGCCTACCGAGCTGAACCCGCCCCACATCGAGGTAAAGGACGACTTCGTCGACCAGACGCCTCTCAGACTCGCTGCGTTCGCGGAGATGGAAGAATTAAGGGATAAGATGGCAAAGATGACCCCATACGATATAAATCACCAGACTCCAGCCTACACCGACGAAGACATCGCAAAGATCATCGACCAGCACGACAAGAAAAGAAAACAAGATTTCTCCGGCGCACCGTGTTATGGTATCAGGCTCAACGGCGGCGAAAGTGTCGCCAAAGGAGCCGAAATCGAGCGCGAATACGCGAGAAGCAGAAAGGCCGTGGAAAAGGACGACGATTCAGAGTACAGCGACGACGGTTTCATCAAGAACGAAGAATACCGGCGGCTGGTGGACAACGAAGGCAATTCGAGCTTCAGACGGGCCAAGGAGGAGAAATCTTCCAGGAGAACAGCAAGACACGAGAAACGCAGGGCCAAGAAAGCTCAGGAGCAAACCAATCGACCGGCTGAAGGAACACCCTCGACGGGCAAGAGAGAGAAGAGGAAGGAATATGACGACGGCACGACCCTCAGCGAAGGCATACTCACAGAGGACAATGGGCACAAAGGGAACGACGAAGAGTGGCTGCCCAGCACAAGCACCGCTAATGTTGCAGGTCCCGACGGGAATCCTAGACGAAGCCACCGTAAGAGATCCCGCACATCGAAAAGCCTGCAAACGCACCCGAATACATCAGAAGGCGATCACGACAAGGAAGCTGCATATGCTTTTACGTCACCTAGTGAGTAATCAACCACCAAACTGCCTTCAGGTCAATAACCACTTATTCTCAAGCCAAACGACCTCGCACCCAAAGCAGCGTTTCCGTTTTGCCAAAACCGGTCGTCGAAAAGCGCACGGATACAGATAAAGGCCCTCGGACTTGGCAAGACACGACAATCGGTGACTCGACAAGCAGTATGACACGGAAGGCGACCGATATAGGTAACTCCATACTGGTCGACCGAGGAATGGATTCTACGACTGCAGACACGCGCGAAGCACCTAATAAAGGTATGATGCCGTTATTGGCCTCATCGTATCAAACTAATTACGCTAGCACTAGCCAACAACGCATACGTGCTGTTGACCCCGATTTGCGAAGTCCAAAGACTTAAAACATCCGCAATTATCCCAGAAGGTACGATATGCACATCGCATCCGAAGGGGTAGAGCGCGATGCTAATCTTTTGAAACCTTAGAAGGGGGTACGACCACCGCAGCCTCTCAGAACGCGAACAAAGGGAAGGCCGTCGATACAGGCAAGAGGTTGGAAGCGGGTAAGCAACAAGCATATTCAACTTTCTAGAGATACCATATTCATTTCGAACTCGAAATCTAGAATACAGGTTTATGATCAACTTCAGTGGCGAGAAGCTTATGGCCGAATTGCGAAAAGTAGAGCACGATATCAAATCAGTTTATTCGTCCACGCCACACGGCGAAGTTCACGACAGATGCGCTGCAATCAAGTCCTTAAAGCAACATAACAGGAAGATGGCGCGTCGTACGTACAAGTCGAACGCGGCCAACACGGTTCTGGAAGACATGGAAACAGCCCTCAGGCTGGCGTCAGACCTTGAGGGAAGCGTATCAGACCATAGCATCGTCATCAGGATGTATCGGTTTCACTTCATGAAGGCCAGAACAAACTTCTCCAGATGGTTATTCGCAGAAATGCCCGAGCACTCCGAAAGGATGATGTCCAGTTCTATATCAGAGGTTGGAAGAGAGGAAATGTGGCTATATCGTCTATGCTTCGCAGCTCGCTCTATGGTGGACATACGAATCAGGGAGAAGAGCTTTGTTACCCATGAATACGGCGTGCTACTCGATACAGAACCTCGAACATACATTGCCAGGACCAGCAGACTGTACGCAAACAGCGATGATGACAAGATCAAAATGGCGTCCAACATTGTATTCGATGTTGTCTGCACATGGATCGCAGGAATAGACCGAGACGACATGTGGAGGATCTGGGTCATTGAAGATCTCCAAACCGTTTTTGGCGAGTCCGTGTTGACCCTAGATGCAACATGGGATGTATATCGGTCGATGACAAGGTCCAGCGTCCTCAAGAGACTGGCGGGTCGATCCCACATAGCTCGCGAAGATATGGACTCCTTCAGAAACGCCATTCATGAGCATCCCCTCTCTTCCCATACTTCTCTCTACCGAACGATCACCGACCACCTATTCAGCCTCGTATCAAGGCATACCCGAGGAGAACTGATAAGCCAAGCCGAAATTCCATTTCGACCAGACCTATCGCTGACCGCGTCAACCATATACCAGGTCCCCTCAGAGCAGTGGGATGGGCAAACCCGGCTCAGACTTTTTACTCTTCAAGCCGTCGACGTGCACTACGGAACGGTTAACCCGAAGTTCAAGACGCAACTGCAAATCGAAATGATGAGCGATTCCGACGCTTATTCACCTTTCAGAGACCATACGCTTAGTCGGCCAAGGTTCAGGAGCAAGGACGGGCCAATGGAGGCGGATAGGATATGCACCAACGGCGGTATATTCAGCGCGATTGTATTTCACGCAATCACATACTGTACGCCCTTCTCCAGAGAAGGGCGTATCTGCTTCGACGATGCCGACGACTGGATCAACGCAGTTCGCAATATGCCGCTGGAATCCTATGTGCGACGAGCAAGTTTGCGGGATACGTTCGGCCCCGAAAAGATACGCACTCTGGCACGAAAGTACAGTACGAACATCGAGGAATCACAGTTGTCATCTCATTTCAGCAGCCCCGACGCGGATTTTTGGAATACATTCAGGCTCCTCCACGATACACGAAAGAAGCAACAGCCGTTCCCTCAGCTGGGCGCCTCGGGTGCATTTGAACTCGCGGTGGACCTCGCCCATTCAGGCCTGTTCGACCTGCCCACGTTCGAGACCACCGCCTACTGCATAACCCTAATGAATGCATCCTCTTTGAGAGGAATCGAACTGTATTCTAACGTATCCAAGTCAGACACGATCAGCCTGACGCCGGAAGAAACATGTATCGCAATGAAAGACGCTGCCACCTTTCTGAAGGCCTCTGTTCCTATCCCTGCAGATTGGCTCGTCGCGTACGGTGCGGAGGATATCGAGTACATTATGGGAAAGTTTCACGAGGCCACAAGAAGGGGCTTAGCATGAGCGGTTACATATCAGATACGTAGTGCAGAGTCGCTCGACAATGACAAACTCGGACATTCGAACCATATGAACACAATTCCATTCAGCTGTACCCTAAGATCTACGTAGTACGCATGTTGAGACGCCACTACTTCTACGAGAATACTTCGTGTTGAACACGCCCCCGACAACGACTGCACCGTGAGGTGCATCGATAAAGCAACCCATCAAGGGGGGGTAGCGAGCAAGAGCACCCATTGTGCATTGTGATAGACGTGATAAATTTCGCCTGGTACCTTCGCAAGCTGGACAGTGTGGCCAATCACCGCGAACGATCCGCGAGGGAGCTCAGAGGGGAACGGCGGGAACGTGTGCATCTGTTCGAACGTCTGACGATTGAAATCGAACTTGACCCCTCTGGCATCGTACACGGGGACTAGAACGACAATATTAGTCGTAAATTTTGGACAGAATAAAATTGCATAAACATACTGCGGGTCTGGCCACTAAGAGGGGGGATGAACCTGGGCAAGGTGCCGTCTTTTTTCCCCGGAGAACCGCCGCTGGTATCGAGGAAACCGTCGAGAATATCAGGTCCACCTGAGACAGTGTGTCAATAATCTATGGTTTTGCGGATAAACAAAAGACCTACGTTGCACGGCGGCACGGGGCGGTCGCCCAAAGGTACCAAAGGAGACTGCCGAGGCGTACATGTACGTGTAAACGATTGGGGTGCTGGTCAGAAGTCCCAGGAGTCCAGCATAGCGCTGCCATTCGTACGTGTGGAAAATACCAGAGACGTTGTGTGTACCAGTGTTGGAATTGGGAGACAAAATGTGACTCTCCGTTACGACCAGCGGAGAAACGCATAAGGCAGAACAGAGGCCGGCGCCGTCGTTCACGCAGATGTCGAATTTGCTGGCTTCATTGGCGACAGGCCGCCCGACAATATCGAGGGGACTGACTCGAGCGAGGTTAACGAATCTACCGTCCCGTGCGAAGGAGATCGATTCAGCCGCAATCCTAATGAAGCGATAAGCAACGGACAAGAACAATTGGTCACGGGAAAATACGTACTTGATTCTCAGAGTGGGCGTTAACTTGCTCCAACCGCTGAACCTCATCTGCGACGTGTTGGACACACTGGTGTAGCTTTTGACTCCTTCCCAACTTATGGAACTATACGAATACACGCACAAATTTTAGAAGATGGACAGCCACGATAAAATAAAGCGACTCACGGGAGGAAGGGTAGATCCTCGTAATGACCTCTGGACTCAAGATACTTGTCCATCAAGGCAGGCTCAAGGATACCATCCTCAGAGGGCAATTTCCTATAACCGGCAGTGAGTACACGACACGTAGAAGAGCGGTTGTCGCACCTGATAACAAGCCCTGTAATATCAGAAAGGAAGGTCGAGCCGGAACTCGCAGGTGGTGGAGAAGAGGGGTTGTCTGGACCATCGCCTAAGAATGCCTTGCTGGTACCAAAGGTCTCGTCGTCAGAATCTGCCTGCGTCTTCTTTTTGGCAGACTCAAACAGCTTCCTACTGAAAGAAAGAGGTCAGCCCTGCAAACGGAAGGAAGGCGATAACTACCTAGGAGTAAATGCGCTGCCGAGCGCTTTCGAAGTTCTCGAAAAGACGGGCGTAGGAGTCTGAGGAGGAATTTCGACGTCCGATCCATAACCGTGCTTAGCGTACCTGTAGCGCTTGGTGCTATTGAAACAATCGTGAGTGCCAACCATAATATAAGAGGACAGGGCTCACGGAGATTCCCGGCCAGGAGAAGACGAAAGGTCGTTGTTTGAGGCGTTGACCTTGCTGCTGCTTGCTCTGTAACAAGAGGTTGATCAGGAAGCCGATGTCGATTTTAAAAAAAGGGGGGGGCATACGCAGCAGCACGTCGTGTGACCACAGGGGGAGTAACAGGGGCACTACGCTTCAGCCTCTTGATGGAAGATGGGACCGAAGGTTCAGGATAGGCCCTTCCAAAACACTTAAGTATTTGAAGGCTGAAGGAGACGCGTGTGCATGAGGTACTCACTCATCGTTGGAGTCAAGTACCTCTCTGTAGAAAGTATTGACAGACATCAGCAAACGAACTGGAAAGGCGAACCGATGACCACGTACCCGGCATCAGGAATATCGTCCTCACTGTCGGACACGTTGACGATCCTGACCTGTGTTAGATGCAGCCCGTGCGTGGAGGGTCAACGTAATACACACTCTGGAGAGCTACAAACATTAGAGACGGCACATCAGTCACTATAACGGTAATTTCCAAGTGACACTCACACCGGCCGAAACTTGGTAGGAGAGGGTCGAACCGAGGAGGGGAGTGGGCTGACATACGATAAGCCACACGGCGACTAGTAGCGAGCGAGAGGAATACCTGGATCCAGAGCTCAAGTCTTCGACGTTCCTACATGGGATATAGCAGCATTAGAAAAGTGGTGAGGCCCTAAACTGGGACGCAAACAATACGCACTCATCGTCGCTGTACACGACTTTTTGCTTCTTCCCCTTGGAGGAAGGCTGGGCCTGGACAGGAGCCACCTTCTTCCGAGGCGTAACGGAGGATGGCTTACTGCCTGTTCCCATGAAAGACGAAGGTGAGGACGAATGTACGATAAAGGGGAGAGAGAGGTGGCCACCTTCCCAGTAGTATTTCGCAGTTCTTATAGGAAATAGGCGACAAAAGTATCATACCCAAAAAAAACAAAATCAAAAAAACAAAATACTTTACATACTGATTTACAGTTTCGTTCGATACCCAAAACCGTATGAGAGTGAGAAATCCGGACAAAGATATGCCGGAAAAAAAACGAACCATGCGTCAGTCATAAGCTTGCGCCACCTGCCAAGCATATACCGCAACGTAGATACAGGCCCGAAACATTGGAAGACGACACCCAACCAACAAAGCATCATGTTTATCCCCTTATAGAATCCAATTTACTTGACATTGCAGACCTCAAAACCTCGAATTTATTTATGTTAACGTAATATTATAACGGCCAAAAATTATGGATCATTGGCGCGTATAAAGGCAGAAGCAAATAATACGCTAACTCAACGCCAACCTCCAAAATGGACCAGTTCTATGACTTAGAACGAGCTCGTACGTCCTAATTCTCACGATTACCTCCCCGACTCTAACACGGGCACATAACCCAGGAGGCACCCTGCAAGAGTTCGAAGTACAGAGGGGCGCAATATCCAATCAGCGCTCTGTTCTGCAGCTTGCTGATGCGCAGGTGAGATTTTGACTACTATTCCCTACACATTGAGCCCTAACATTGCGTTAGCAGCTCACAGACGCGAACATTGTCGAGTTCCACGATCCCCAAGCCTGGAGAATTGCGGACACTAGCGAGGAAGGAAACTTGACTGAACATGTGTTCCGTATTCAAGGCGTTCTCTCAGCCAAAGATCTACCCCCGATAAAGCGGTATCCGTAAGTAGCTCCTCTCAACTCGCGTATACTGTGCTGAACCCGAGCCAGGACCATACAGGCCATGAACCGGGCAAGACCCCATATTCGCCAGGCCGTGACGATCACAGGACTGGGCGGCGAACGCTTCTCAGAGGCTATCAATACCGTCGAGAATCTGGTTGTACTGTTCATGAACAGATTCCCAGCAGATACTATGGATCCTTGGCAGCGTTCGGCATACAAGGATTACCCAGCACTAGATGCCACCACGCGCTATTTCACCAACACGCGCATCGCAGGGTCGACCGAGCAGGTACCGTTCGACGCACTTACCGATCCGGAAGGGGTACTGGCCGACATGGTCAACGAAGACTTCGTGCACACTGTCGATAACGACGTCCAGTACTATGGAAGAACTAAAAACGCGGACAACACATACACGTAAGTATCAATACAATATAGGATATTGCTGTACTGATACACGCCAACAGGTTCAAGACGATCAGCCCTTTCACTTTCAAGACAGGTGACATCGTCGAGGCCAGCATATCTTTTGTGGTCGTTCCGCTCAAGCATAAATACAAGCTCATCACGATGCTGAAGGGGTTGCTATTGTTGGACCAAACGGAAAGAAATGTATGTTTTGCTCAAGCTAAAGGACCGTCGTACTTACTATAACTGTTAGTCAGCGTCCGTCCTCAAGATGAGGAGTAGATACGCACCCCCAGCTTCCCAGCTGCTGTCTGTCAAAAGGCGAGCTGCGTACGACCTCGAAGAAGAGAACGTAGCTGAGACTGAGAGACAAATATCCAAGATGCGCATAGACGGTTGATAAAAATAGGCGTTATCTACATCTCAGCATGGAGTCCTTCAATAAATTATGATTATCATTTTTCGAGATGCTTGGCACAGATACTCATACAACGACTTGGCAAAAGGAAAGACGACAGGATGACCTGGTTCTACACGTGGGAGCAACCATAGGATAAACAACTCGGTGTACCAAGCCCGGAGTGCTGATACTATGCATAAGCATCGGGACGAGATACACAGCTGAGACGGTCCGCACGGCAAAGAGATCAGAATGGCTAGCAGTTTAGGATACAATTCGACACCGCATACACAACAGTCGACATATGGTACTACACAATATCACACTATGTACAATGCTGGAGCGGCTACACAAATATGCTAGGACGCCGAAGCAGAATCCAAACCCTCAAGCGTAGCTGGATACAATGCAAAGTGTCAGTGAGAGCACGACCCGGAATGCCAATAATCAAATAAAACGCACCGATCGTGCAGTTAGCTCCCATGCTAAAACCATTGGTCTCCGCAGGACAACAGCTGTTGTTGGCAAGCCTCCACACCAGCGTAGGACGATGAGTCGAAAAGTGGTCGTTGACGTAGTCTAAGGCGATGAACAGGACACCAACGTCGTGGATGGTGCGGACGGTCGAGGGACAGGAGGGGTCAACGCGACACCTGTGGCTGTCCTCTGGGAGGCTGTCATCCAAATCTTCCAGACGTTCTTCAAGGGAAAAACCTCGAAGGCGGTATTTGTCGAAAATCCCAACGCCGTGGACGCCTGGCATCCTGGCGAGTCCGTAATTGATAAGACCCACATTACGCAGTGTGAGCGATGCGTAAAGGCAGACCACCCCCGACGACGATATTGCGTTCATCAGGAGGGTAGAATGGAACTCCACAACGGCTCTCAACGGGTCAGGACCTCGGACGGACACCACGTCAATAGTACGAGGTGAATTTCCTCGAATAAGGCGATGAACACCGACGACTGATGGGGATGTATCCTGATAATCGGTAGGATATGCAGGCAAGGCGTAGCCATTTTGCTGCAAGTAGCCGATAAAAATATCGCGGTTGCTGGAAGGGACGTAGAAATCAACGTCGTTTGGCTCGAAGGTGCCAGGAAATATGGCCAGAAGCGCGTAGGAGCCTGAAATCACGCAGCCCGTGTTCTCCATGGCGAGTCGGAGTGATAGAACAGAAGGGAGTCCGTAACGATCGACGATATCCCGAAGAGTGGTAAGAATACCGCATCGTGCCCCCTCCACAACGCCAGGTTTTGCCTGCTGGGCGGGCCCTTCAACGATGGGAAGCAAGTCCGAAGGTTCTAACCGGAAGAATAGAATAAATCAATCAGTTAGAGCAAAAGAAAGTGAATAGCATAAAGACGAACTCATATCTCTAAATGCTCACAAAACCGTTGATTCTGGTGGGGGGAGGAGGAAGGAGCCGGGAGAGACAAAGTGGAAAGAAAGACACAGCGGCACAGCATAAAGGACAAGCGTACATATGGGGACGCCGGGGTGTTCCACAGTCACAAACAAGTACCTCACGCAGAGCAAGCACATGGACGCCGCAAAAGTCAGCAAGGAACAATCGACCAAGCCAGAGTCCTGAGCAATCGGAACAGTCAACGCAAAAAGCGTGGCAACCCTGACAGATGATTAGCGCCAAATTCTTCCCATAAGGGGTTAAGAATACCTGCAGATCAAATAACTAATTAGAAGAACATGCTTCCTACAGACGCCTAGATCCCACGCACAGAATATGCGTTGCTCCAAGCCAGTAAGATTCGCCGACTCGGATAAACAAGTTCAAAAGTACGTGCAGACGATGCCAAGAACAGGCACGAGGACTCGGAAAGACGGCTGTGCCAGGATGATCTGACAGACCTATGATGAAATACCAAACAAGTGCCCGAAAAGCCCTCGGACTGCACAAGAACTCGTGTTCAGAGCCACGAGGTATTGAAACGCCTTGGCCGTTCGAACAAAACAAATAATTAAAATGGGTGAAGATTGTGAGACAGTCACGCCGAACGCAACCGCTGATATCTTGCCGGCTGTGTATCGACGCGTCATTACTGATCAGGCATCTAGACCCAGAATCTGATGCGCGTACACCAATACCGTTACAACCTGCAATTGCATATTCTGAAAATACTTCTTTCCCTGTATCCGCGAACTGTGGAAACCTCCCCTTACTCCATTGTCTCACCTGACCCAACGCCAACGTAGAAATGCAACTCAAGGACGAACTTCAGCCGATGGAAGTCCCACCAGAGGTAGAAACCATGGACACGGACATGAAAAAGGGGGGAGACGCGCCAAATGCCATGGCCATTGGCGAGCGGGACATATGGGATCTCACGTCCCCAGAACTTGTATGCTTGGCCGCGATAAACCCTAAAGCGGTGATCAGGCATCTTCAAGACCTCGGAAAAGAGCTGGACCTCAAGATATCTTCCCAACACCAAACAGGTCAGTAAGCCCAGCTCACACTACACTTAACCCAACGCAATAATTGCAGACACCGATGCCTTGCGAATTGATCCGGTACCAGTACCGCTACTTATCAGGGAGGGGAGGTACACCCGTGTGATAGGTAAGGTCAAATAATATAATGGGCCAGGAAGGTGCTGACGGAAGTACAAAGGCGATATGCTGCTATCTGAGCACCTGGTCCTGTTCTTCACAGGGTGTACTGTGGAAGCAAGCGCCGCAATGAATGCGTGCTCGCTCCCAACACTCAGGAGACTTGCGATGACGTGCCGATCTCTGTACGCGACAGTCCAACAATACACAGAAGGTAGGATCGAAAAACGCCTCGCCCTCTTCGGACTTGACTACGATCGCGTGCTTCGCGTACTCAGAAGTACCGAATCCATTATCCTAGGCTCTTTCGTACTCGCGTGCGTAGCACCAGCTTTGCCCGAGATACAAGTGGACAACATCGATTTTATGGTGCCGACCGACCACCTTCACAAGTTCACAAGGAGCGTGACGGTCGATACAGAGTATGCATTGGTTTCACCACAGCACCTGCCGATTCAGTACAATAGGAAGGTCATTGGGGTCGTCAGCTATCGGTTCGAGACGAGCGGGAAGCAACTTTTCCTCAACTTTCACGTCGTCAACGGCTACAGCAATGAATTCATGCTCGAGACGCTATTCTACTCTGCTACCACCCTGACTATGAATGCTATTACGGGATGGGGTATATTTTGCGCGTACAGCGACCTTCTCGAACAAGGCATGGCACTCAGGAACGACCCGACGACCATGAGAAGATACAACAAGGTCATTGCGGCAGAGACGACGGACGACTTCGAGAGGGACAACATACGCCAGACCAAAATGGAGCACCGAGGATTCAGTTTCGCTGCACCAAACGGATCGACGCACACCTTTCATCAATGTCTAGGAAGCTGCGCAAACAGCTACTCCTGCCCCGATGCCATTCGGTCGGTTCGAGACGCAGGAAGTAGGTTCTTTGCACTATTCGACAATGCGGAGAGAAGAGAGTCG
>Ga0247729_10000507_pt1 | contig 16108 bp, 16 predicted proteins | sample UWRJL133311R2_FD_180958 | JGI IMG/M metagenome (GOLD analysis project Ga0247729, IMG submission 180958) | Plant litter microbial communities from Arlington Agricultural Research Station in Wisconsin, United States - UWRJ-L133-311R-2 | ecosystem: Environmental > Terrestrial > Plant litter >... | reverse complement strand
AGCCGACCTGTACTCCGACGCCGGCGCCGAGATCGTCGAGCTGGCGCCGTTCATCGACGACAAGGTGCTCGTCGACATCGACCTGTTCTGGCGGGTGCGCTTCTGGCGCACCTACGTCGCCATGACGCCGGCCGAGAAGACGCTCGTGCTGCCGTTCATCTCCACCTGGGTGCACGGCGGCGCCGACGTCTCCGGGCGCCGCGTTCTGGAGAGCTACGACGCGATCAGCGAGCTGCGCCGCATCACGGTGGAGGCGACCCTGCCGTTCGACGCCGTGCTCTCGCCGGTGTCGCCGGTCGCGGCTTTCCCGGCCGAGTGGCCGATGCCGTGGGGCCTCGAGGACAAGGGCATGGACCACATCGCGTTCACCCTGCCCTACAACATGTCGGGCCAGCCGGCGTCGAGCGTGAACGCGGGCTTCACCGCCGACGGCCGCACCATCGGCCTGCAGATCGCCGGACGCCGCTTCGCCGACCACGAGGTGCTGCGGCACAGCGCGTGGTTCGAGGCGGCGCGTCCGACGGCGGCGACCCCGGTCTTCCCCACCGCGTAGCGCGCGCAGAACGCGACAGGCCGGCCGCTCGATGAGCGGCCGGCCTGTCGCGTATGACTACTAGATGAAGTCGGGGCTCGGGGTCGAGGCCTGGCGGATCGACACGTCGGCGTGGCGGTCGAAACGGTACCCGACACCACGCACGGTGCGCACGATGTCCTCGTAGGCGCCGAGCTTGGCGCGCAGGCGGCGCACGTGCACGTCGATGGTGCGCTCGTTGGGGATCTCGTCGTCCGCGGCGCTCCACAGCGAGCTGATCAGCTCGGCGCGGTCGATGGTGCGGCCCTCGCGAAGCACGAGGTACTGCAGCAGCTCGAACTCCTTGTAGGTGAGGGGCGCGGTCTCGCCGTCGAGCAGCAGGCGCTTGCGGGAGATGTCGATGACGACACCGCCGCGCGGCTTCGGCTCGACCACGGGGGTCTGGCGCTGGCGGGCGAGTGCCGCCGGGTCCTGCAGGGCGAGGCGCACGACGTCGACGTCGCGTCCGCCGGCACCCTGGGGTGCGAGCGCGACGGCGGCGTGGGTCTCGGCGGTGGGCACGAGGTCCGCGACGAGGCTCTTGAGCTGGGCCACGATCTGCCCGAGGTCGGTGCCGGCGAGTTCGGCCTTCAGCTCGTCGAGCCCCACGTAGAGCACGAAGCCGCGGGCCTCGGTTCCGGCAGGCACCGCACGCAGGCGGGGCGCGGCATCCGCTGTCTGGGGTGTTTCGACACTCTGCACGGGGGCCGGAGCGGCGAGGCGCTCGGCGGCGGCGAGCGACCGAGCGCTCGGAGCGGAGAAGGAGGTGGTGGGACGGTCGAGAGTTGCGAGTGACATTGTCGGAGAGATCCTTGAAAGGGGTGAAGGGCCTCTAATGATGAGGGTGTGATTCCTTCTGGGTGATACGGGGTGGAACTGTGCAGGAGGCTCCCGTAATGAAAGGAAGCAACCGGGGAGTTCTGGCCTCAAGGATGAAGATCAGAACTCGGCGAGGGGTTGGCCGTTAGGCACACATTCGACAACACATCGCGCTGGCCGGCATGCAGCCGGACGGGAGCGCGTGGAAAGTCATAGGGCAACTATTGTGCACGTGACACTCTGTGTCAAGCACAGTGTGTCAAGCACAGCGTGTCAAGCACGTTCTGTCAGCTCAGGATGTCCTTGGTGCTGAACCGCCCGTAGATGAGCGCGCCGAACACCGCGATGTACCCGAGCTGCAGCACGGCGTTGTCGGCGAAGCTCTCGAAGCCGATCGGGCTGCGCATCAGATCGGCGAAACCGAGCCAGTAGTGGCTGAACAGCCAGGGGTGGATCGGCTCCAGCTGGGGGATGACGCCCACGATCTGACTGGCGGCGGAGATGACGATCGTGGCCGCCATCGCCCCGACCGGAACCGTGGTGAGCGTGGACGCGAACATGCCGATGGCGCTGAGGCCGAGCAGCGAGAGCGTCACGTAGGCCACGAAGAGGGCCGCGCGCAGGGCGAAGCCGCCGACGCCCACCACGTCGCCGGAGAGCAGCGTCACCGGCCCGATCGGGAACAGCGCCGCGCCGATGGCGACACCGGCGATCACCACCACCAGGGTGGCCGCGAGGCAGAAGGCCGCGGCGCCGGCGAACTTCACCAGCAGCAGGCGCACCCTCCCCGCGGGTGCGACGAGCAGGTAGCGCAGGGTGCCGAGGTTGGCCTCGCCGGCGATCGTGTCGCCCGCCACCACGCCGACGGTGAGCGGCAGGAACAGCGGCATCGAGACGGCGAGGGCGGTGAGCGAGACGAACAGCCCGTTCTGGGTGATGTCGCCGAGGAACGCAGGCCCGCCGCCGCCGGTCTCCGAGTCCGACGACAGCCGCACGGCGATCGCGATCAGCACGGGCACGGCGGCGAGGGCGGCGAGCAGCGCCCAGGTGCGGCGCCGGCGGAACAGCACGGTGATCTCCGAGCCGAGCAGCGCGAGGCCCGAGGAGCGGTGGCGCACCCCCTGCGCGGTGTCAGCCCGCGACATCGAATCCCTCCCCGGTGAGTGCGACGAAGCGGTCCTCGAGCGAGGCGCCCGCCACGGCGAGGCCGCGCACCCGCACGCCCGCCAGCACCAGCGCCTCGGTCACCGCCTCGGGCGGCATCCCGGGGGTCAGCTCGGCGACGACCGTGTCGTCGGCCGAGTGGTCGGGCGCGAGCCCGAGCGAGGCGAGCACACCGCGGGCCTGGTCGCGGTCGGGGGTGTGCACGGTGACGTGGGCGATGCCCTCGGCGCGCAGGTCGTCGAGGGAGCCCTGGGCCACCAGGCGCCCGGTGCTCATCACGCCGATGTGCGTGCAGACCTGCTCGATCTCGGCGAGCAGGTGGCTGGAGACGAACACGGTCGCGCCGTCGTCTGCCAGTGAGCGGATGAGGGTGCGCACCTCACGAGTGCCCTGCGGGTCGAGCCCGTTGGTCGGCTCGTCGAGCACCAGCAGGTCGCGTGGCGTCAGCAGCGCGTTGGCGAGCCCGAGGCGCTGTTTCATGCCGAGGGAGTAGGCGTGCGCCGCCTTGTCCGCGGCGTGACTCAGGCCGACGCGGTCGAGGGCAGCGTCGACGCGGGCGGCGCGGGTTCTCGAGGAGGCATAGCGGTCGGCGCTGTCGAGGCGCCGCAGGTTGGCCCGGCCGGAGAGGAAGGGGTAGAACGCCGGGCCCTCCACCAGCGCGCCCACCCGGGGCAGCACCTCGCCGACGGCGTCGGGGATGCGGCCGCCGAGGAGGCGGATCTCGCCAGCGCTGGCCGAGGCGAGGCCGAGCAGCATGCGGATCGTCGTGGTCTTGCCGGATCCGTTCGGGCCGAGGAAGCCGAACACGGATCCGCGGGGCACGGCGAGGGCGAGGTCGTCGACCACCCGCTGGCGGCCGAAGGTCTTGCTCAGCCCGTGCGTCTCGATGGCGAGCTCGGCGGAGCTCACGGCGCCGGTGTCACTGGGCGGCTGCGGCCTGCAGCGCCGCGACGCCCACCGCTCCGGCGAGCACGCGGCCGTCGTCGGTGATCAGCACCGAGACGAGGCTGGTGCTGATGGCGCGGCCGCCGTCGACCGCGTCGGTGAGCTGCGCGAGCACGTCGGCGTCGCCCTCGGGGGAGGCCGTGTAGGTGCCGGCGGGCAGCTCGACGATGGCGTCCCAGCCGTCGCCGATCACCGTGGGCTGCGGCGCGTCGACGCCCTCGGGGAGCGCGCCGGCCTCGGCTTCCGCCTCGGCCTTCGCCGTGGCGAGGTCGGCGTCGGTGACGCTCTTCTCGGTGACGTCGGTGCCGGCGGGCGGGGTGAAGTCGAACAGGCCGGCCTCCGGCGCGGAGAAGTCGATCGCGCTGAAGCCCACAGAGAAGGCGGGGGAGTCCTGGCCGACGGCGGTGATCGCCGCCTCGAGGGGGAGTCCGGTCTCGGCGTCGACGCTCAGGGTGACGGAGCCGACCAGGGTCGCCTCGTCGGTGGGTGTGAGGCGCAGCTGGTAGGCGGCGCGGCCGGCGACGCGCGCGGTCTCGACGACCTCCACCGTGGTCGACGATTCGACGGCCGCGAGCAGCCGGTCCGCCGCCTCGGCCGGGGTGACCGCCGCACCCGAGGGCGGCTCGGCGCTGACGTCGGCGGAGACGTGCACCGCCTTCTTGGCCTTCGAGTCGTAGAACCAGACGGAGTCGCCGTTGCGCACCACGTCGCGTTCGGCGAAGGAGTCGAGCACCTGCAGTCGCTGCGTGTCCGCCCCGCCGACGTAGACGCGGGCGGTGTGCGAGCCGGTGACGAGCTCGAGGGCGCTCGACGCCCCGTCGCCGTCGCCGGTCGGCCCGAAGGCCGAGAGGTCGGGGAGGCCGAGGTCGGAGCTCTGCTCGATCGTGCCGGAGTAGGGGGTTCCCGCGCTTGTCGCGATCAGTTGGAGCACCTGGCTCGCCGTCTTCTCGGGGAGTGCCGGCGAGGCATCCGCTGCAACGGGGATCGCGACGGCGGCCGTCGCGATGACGACGGGCACGACTGCGGCGGGGATCCAGCGCTTGGTGTTCTTGTTCACGGGACGAGACCTTTCGACACGGATGCCGTCACGCTACGCCCGATAGCTCGACGTGAGCTGGGGGTTGCCGAGACCGGCTAGACGAGTCCGTAGAGGCGGTCGCCCGCATCGCCGAGTCCGGGCACGATGTAGCCGTTCTCGTTGAGCTTCTCGTCGAGGGCGCCGAGCACGATGGTGACGTCTCCGCGTCCCTCCATCGCCTTCTCGACGGCGGCCAGGCCCTCGGGTGCGGCGATCAGGCAGACGGCGGTGACGTCGACGGCGCCGCGGGCCAGCAGGAAGTCGATGGCGGCGATCAGCGAGCCGCCGGTGGCCAGCATCGGGTCGAGCACGAAGCACTGGCGGTTGGAGAGGTCGTCGGGCAGGCGCTCGGCGTAGGTCTCCGGCTGCAGGGTCTCCTCGTTGCGCACCATCCCGAGGAAGCCGACCTCGGCGGTGGGGATGAGCTTCACCATGCCCTCGAGCATGCCGAGCCCGGCGCGCAGGATCGGCACCACGAGCGGACGCGGCGTGCTGATCGCCAGGCCCTGCGTGGTGGTGACGGGGGTCTCGATGGTGACGACCTCGGTGCGCACGTTGCGGGTCGCCTCGTAGGCGAGCAGGGTCATCAGCTCTTCGGCGAGGGCGCGGAAGGTGGGCGACGGTGTCGTCTTGTCGCGCAGCACGGTGAGCTTGTGCGTGATGAGCGGATGGTCGGCAACGTGAACTCGCATGCGCTCAATCTACCGGAGTGGGTGGCCCGGACAGTCGCCTAGGCTCGACTCCATGGGCCGGTACGAGGAGTGGATGCGCGACGCGATAGCGGATGCGCGCCTCGCCTTCGACACCGGCGACGTTCCCGTGGCGGCCTTCGTTCTCGACGCGGCCGGCCGGGTGATCGGATCGGGACGCAACGAGCGCGAGCTGCACAGGGATCCGACGGCGCACGCCGAGGTGCTCGCGATCCGCGAGGCGGCCGCCGCGCTGGACGACTGGCACCTGCTGGACACCACCCTCGTGGTGACCCTCGAGCCCTGCATCATGTGCGCGGGCGCGATCCTCAACTCCCGCATCCCGCGCGTCGTGTTCGGCGCCTGGGACGAGAAGGCCGGGGCCGTCGGCAGTGTCTACGACCTGCTGCGTGACCGCCGGCTCAACCACCGCGTCGAGGTCGTCGCGGGCGTCGAGGCCGAGGCCTGCGCCGAGCTGCTGCTCGACTTCTTCCGCGCCAAGCGCTGAGGTTTCGATACGCGATCTCGCTTCGCTCGCCTGCTACTCAACCAGCGGGGGGCCGACGCGACCAGTATCCGCTGGTTGAGTAGCCCGCGACGAAGGAGCAGGCCGCCATCTCGCTGGTTGAGTAGCCCGCGACGAAGGAGCAGGCGTATCGAAACCCGGACCGGTCAGTCGGCGGCCTTGATCACAATCGCGTCGGTCGTGGGGTTCGCCTCGTTCGGCGGCATGTACACGTCGGGCTCGATGTAGATCACGCGGGCGATCGGCACGGCCGCGCGGATGTCCGCCTCGAGCTCGTTGATGTCCGCCGCCACGTCCGCCAGCTTGCGCGACCGGGCGAAGGCCACCTTCGCCGCGACGAGCAGCTCGTCGGGACCGAGGTAGAGGGTCTTCATGTGGATGAGCGCCTCCACCTGCGGCTGCGCGTTGATGGCCGAGCGGATGGCCTCGGTGTCGACGGCCGATGCGCCCTCGCCCACCAGGAGGCTCTTGGTCTCGATGCCGAGCACGATCGCGACGAGCACGAGCAGGATGCCGATGGCGAGCGTGCCGATGGCATCGAAGACGGAGTTGTCGGTAAGGATCGTCGCTCCCACGCCGAGCAGCGCGAGGGTCAGGCCGGTGAGCGCCGCGAAGTCCTCGAGCAGCACGACGGGCAGTTCGGGCGCCTTCGCGTGGCGGATGAACGCCACCCAGCCCTGCTTGCCGCGCACGTGGTTCGACTCCCTGACGGCGGTGCGGAAGGAGATGCCCTCGAGCACGATCGCGATGACCAGCACCAGGATCGGCAGCCAGGCGTTCTCGAGCTCGTGCGGGTTCTGGATCTTCTCCACCCCCTCGTAGATCGAGAAGACGCCTCCGATGGAGAACAGGATGATCGAGACGACGAAGGCGTAGACGTAGCGCTCGCGGCCGAAGCCGAAGGGGTGCTCCGCGTTCGCCTGCTTCTTCGCCTTGCGCCCGCCGAGCAGCAGCAGGCCCTGGTTGCCGGTGTCGGCGAGCGAGTGCACACCCTCGGCGAGCATCGAGCTCGACCCGGAGAAGGCGAAGGCGATGAATTTCGTGACCGCGATCCCGAGGTTGGAGAGGAGTGCCGCGACTATTGCCTTGTTCCCACCGGATGCGCTCATGAGGGCAATCCTAGAATGCTCCTATGCCCGTCACTCTCCCCACCATCGCCATTCTCGGAACCGGATCGATGGGAGGCGCCATTCTCAGCGGCCTGCTCTCGCCGGAGGTCGTCGTCGAGGGCGGGATCCGCGTCACCAACCGGTCGGTCGAGAAGGCCGAGGCCCTCGCCTCCGACACGGTCACCTCGCTGGCCACCTCCGTCGACCCCGACGCCAACCGCACCGCCGTCGCCGGTGCGCGGATCGTGCTCATCGGGGTGAAGCCGGCCATGGTGGCCGACCTGCTGCGCGAGGTCGCCGACAGCCTCGAAGCGGATGCGATCGTGGTCAGTGTGGCGGCGGGCGTCACCATCGCGACAATGGAGGCGCTGGTGCCGGGCGCGGTGCTGCGCTCGATGCCGAACACCCCGGCGATCGTCGGTCGCGGGGTCACCGGACTCGCCGCTGGCACGCGTTCCACGGCAGACGACCTCGCGGTCGTGCGCGCCCTGTTCGAGACCGTGGGCGAGGTGCTCGAGATCCCGGAGGACCAGATCGACGCACTCTCGACCGTCTCCGGCTCCGGACCCGCCTACGTCTTCTTCCTGATCGAGCAGCTCACCCGCACCGCGGTCGATCTCGGCTTCACCCCGGAGCAGGCCGCGACCATGGTGAACGGCACCTTCATCGGGGCGGCCGAGCTGCTGGCGTCCTCCGACTCCACGCCGGAGCAGCTGCGCATCCAGGTCACGAGCCCGAAGGGCACCACCGAGCGCGCGGTCGCCGAGCTCGACGCCGCGAACCTGCACGAGGTCTTCGACCGCGCCACCGCGGCCGCGCTGGCCAGGGCGAAGGAGCTCGCCGCGCTCTGAGCGCGCCGACCCCCAGCACCTTCGCGCCGCAGACATAGGGGAACCATAAGCGGCGCCGCCAGTCTGGCGGCATGACTCAGCAGACCGCTTTCGCGACCCCCGAACCCGACGACGCCGCCGCGCCCGGCACTGCCGCCGCGCCCGGCACCGCCGCCTCCACCGAGGTGCTCCCCGCGCCCGCCGCGCCGGCACCGGCCCAGGCGGCGCCCGCCGCACCGTCTCCCGGATACGCACCACCCGCATCCGCCCCCGTCGCCGCGCCGAGGAAGCGCACGCTCGGCGCCGGCGCGATCGTGGCCATCGTGTTCGGCGCGATGCTCCTCGCGACGCTCATCTTCGGCGGAGGGATCGCGGTCGGGCTCGCCATCCCGACCGGCGGCACGACCGGGCCGGGAACCAGCCAGGGCGGCCTGCCCGGCGGCCCGGGCGCCGACGGCGGATCCGGACAGGGCACCCGGCCGGAGGCCCCGCGCGGCGGGACCAATCAGGAGCGGCCAACCGCTCCGAACTCGGACGACACGGGAACCGGGGACTCCGCCGAGGAGGGCTGACCCGGCGTACTCGCTGACCCGCGCGCTGGCAAGCCCCGGGCGGTTTGACCGCGCGAGGCCGCGCGTTCACCCATCCCGTTCATAATGATCACGGTCAATCAGAACGGAAGTACGCCGATGGGCATTCAGACCTCACTCGACGAGCTCCGCCAGACAACTCACATCGTGGATGCGATGCGTGTTGCTGACGAGCTCGCCTTCGCCGCCAGCCGCAACGGGGGCTCGCGCACGGTACGCGTTCTCGCGGCGACCCTCGACGGCGACGACCAGCTGACGGCCATCGCGGCCGTGCACGCCCTCGCCCAGGTTTTCGAGGACGAGGCCGACGACGTGCTGGGCAGGCTGCTCTCCAGCGACCGCCCGTTCCTGCGCGAGCACGCGGCTTGGGCGTTCTCCGCCCGCCTGCCCCGGTTCACCACCATCGCCCGCCTGATCGGCCTCGTGGTCGATGGCGGCTTCACCGGCATGATCGCCCAGCGCACCCTGCAGACCTGGGCCGCCTCCGCGCCCGACCAGATCGCGATCGGCCTCGAGAGCGCGCTGCTCGGCGTGACCGAGACGCGCGCCCGCACCCGGCTCGTCGAGTCGCTCGGCATCGCGCACGGACGCATCGCCACCGCCGCCCTGATCCGCGTCGCGCGCAACGAGGCCGAGCCGGCAGCGGTGCGCGTCGCCGCGGTGGCCGGTCTCGGCGACCGCACGGGGGACGCGTCGAGCGCCGAGCTCGTGGAGCGCCTCGCCGTCGGCGACGGCTTCGTGGCCGACGCCGCCCGGCTCGCCCTCGTCGACCTCACCGCGGAGGAGGTGGTGCGCGCGCCGTGGCAGACCGGGCTCACCGTCGCCCAGCTCTTCCTGCACGCCGACATCGACCCGCAGCTCACCCGCGCCGGCAGCGGCGACAACGGCGGCATCGCCACCCTGCTCGTGCGTCTCGGCGACGCGCTCGCCGCGGGCGAGCCGGCCGTGCCAGCGGATGCCGCGGGCCGGCACCCGGGGATCCAGCGCGTGATCACGATGTCGCGTGGCAGCGCCACCGACGCTCTCGACAGCCTGTCGTCGGTCGGCTCCACGGTGCGCGGACACGCCTACGCCTCGGTGCCGCTGCTGAGCGAGCCCGTCGCGTCGTCGGACGCCTGGCAGCTGCGGGTCGCTGCGGAACGCGGCATCCGCCGTATTCTCCGCGCAGCGGGCACCATCGACGCGCTGCACCTGCGCATGGCCGATGTCGGCAGCCTCGCCGCCGCCAACGTCGCCCGCGACCTCGGCATCCCGGTGGTGTTCACCGTCGCGCCCGACCCGCACGCCGTGATCCGCACCCTCGACCTCGCCGGCGACCTCACGCGCGCCAACTTCGGCGACATCGACGAGAGCGAGCACTTCTGGTTCCGCGCCCGCCTCGTGCAGCGCCTCGCCGGGGACGCCGCGCACACGGTGCTGTTCCCACGGCCGAACCTCGAGACCGACATGCGCGAACTGGTCGGCATCGACATCACCGCACACCCCGAGCGCCACTCCATCGTGCCGGAGGGGATCGACCTCGCCGTGGTCGACCGCGCCGTCGCCGAGGCAGCCGACCACGCAGCGGGGGGACCGGCGACCCCGTCGCTCGCGACGCTGCGCACCCTGCTCTCCGGACTGCCCGAGGAGCGCCGCAACCTCCCGCTGCTCATCTCGGTGGGACGCTTCCACCGCATCAAGGGCATGGCGACCGTCGCGGCCGCGTGGGCGAACGGCCCGCTCCGCGACCGCGCCAACCTGCTGCTGGTCGGCGGGGACCTCGAGAACCCCTCGGCCGACGAGCGCGAGCAGCTCGACCGCATCGACCGTACGGTGCCGCGCGGATCGGCCGCCGCGGCCGGACTGCTGATGCCCGGCCACCGTCCGAACGACGAGGTCGCCCGCTGGGTGGCCGCCGCGCGATTCGGCGTCCCCGGACTGGCGGCGCCCGGCGGCGTCTACGTCTGCGGGAGCCTGAAGGAGGAGTTCGGCATCGCGATCCTCGAGGCGATGGCGGCGGGCCTGCTCGTCGTCGCGCCCGCGGGCGGCGGACCGGCCACCTACGTGCAGGAGGGCGTCACCGGCTACCTCACCCGCACCTCCGACCCCGCCCTGCTCGCCGCGTCGATGAGCGACGCGCTCGACGCGATGTCGCTCGAGGCGCTCGAGCCGGCGACCACCGACGCCCGTCCGCGCCTCTCGCGCGAGACCGTCGCCAGCACCTTCACCATCCAGGCCATGGCGCGTGCGCTCGGCGTGGTCTACTCCGGCGTCAGCGACTCCTCGACGGAGTCGCACGCGGGCAGTGTGGCCAGCCGGTGACCCTGCTCATCATCAGCCCGGACTACGCCTCCCACCTGCTCCCGCTCGTCACGCTCGGCACCGCCTGGCGCGACGCGGGCGAGCGCGTCGTGGTGGCGAGCGGTCCGGCCACGGCGTCGATCGTGGAGGCCTTCGGCTTCGAGCGCGTGAACCTGCAGCTCGGTCGCGGCTCGAACCCCGGCATCATCAAAGCCGAGGACCAGCCGACGGGCGAGGACGACGCACTGCGCGGCTTCTTCGACGCCACCCGCGTCGGGCTCGTGGAGACGCTCGCCTTCCAGGCCTCCGCGCGCAAGAACGACCTGCTCTGGGACCCGGTGACCACCGCGAGGGCCGTGCAGCGGGTCGTCGACGAGGTGCAGCCGGACCGGGTGATCGTCGACCACCTCGCCTTCAGCGCCCGCCTCGCCCTGCTCGCCCACGGGACGCCCTACGCCGACGTGGTGCTCGGGCATCCCTCCGCGCTGCCCGTCGGCGACGAGGTCTACGGCTACCCGCCCGCCTGGCCCGCCGCGTTCGCACCCGACCCTGCGGCCCTCGCCGAGCTGCGCGCGCTCTGCGAGGAGGTGAGCGCCTCCTTCACCGCGGAGTGGAACGCCGCCCTCGACGGGCTCGGGGCCTCCCACCTGCACAGCGCGAGCGCCTTCCGCGAGCACGGCGAGCTGCTGCTGTTCAACTACCCCCGCGAGCTGCACGAGCCGGAGCGCACCGCGATCCTGCCGCCGCACGAGTTCATCGGATCGGCCGTGCGCGAGGAGCCGCTCGACGACGAGGTCGAGGCATGGCTCGCCTCGAGCGACGAGCCCTTCGTGTACGTGAGCTTCGGCAGCTTCCTGTCGGTGCGAGCGGATGTCCTCGACCGCGTTCTCGAGGCCCTGGCCGCCCTGCGCATCCGGGTCGCGGTCGCGATCGGATCCGCCGACCGTGCGGAACTCGGCGAGCTGCCGGCATCGTGGCTGGTGCGGGAGTTCCTGCCGCAGGTTCGGCTGCTCTCCGGGGCGCGCGCCGCGGTCACCCACGGCGGCAACAACAGCGTCACCGAGGCGATGACCGCCGGGCTGCCGCTGCTCGTGCTGCCGTTCTCGACCGACCAGTTCGCCGGGGCCGCCGCGCTGGAGCGCACCGGCTTCGGCGTCGCGCTCGACCCGAACGCGGCGACGGCGGAGGAGCTCGCCTACGGGATGGGGCGGGTGCTCGCGCTGCCCCGCGCGCCGCTGGCCGGGCTGGGCGCGTCTCTGCGCGCCACGCCGGGCCGGGAGCGGGCGCGCCGCGCGGTATCGGCGTAGCCGCCCCCGCCCTCTTCCGCTGGTTGAGCAGCAGGCGAGCGCAGGGAGTTCCCCTTCCGCTGGTTGAGTAGCAGGCGAGCGCAGGGAGTTCCCCTTCTGCTGGTTGAGTAGCAGGCGAGCGCAGGGAGTTCCCCTTCTGCTGGTTGAGTAGCAGGCGAGCGCAGGGAGTTCCCCTTCCGCTGGTTGAGTAGCAGGCGAGCGCAGGGAGTTCCCCTTCCGCTGGTTGAGTAGCAGGCGAGCGCAGCGAGTTCGCGTATCGAAACCGACGCGGTCGAGCGTCGCCGCGGAATGCTCGACCGCGGGGGTTTCGATACGCCTGCTCCTTCGTCGCGGGCTACTCAACCAGCGGTTTCTCTCCTCCGTCGCGGGCTACTCAACCAGCGGGACGGGCGCGGGTCACGCGCCGAAGACCAGGGCCCGCATCGCCTCGGGGGAGCCCTCGGCCTCGCGGTAGCGCTCGCGCAGGGCCGCGTTCGCCTCGTACTGCTCGCCCTCGCGCAGCTGCGTCTCGTGGTGCAGCGCGTACACGTTCCCGTCGTGCCGCTGCGGCGAGGCGCCGAGCAGGGTGGTGTGCGCCGCGTACCAGGCGGAGTCCTCGAAGCCCCAGCCGCGGAAGCGCTCGTCCTGCCCGCCGTGCGAGGCCCAGGTGCGCGGCGTGGTCACGTACACGCCCGAGCAGGCGCCCACCACGAGCGTCGCCTCGATCGACTCGAGTGGAGCGCCGTCGAAGAACGCCGCGGTGCCGAGCGCGCCCAGCCACTGGTAGCGCGTGTACGGCAGGTGCACGAGCCCCGACGTCGCGGCCGCCGCGACGGCCTCGAGCAGCGGCTCGAGGCTCGGAATGGTGTCGGCATCGCCGATCACGACCACCTCGTCCGGGTCGAGCACCGCGGCGATGCCGACGTTGCGGCAGCGCGCCAGGTTGAACGGCACCTCGCCGGAGTCGACCGTGCGCACAACTGCGCCGGGGAGGTTCTCGACGTACCAGCGAGACGTCGCTTCGAAGGCCGCGAGCCGCGACGGCTGCGGGCGCCAGGGGATGATGACAGTAACCACTGAACAACCCTAGATTGCGAGCGGGTGAGCGGATGCCACGCGTGGCAGTGCGGAGGGCCGGCTAGCTCGAGATGCTCGCGAAGCGCTCGATGTCGGCGGAGTTGCCGCTCACGATGATGAGGTCGTGGTTGGAGATGACCGTCTCCGGGGTGGCGTAGGTGAAGTCCTTGCCCGGCGACTTCACCCCCACCACGGTGATGCCGAACTTCTTGCGCACCTGCGACTCGGCCAGGCGGATGCCGCGGATCGGCTTGGGCGGGTACATCTTCACGAGCGCGAAGTCGTCGTCGAACTCGATGAAGTCGATCATGCGGCCGGAGACGAGGTGGGCAACGCGCTCACCGGCCTCCGCCTCCGGGTAGATCACGTGGTTCGCGCCGATGCGGGAGAGGATCTTGCCGTGCGACTGGCTGATCGCCTTCGCCCAGATCTGCGGGATCTTGAGGTCGACGAGGTTGGCGGTGATGAGCACGCTCGCCTCGATCGAGGATCCGACCGCCACAACCGCGATCGAGAACTCCTGGGCGCCGATCTGGCGGAGGGCGTCGATGTTGCGCGCATCCGCTTGAACGGCGTGCGTGACCCGCTCCGACCACTTCTGCACCAGGCCCTCGTCGCCGTCCACGGCGAGCACCTCGCGGTCGAGGCGGTCGAGCTGACCGGCGGTGGCTGCACCGAACCGGCCGAGGCCGATCACGAGCACGGGCGCGTTGTGCGCAATCCTGTCAACCAACGATGGGCCTCTCTTCCGAACGCCTGAACAACTGGCGGCTCTGGCTGGCCGCGAGTGCGGCCGCCAGAGTCACCGTACCGACTCGGCCGAGGAACATGGTGGCGGCGAGCACGTACTGGCCCGAATTGGGCAGCTCCGCCGTGAGCCCGGTGCTGAGCCCCGAGGTGGCGAAGGCGGAGATCACCTCGAACAGCACGCGGTCGAGGGTGGCCCCCGAGATCTGCAGGATGATGATGGACGCCGCCGCCACGGTCGTCGCGCCCCAGAGCACCACGCTCACCGAGAGGCGCAGCACGTCGGAGGGGATGCGGCGGTCGAAGGCCTGCATTCCCTCGTTGCCGCGGGCCTCGGCGAAGGCGGCGAGGAACAGGATCGCCAGGGTCGTCACCTTGATGCCGCCGGCGGTCGACGCGGAGCCGCCGCCGATGAACATCAGCATGTCGGCCACGAGCAGGCTGGAGCCGTTCAGCTCGTTGATGTCGATGGTGTTGAAGCCGCCGGAGCGCGTCATCATCGACAGGAAGAAGGGCTGGAAGATGCGCTGGCCGAGGTCCATCTCGGCGAAGGTCTTCGCGTTGCCGAGCTCGAGCAGGAAGAAGGCGATGCCGCCGAGCACGAAGAGCAGGATCGTGGTCGAGAGCGTGAGCTTCACGTGCAGCGACCACTTCTTCGGCCGGCGCAGGTTGCGCATCAGCACGTAGATCACCGGGAAGCCGACGGCGCCCAGGAAGACGCCGATCATCAGCACGCTGAGGAACCAGTAGTCGGTGGCGAAGGGCACGAGGCCGTTGCTCGTCGGCTGGAAGCCGGTGTTCGTGAACGCCATGGCCGAGTAGTAGAAGGCCTCCCACGCCGACTCGAGCGGGCTGATGCCGGAGGCGAGCAGGCGGGGGAAGAGCAGCACCGCCACCGCGAACTCGATCACCAGCACGCTGAGCGCGACGGTGACCAGCAGGGAGCCGACCTCGCCGAGCCGCACCGCCTGCCCCTCGGCCATCGAGCCCTTGTGCATGCGCAGCGGATTGCTGTCGCCGGCGGCCAGCAGCCGCTGGCGCAGGCCGAGCTTGCGGGAGATCACGAGTCCGAGGATCGACGCGAGGGTCAGCACCCCGATGCCGCCGATCTGCACGCCGAGCAGGATGACGCCGTGGCCGAAGGGCGACCAGTAGGTGGCCATGTCGACCGTGGAGAGTCCGGTGACGCAGATCACCGAGACGGCCGTGAAGAGCGCGTCGGCGAAGGGCGGCACCGTGCCGGAGGTGGTGGAGATCGGCAGGGAGAAGACGAGGGTGAAGACCAGCACCAGCGCGCCGAAGATGAGGATGGCGAAGCGGGCCGGAGTGGCCGCCGCGAAGTGCTCGAAACGGTCGCGGATCCTGCCGAGCGATGAGACGTGCAGCACGGGCCTCGTGCGCATCCTGCCCTCTTCTCATCGTGGTACTCGAAACAGGTTGTCATGGTACTACCCGCACCGCTTCGCTAGCCTTTCCCAATGGCCGACATCTACACAGCGATTGCCGACTCGACGCGACGCGACATCCTCACCCACCTCCTCGAGCGCGGGGGTGCCGGCGAGATCACCGCGGCCGACCTCGCCGAGCTCACGGGCGTCACCGTGCCGACCGTGACGAAGCACCTCGGGGTGCTGCGCGAGCAGGGCTTCGTGCGGGTGCGCGAGGAGGGACGCCTCAGGTACTTCTGCCTCGAGCTCGCCCCCTTCGACGCGCTGCAGACCTGGCTGAGCCCGTTCGTGGGAACCGAGTACGGCGACGACGTCGCCGCATCCGCTGTCGACGAGAACGAGGCGGCGGTCTTCGCCGCCTGGGCGGGCACCGACGTCGCCGCGACCATCGGTCGCGCCATCGCCGATCGCCGCTACCAGGCGCGCTCGGCCATCCAGGGCGCGCAGGAGCGCGTGAGCAACGCCCTGCCCGCCGCGGTCACCCGCCGCTGGCGCAACTAAAACGTAGACAGCGAGTCACACCAGCCCCTAGTGTTACGTTTCAGCACTCCAGCAACATCTGCGTGGGCGCGTCACCAGCAAGGGGCATCTACATGTCAGGGGATCTCTCCGATGTGCGTTTTCTCACGGTCGCCGAAGTGGCGGACATGATGCGTGTCTCCACGATGACCGTCTACCGCATGGTGCACGCGGGCGAGATGCCGGCGATCCGCTTCGGACGCTCCTTCCGCATCCCGGAATCGGCCGTCGTGGCGGTCATCCAGAACCCGATCTCGCACACCGGGTAGTCCCGGTTCGGCGTTCCCAGCTGCGTGCGCTAGGCTTACGCAGTACATTTTTCCGCGGTTCCGAATCGGACCGGGTCGGTCTAATTCAGTAACCAGTGAGGTACCCATGGGTTCAGTCATCAAGAAGCGCCGCAAGCGTATGGCGAAGAAGAAGCACCGCA
>Ga0247729_10000506_pt1 | contig 16113 bp, 20 predicted proteins | sample UWRJL133311R2_FD_180958 | JGI IMG/M metagenome (GOLD analysis project Ga0247729, IMG submission 180958) | Plant litter microbial communities from Arlington Agricultural Research Station in Wisconsin, United States - UWRJ-L133-311R-2 | ecosystem: Environmental > Terrestrial > Plant litter >... | reverse complement strand
GCACGAACGGATCGAGACCCAGTCGCCCGCTGGCCGCTTGCTCTTCCACCTCGTCGGCGCGCTCGCAGAGTTCGAACGGGACATCATCGTCGATCGCACCCGTTCCGGCCTGGAAGCCGCACGCCGTGCCGGCGTGCCGCTCGGCCGTCCGAACAAGCTGAAGGACGAGCAGTGGAGCGAAGTCCAAGCGATGATCGAGGCCGATCCGAAGAACGGCGTCGCGCGTGCCGCGCGGATTGCCGGCGTGTCACGACAGGCCATTTATGCCCGCCTGAAACGCGAGCGTGAAGCAGCCGCACAGGTCATCGAATGAAGCCTGGACCATCACGGCCATCGCTTCACTCGCGCTGCTACTGGCATAGTGCGGCACATCGACCGCGACCCCTGAAAGGGGCGCGATCGATGGCAAGGCGCGCGCGATCGACGGAGACACCGTCTCCATCGACTTCCGCCTGCTCGGCCCTGACGCCTTCGAGCGGAAGCAATGGTGCGAAACCTCCTCGGGCTGCGCACCTTGTGGGCGCGCTGCGCAGAATTTCGCGGCGAAATTTCTGGCCCGCGGTCCCGCATCGATCCAGCTTGTCGGACCCTCCAGCTACGGCCGGCCAGTCGCGACCGTGGAGGTGAGGGGGGGAAGACCTCGGCGAAGCGATCATCCGCGCCGGCTATGCCGTTCCTCGCTCCGGATTTCTCGATCGCGACCCCGATCGCCGCGCGCGATATCTGGCGGCATTCGCCGCCGCGCAGGAGGCCAAGGCGGGCGCTATGATGGGCGAATGGATAGACCCCGCCAAATGGCGGAAAGGGCAACGGCTATCCTGCGAGCGGGATCGAAGCGACGCCCACGAATGGCGATAGTTGGTGGTCAGGCGTCCGGCCGCTTTCGGACAAGCGGATGCGGATAGCTGACATAGCCGAGTGCCGCAGGCTTTCCCATTGGGATCGAGGAGCGGGAAACCGGCTACCACCGCAATCATTGCGGCAACGATACGACTGTGTTATTCCGCCACCACACTGATGGGGAATTTGTAGTGTTGGAGGAATATCGAGCGCCAGCCAAGGTGAAGCTGGCGGCCCTCTGGGCATCCACGATGTTCTGCTACATCTACGGTGACTATTTCGGCCTCTACGTCGCCGGCACGCTGGCGGAAATGAACTACGGCAGCATGGGTCCGCTCGGCCATGCGACCCCCGGTGTTCTAACCGGCGTGTCCCTGATGATGGCCATCCCTAGTCTGATGGTCGCGCTGTCGCTGCTGCTGCCGGCGTCCATCTGCCGCTGGGCCTGCATCGTCCTGGGCCTGTTCTATACCGCGATCATGGCGGTCAGCCTTCCCGGTTCGGAGCCGTTCTACAAGGTGCTGGCGGCAATTGAGATGGCGCTGACGGTGGCGATCACCGTCATCGCGATCCGTTGGCCGCAGGAGGTGCGCCGTGGCTGAGGCTGTGCCTTCACCCTCCGTCGCACGGCTCGCCGGCGCGCTATATCTCGGCACGATCGTGTTCGGCCTGTTCGCGGAGGTGGGATCGCGAGGCGCGCTGATCGTCGGAAGCGATGCCGCCGCCACGGCGCGCGCGATCCTCGCGGACGAGGGGCTGTTCCGGGCCGGCCTCACCGCCGATCTCGCGATGCTCGCTTGCTATGTCGGGGTGACGGTGCTGTTCCTCGGCATGTTCCGTCCCGTCCATGCCGGCGTGTCGCGGATGGCGGCGGCCTTCAGCCTGATCGGGATCGCGGTGCTGGCCGCCGACACCCTCCTGCTGCTTGCCCCGCTGCGGCTGCTGGCGACGGCACCTTACCTCTCGGCGCTGGGTGCTGCCCAGCGCGAGGCGGCGGCGCTGCTCGTGCTGAAGGTGCATGGCGACGGTTACGACGTGAGCCTCGTGTTCTTCGGCATCTATTGCTTGATGCTGGGCTGGCTGGCGTGGCGCAGCGGCTTCCTGCCCAAGGCGATCGGTGCGCTGATGACACTGGCTGGCGGCTGCTACATCCTCAACAGCGTTGCCGACCTGACGGCGCCGGCCTTTGCCCGGATGCTCTCACCGCACATAATGGACCCGACGCTGATCGGGGAGGCGGCGCTGGCACTGTGGCTGCTGGCGTTCGGCACGAGACGATCGATACGCAACCGTTGATTGCCCGGTAGGCATTCCCGATGGGATGGTGAAATGGAAAATCTAGCGAGACTCTAAGCCATTCCAGCGCCGTTGACTCCGTGTCACCCTGGAGTTACTTATGTAACCTTCGGGTTACCATAGGAGTGCGCATATGCAATCGGTCGTCGCCGAACGGGCGGAGCGTCTGTCGAAGCACAGAGCGATAGCCGCCATCATTATGGGTGCAATTCTAGCAGCAACGCAGACGCAGCGCATGGACGCGAGCGGTGCTGGTCCACTCACATGGATCATTACCGGCGTGGTCGTTGCCATCTTCCTACTGTGGGCGAGCGGTCTATTCCGCAACACCGCGTTGCGCGGCATTCTCAACGATGAGGGAAGCGACGTTAGCAGACGGCGATCATTGATGATCGGCTTCTGGAATATGCTGGCTACAGCCGTGGTTTGCTACATTCTGACATACGTAAAAGATTATGGGCCGCGAGACGCCATCCAGATAATCATGTCAGTGGGCATCTGTTCTGCTCTGATAAGCTTCGGGGTCGCGGAACGCGTTTCGGCACGTCAATGACCGAGCGCTTACTGAACGCGCTTCGCGCGGAGCGGGAGCGCCTAAGCTTGACCCAAGCCGATCTGGCAGAGCGTGTTGGTGTATCTCGTAAGACGATCAACACCATTGAGAATTTGGTCTTTTCGCCCTCCGCGTTGCTGGCACTGAAGATCGCTCGTAATCTCGACAAGCGGGTGGAAGACCTGTTCTGGATTAGCGGCGAGGATTGAAGGAGCTTTCCCAAAAACGAACGGCTCGCGAGACGGCCGGGGCATTCCCATCGGGAACGAGTTTCTGGAAGCGCAAACCGGCATCGGCTACGGCGATCGGACATTCCCTGATCGGTGCAAGTTGTGCAAACTGCGGGGATGAGCAGCTCGATCACTATTTGCGACACGCCCACCGACGCTGATCGCGATGCGATCTTAGGACCGCTAGCTGTGGGCGCTTGCAATCGTAGCGGCCTCTGCTCGCAAACGGAGCGAGTTTTTGCTCAGATTATCTGACAATGGGCGCGCGTCACCGTTCAAATTAATTGCCATCGTGCTCGCAAACATCACGCGCTGCTTGCAAACGTAGCGCGGTGCTCACGCTTGCCGCCGATGAGGCGCGGACTGTCCGCAAGTGGCGACGCCGGCGAAAAACTCCGCCGGCGCACCGGCTCAGATTTTGTCCTTCAGTCCCTTTCCGGCTGTGAACGACGCCCTGAACGTCATCGCCTCGCCGGTTGCCAAGTTACGGCCCGAGCGCTCGGGACGATCTTGCAGCCGATCGATGATCGCGCGCTTGAGGAGGGCATTGACGCTGCATGGAAGAGACTTCCGGTTGCGCCGCTTCGTCGCGGCGACATCCGACCGGCTGCTTCACGTCAGAAGGCGCTGTGCTCAACCTTCTCGATCGTGCACTTGCCCTGGTTGACGACGCCGAGCGGCATCTGCTCGGTCAGCGACAGGTGCACCCGGCTGATCGTGTACACCGTCTTGTTGCCATAAAGTTCGCGCCCGAAGGTCACACTCTTCGCCGAAAAGGTTGCAGGCGCCCTGAATGCTTGAGCCGCCGGGGAATACTGGCTCGCCGGGATATCCATCGTTACTTCCTGATTGGCCTCATCCACCGTCACCTGGACGGGGAGCGGCCCGTTCACCTTCTCGATCGTGCAGGACAGGTACACCGGCGCGACAGCTACGGGGGGCATACTTCATCTCCATCTTTCTTCGGATGAACCGTCTAGCAGCCGCTCCTTACCGCCACTAGACGCCGTTCAGCACCACAGTGCGCCCTTCACCATGTGAGGGCGGGGGCAGCCCCCGGCAGGCAAGGGCATGGGCTGGCCGGAGTGCCACAGGCCGAGGCGCTGCTGGATGTTCGGCATTTCGGCATCGATGACCGCAAGCGGATTGTTGTCGCCATAGCGCGTCGCGCTCCGATAGCGCAGCGCCTGATGATAGACATTGCCGGCAAGACGATCGACCGTGATCCAGTAGCCGAAGGGCGCGTCCTGTGTCGGTTCGGCGACGATGACGGCACCTCGCAGGGGGCCGGCATCGAGGTAGCGGATCTCCTGGTTGTTGTTGTGGCCGACAAAATATCGGTAGGCCATGCTGAATTCGTCGGCGGCCCGGTTGTAGGATAGCAGCGCCATGCCGCGGAGCTGATCGCCGTTCCCGGCGTGCAGGCTGCCGACGTCGATCCGCAGCAAGGTCGTGGCGTCGGCCGGATGCACGAGCGCCGGGCGGTCGAGATAATGGGGCTGCGTGAAGCTATCGTTGGTGCTTCCGCCGGGTGCGACCAGAAGCGTATCGAGCAGCGGGTGGCAGGAGTGTCCGGCGTCCCTGGTGATGCACAGCCTAATCGCACAAGGTTCCGATCCGTCGGCCGACGGCGTGTCGGTTGTGTCCGCCCCTTGCGTGGCGACGAAGCGCCACGGCGAGCGGGTGGCGAACGGCTTCGAAAGGTCGAGGGAGGCGATCGTCTTCGCGGGGGCCGCAGCGGAGCCGGGCATCCCCGCGAGCATCGCCAACATCGTCGTGGCCACGCCGCGGCGCATCGTCCTCGTCGCGCCCAGCATCACAGCGAGTCGTCGCTCCGGCGGATCAATGTCCAACACCCTTTTTCGCGCCGGAACAGCAGCCGGATCTGATCGTCGGTTTCTCCGGTTCGCAGCGTCGTCTCCATGCCGGCGGGCACGGCGCGGCTGTGCATCGTCATGTGCTTGCGCCGCTGTTCGGCGGGGCTGGGAAGCAGCGGGAAGCGGATGTGCGCGGCATCCAACATCCTGCGCACCGTTCGCGGTTCGGGTTCCGCATTCGGATCGACCGTCTCGTCGATCAGCGGAATGCGGGTATGCGCGCGCTGCACAGCCATATCGGCGGCGAACGCCTGGAGGAAGCCGGTAAAGGTGCCGGCCGGGCAGCCGGTAGCCGCCCGCGCCGGCATATCGAACGATAGCAGCGTGGCGATCGACAGGGCGGACGCGCCGATTAGACGCCGCCCAGGTGTGCACGGGATCATTGCTTATCCTTTCCCTTGGCTGGTGGCAGGCGCGCGGGATCGAACCGCGCGAAGGTGATGCTTCCGAAATCGCGCACGTCCAGCTTCTGCGGTCGCTCGCTTCCGCTTCGTGGATCAGCCATGCGCCGCGTGACGTGCGCCAGGCGCCACTCCTGCGTGGCCCGGTCATAATCGAAGCGATAGGCTGCCCGCGCGGATTGTACGTCCTCCGTGCCGGCGAAGACGGTAAAGCTGCCGGGCTCCGCCCGCAACCAGCCGCCGGTTCCCGCACAGGGTCCGCAGAAGAGGAGGCGCGGGTTCGACGCGACCTTGCGGAGCACCCCGTCCCGGTCGCGGCGCATCAGCACCACCTCGAGATGGTGGCGCACGCCGTGTGCCGCACCTGGATCGAGCACGAGGAGCGCGTCGTCGCGACCTTCGCCAGCAAGGTCGCCATGATGGAATCGACCACCTTGGCGCCAAGGACCGATGCCGCCAGCGCCGACGTCCGGCGGTCAGGCCCCGCTTGCGCCACGGCGGCTGCCCCATAGTCGGCCTGCGCGGCAAGCATCAGCAGCAATGACAAGGCGCGGCACGGTATCGGCATGATCGTCATGACTCACCAGCCATGTCATCAATAGGGATCGCTAAATTCGAAGATTTCCTGGCCCATCAGGACGCACGAACGACTGGACATCTGTGCGTAGATGAGCCGTATGCGATAGTCGCCCTTGTAGACGTGGCCCCAGACTTCCAGCACGTCGAAGCGGTGCTTTCCCACCAGCGCAGCTACTGTGCCGATGCGGCGAACGCTGGCGGGATCGACTGTCGCCCGATCATCCCCGTCCACGTGAAAGCGCAGGAGCTTGAGCGCCTGCCTGCTTGCATCGGCGGCGCAGGCGGGTACCGGCACCGCTGGAGTGGGCGCTACGGCCGCCGCCGCCGCCAGGAACGCTGTCGCTGCCATCATGGTCGGATCCCTTCTTGATCATGCCTGGAGTCCCGTCGTCGCAGGAGCCTCCTGCCGAGCAGCACGGCCGCGGCAATCAAACTGAGCAGCAGCAACGGCGACAGGAGTGCGACGACCCAGCCCATCATGGCCATGGTGTAGAGACGGTGCCCGATGTCGACGCCGGCGACCACGCAGGAATGGGCTTCGGCCTCACTGAGAGAGCAGCCTGTGGCGCGTGCTATGGCGAGCGCGCCGAAGAATATGAACACTGGAAGCCACAACAACGCGGTGAGAATGGCACATCCCCATCGCCCAAGGCGGCGCGCCGGGGATACTGCGGAGTTCGACACGTCGGCTACCCGTTACGAGTAGAACGGAATGCGCGCGAGCTTCCCAGTGTCGCCGCCGGTTAAGAACACGCGCTGATCGCCGACATGGTCGGCATCGAGGAGACATGCAACGATCCGTTGCGCCATTTTTCCATTCTCGGTTACTGAAAACGAGCTTTATGGTGCGTCAGGATGAGGGTGCAAGACCGAAAATGATGTCCTCGGATCAGCAACATGCCGTGCTCGGCCTCGCACTGCGTTGGCTATCCAGATCGCGAAAAGGGCTTTCGACCGGTCGCGCCGTTTCAGCGGGGGCGGTCCTCCTTACTGCCATGTTCGCGACCGCGACGCCGGCGCACGCGATCGACTGTCGCAGGGCTGTTGGCAAGATCGACCGAGCGATCTGTTCCGATCAGGCCTTGCGCAGCGCGGATGCCGCCATGACCGCGGCGTACGCAGCCATTCTCAAGGCTGCAGGAGACGCCGAAGAGCGTGCGGCGCTCGTCGCCAGTCAGCGTCGGTGGCTCGCCACGCGGAACAAGGACTTGGGTAATCTCGACCAAGACGATGTGGGCGGCCCGGCACGTTGGCGCGAGATACTCCTTAGCGCTACCGTCGACCGTATGACGGCGTTGCGACGGCGCGCGCCGAACTCTCCTCGGACTTTCCGCCTGATCGCCACATTGCGGGACCAGCGCCGATTCCTTGCCGGCCTCAGCGGCGGTCCGTTCGCCGGCTTCGACACGAGCTGCAACTTCCTGCCCAGCGGCGACCATTATGTGTACGCCTGCTTCGGCCGCCAGCGCTACCAGCATAAGGATCGGGTCTGCACCACCGATCAGGAATGGGCGAGCGGCAGTGTCAGCGAAGCGCGCTTTTTCGATCGTGTGATCAACGGCAAACTGCAGAGCGTGGCGACCTGCTCGATCGGCGGCGGCCGCGGCCCGGCCTGCCCCGATCCCGCGGTGCCTGCAAATCGAGCGGCGAGGTGGGGGGCGGCTTCCGGCAGCGAATCCGCGCCGTCCTCTCCGCTGCCCCAGCTCGACGCCGATGTCGACATCGACACCGGGGCAGAATGGCTGGCGGCGTGTCTGCACGGCGCAGCGATCCGCCCTTAGATCAACGGATGCCCCTGACGCGCGTTGGTATCCGGCAGAGGCTCGTTCGGTGATCGCCCGCCTCAAGGTGCTCTTCACCAGCGGCTATACGCGCACTGCCATCGTCTAAAAGGGGGCGGATCGGCGCTAGCTGTCGGGCGCCATTACACGGGGCCGCCGGTGCAGATATCGGTGCTAATCGGCACGGCTCTGTCAGCGATAGGTGGCACGCTGCGGAGCGGCGCGGCGTTCTCGGAATTGATGGTATTTTGAGAAAATGGCATCACTTCCCGGCGATCGTTCGATCAAGCCACACCTTGTAGAAAGCTACCCGCGTAGCCGCGAAGGTTTGCCCGCATAGACCCATGCGGAATGAGCCATCCTGCATCTGCGGCACAATCTTCTTCTCTTCGGCAAGAGTAGCATCGAGGCCGTGTGTGATTCCGGCGAGGTATTTGCGTCCGGACACATCGATCGTGACCGGACCACCGCTGTCCCCACCTGCCGTTGCGCCACTAAGCAGCGGGGCGTAAGCACCACAATCGAAGGCGAAGCGAAGCCACTGCCCATCGGTCCGGGTCAGCCGGTTTTCTGCCCGCCGCAATTGTGTTCGATGACTGGCACCATCGGGCGCGCCGTCAACGTCGGTGCCCGTCGCTCCCGCGCCATATACCGTGCTTAATGTTCCCGGCTTAACGTTGCCCCAATAGACCGGCATCGGCATCACGTCAGTCACGGGTTCGGCAAGCTCTAGCAGGGCAATGTCGTGCATATCGGCCATTGCTTTGACATATTGTGCTGCAAAAGCATCGGGGTTCGCCGTCTTGAGCCCGCCGAACAACTTTTGCCAACCATCTCGCGCAGCCGTATAATCGGGATAGACGATGATGCGGATTATAGCCCGCCTTTTACCGTTAAGCGTTACATACCTCTCCTCGGGCATCATCTGCATCATGCTTACGGCATGAGCGGCTGTAACGATCCAGCGCGGGGCAATCAGGGTGCCATGCCCTTCGTCGGGCAAGTCTGCCAGCGCGGGAATGGTCTGCGGATCAACGCGATATTGCGCGTCATGCTGAGTGTGGCGAACAACAATCGCGTCGGCATCCACGGCGATCAGCGCCAACGGAACAACGAGCCAAATCAGCTTCCCCACGATTACCCCTTTGCCTTTTTGATCTTTCGCCAATCGATATGCGATCGTGCTGGGATCGCACATACGGCGTTGATCGCTTCGCTTCCATTCCCGCAAAGGAACCCGCAGCGGGAAGGCGGCTCGACCGAACTTACTCGGGCTGCCGGCAGGTCTCGCTTTCCCAAAACCCGTTCCCAATTGCCCTTTCCCGAAACCGCTCCTCAGAGACGGAGAAACGGGAAAGGTCGCGGCGAACGAACGGCCGGTTTCAGGAGGGCGGGTCGACCTCGCGAACGTCTGCCTTCTTTGGGCGAGAGCCGCCAGGCCGCTTTTCGCGTCGATAGCTGTCCATCATCGCGAGGGCGGCATAGAATCAATGGCCATCTCGCCGGCATCGCTGCTCAGTCGCGTGGCTGGCGGCACACTGGGATTCGAGGGATAAGAAACACCAGTGTACTCAAGCCGCGCGTTATAGCCCGGGTTGATACCTCCTCCTGCGACACGGACACTGATGTCGTGCCAGCCTTTCGTAACAGTACGTAGTATGCGTATGGGCGGGCGACTGATCGAAATTTGACCAACCTCGTGATAGCCAGTCGATGTCAACGACAGGATGTAAAGCTCGCATCCGCCACTTCCGCAAAGATCCGCTTCGCCGCTACCCCTCGTCGCGACGGCATATACCAGCGCTTCTGGCTGATCGTCGCCATTCAAATCAGCGAATGCTACGCTATACCGAACTAGCCTATGCTTCGTTACAAATGCACTGATACCGGGAGGTGTCACAGGCAAAGCTCGATGACAGCTTATGATTTCGTTCGCAGCCGCCTTAGGACATGGAAGATTATACACCAACACTTCAGATCTGTCGTCATCTGGATGCCATCTAACCTGCGGAACTGATGTTGGCATAGCGGCAGCAATCTGTAATCCGAAAAGCGCGATAGACAACAGCATGCGGTTTTCTTTCACCGTAGGATGACGTTTCCCGGCTCTCTACACTTTCCGCGTGGCAAGGGCGACGCATTCCGTTGCTTTGCGCTGAGCCCCATGCTGCCATTGATGTGCTATGTTCGCGGTCGCTCGAACCGTTTCTCCAGCAAGCGCTGCAACGTCTCCGTCGCTGGCGTCCAGCATTCAGTTGATCGGCCAGCCGGTAGGGATTTCCCGGCAAGATGCAGCACCAGTTCCGGCGTACCGGCATTGCTGGCGATGATGCCTCTATGCGTTGCGTTGGGGCCGGAGCAACGCGGATCAGCCAGGGCTACCGCCGCGTCGTCGAAGGCGCGCCGCAGTTCTTGGCGCAACGCTCTCGGCGCAACACCGCTGCGAGGTTTGGGTTTTGGAGACAATACAGGCCATGAGCCTTGCGATGGAGTGATCCGATATCGTCCACTGTCGAGATCAAGAGCGAGTTTCATTGGTGGGTGCCACTCGGACCGATCGACGTCGGTAGTAATCGAGCGATCGACCGTCGATGCGATGGCCGGGGACGAAGCTATCAACCCGGCCAGCACGATTATGCGCATTCGGCAACTCCCGTACCCTTGCCAGCAGCAGCCTACCATATCCGATCATCAAGGAAGCCCACTTTATCGCCGCATCCTATGTCTGCTTCCAGGCGTTTGGAAGGCTTGCGGGAACGACGTGTATTGGGCGCGAGCCGCCCATCCGCCTTGCGATCGTGAACGCCGCGATCTTGTAGTAAGCAGACTTAAACCGTGCGCGTGGCCATACGGTCGGCAGATCGAACCTCCAAAGCCAAGCGAGTAGAATATTCATTCTCTATGCACTGATTTGATCTGTACGGCGTTACTTCCCACCGGCCCGCGCAAACCTAAATCGCTGACCGTCCGCCTCAACGGAGCCATGATCGACGTCTTCAAACGTCAGCACGATGTTCTGTTCGGTGATGAAGAAGGACCGCTCCGAGGAGGGGATCAGCTGAAACGCTTGCCCCTTACGCAGTTCGACCAGCATGGCGTTGCCGGCGTCACGGATTTCGAACGTGCCCAGGCCCTTGATTTCGAACGTCCCGGCGAATGGCCGCTGAGCGGCCAGGGGCAAGTCGACGGCCTTTCGGACGATCGGCCGATAGTCGTTCCAGCCATAGGCAAGTGCGACGCCGCGCAAGATTTCTTGCCCAAGCTGATAGCCCTGGTCGCCATTGGTCAGGATCACCGCGCCGTCGCCGGTATCAGGGTGGCCAACCAGAGTGGCCTTGTAACCGACGTTCGAGCCATCGTGGAAAAACGAAAGTGCCCTTCCTTCGCCGCTGATCTTGAAGCCCAGACCCCAGCCGCCGAGCTGCGGAGCCAGCATCTGACTGGCAGTCTGCTGCGATAGCACCTCGCCTTTGCCACGAGCAGCGTTCTGGACCTCGATGACAAAGCGCGCCAGCTCGCGAGCGCTGGTCCAAAGGCCCGCCGCCGCCATCTCGGGATAGACATGAAAGCCGCCGGGGATCGGGCGGCCAGCCTCGTCATGAGCCAAGGCCACGTTCGACGTTCGCGCGGCCAGCGGCTGCTCAAAGGTGCTGCGGCCCATGCCGAGGGGCGCGAAGAGCTTGGCGCGCGCAATGGCGGGGAAAGGCGTCCCGGCACTGTCGATCATGGCCAACTTGGCAATTGTATAGCCACCGCCGGAATAGCGATAGCTGACGCCTACCGGCTGATCGACCCGCACGGCCGGGCTGTTGGACGGCGCTGCACCGTCGAGGATCTGCGGCACGGTCGGGAGCGGAGCGCCGACCGCATAGCCCTGAAAGCCATGCACCGTTGTTCCTGCGGTGTGCGACAGCAACCGGCGCAAGGTGACCGGAGAGGCGTGCGTGAAGCTGTTCTCCGGGAGGCTCCAGTTCTTCAGGACCGTGTTGATCGGCGCGTCGAGCGGCAGGGTTCGGTTCTGAACCATGGACATCGCGATGACCGCCGCGACCGGCTTGCTGACCGAGCCTGCCTGGAACAGCGTGTCAGGATCGACCCGCCCTCCGCCCTGTGACACGACACCATAGCCCTCGGCCCAGTCCAGTTTCCCGGCGCGCACCACAGCGATGGCTACGCCCGGCGTGTTGAGTTCACGCATCCGGTCTTCCAAGCGCCGGCCTCCGGCCTCCCGGCCTTCGACGACCACAGCGGAACGCAACCCGTTTTCGACGGCCTGGCGGCGGTCGTCGCCAGGGTCAGCAAGAGCCTGCCCAGAGACGGCCAGCAGAGCCCCTAGCGCCAGGATCGAGAGCCTCATGCCGTCCTTCCCCACAATGGTAGCGAAGCTTCGCTACGCTTCCCTACCGTCGCCATATAATGATCTGTAATCCCTATCGACCTGATTTCTTCTGAACCGCGCCAAGATTGAATGTTTGCCTTTCGGCATCTGGAAGGTGATTAGAACGGCTGAAATAGGACACACTGCTGTCCAAAACCATTTCGCCGGTCGGCGCCAGCTTTTGGGGCTGTAATGGGCTTACGAACGGGACCATGAGCGGGAGTCAACCCGCCAAACGATTGATTTGCCAGTTGGCAATTGCCTGCGCTGACCGTGTCAGGGTCCATCGGCCCCATTCATTCGGTTGCGCTCTCAGCCCCTCGTCGCCGACATTCTTCGGACAGTAATTACTGCGTCAGCAAATGCGGCCGGGTTTTCCTGTGGGAGGTTATGGCCCGAGGCTATCGTCCGATGTTCGTGCGGACCCGTGAACATAGCTGCTTGATCCGCAGTACCGCCTGGCTTCAGGGGATCGTCTTTGCCGTCCAAGGTTACTGCCGGAACCTTGATCTTTGGCCTTTCTCGTAGGCGGGCTTCGAGGCCATCGTAGGCGGTATCCCCCACCGTCAGCCCGAAATGGAAACGGTAGGAGTGGATCACGACATCGACGAAGTCCGGATTGTCGAACGACTGCGCGGTCCGCTCGAACGTTGCGTCTTCGAAGTCCCAATTCGGAGACCATTGTTGCCAGAGGAGCCGGCAGAGATTTCGACGATCTGCCGCGAGCGCCTCGCGACCCCGTTCTGTCTGGAACAGATGCTGGTACCACATCACCGACTCAAGCGCCGGCGGGAACGGATGCCCCATTCGTTCGACATCGATCACGTCGTAACTGGCGAGTGACACAAGGCCCGCCACGCGATCCGGCCAGAGGGCCGTCGCGACGCAAGAAGCGAGGCCGCCCCAGTCGTAACCAGCAAGGATCGCACGTTTGATATCAAGCGAGTCCAGCAAGCCGATCAAGTCCGATCCTAATGCTGCCTGCTGCCCGGAGCGCATGGTTTGGGTATGCCGGAACCTGGTCGGTCCAAAGCCTCGAAGATAGGGCATGAACACCCTCGCGCCGGCAGTCGCGAGGAGCGGCGCAACGTGTTCGTAGGCCCATATGTCATACGGAAAACCGTGAGAAAGTACGACCGGCCAGCCGTCTAGGGGGCCGATATCCTCATAGGCAACGAGCAGGGCGTCCGTTTGCGCAATCTTCATGGCGGGTCCCGGCCGGCGAAAGGAGCTTCTCCTTCTGCCGCTCCATTAGGATCGAATCAACGTCCAGAGATCGACGATTTATGCGGAAATTTGGCAGCCCAAGTGCTACCTCCCGTGAACCTGGGTTCGGATAACGGGTAGGACGCTTTCAGGGCCGCCATGCGCGGCTACCGAAGCGATTTTGGCGGGTGTGAATGGTGGTCAGGGGTGGTAAGACGCTCAGACGGTTGTTCCTGTGCGCTGTAACTGCGTCGCAGTTCAGTGCCTCTCCGGCATCGGCTCATGCCCCACCAGCCACCCCAACGGTCTCCGAAATGGAGACGTTGGTGCGGAGCGAATGGCCGTACTTCCGTAACCGCATTCGAACCGACGATGGACTTGCTGCAGAGCCCGAACGCCTGACAAGCGTGCCGCACACACTTTGCCAGCCGGGATACGACGGACACTTCTTCGAATGCGCCACTCTCGTGCTCTACGAGCTACCCAGCGGTCGCACTCGCAGTTCACTTGTTCGGCACAACGTCGAACGAGATGGAACGGGCCGTTTGCAGACCGCCATCGTCATCAGCGAGCGCCCGCTTCAGCCGAAATAGCGACCCGCTGGTTGCCGTGGAATAACGGGCCAGCCTACTCGCGCCCACCATGCCGCAGCCGAGCAATTGTGCCGAAACTGGGGGACTGGCCAACCCACAGCAACGACCGAGATCACGGGGCCAAACACCGTGAAGAATGTCGTCGTGCGCCCCTGAAGTCGTGACCGAAAGCTGACCCGATTAGGCAGGGCAGGGCTTTGGTGACAGGGTGGGTGGCGTGGCTTCAGCGAAGGCGACCCACGAGCCGCATAACCGCAAGATCATCCCCGGATAGGTTCGGCAACCAGATGCCGGTTCATGCCCGTTGCGAGAGTCCTGCCGACCCCGCAACGGGAAATCCGACCCGAGTTGTCGCTGCGCTCCTGCCCGCGCCAGTCGGATTTCCCCGTTCCCCTTCGCTGCGCTCCTGCCCGCGCCAGTCGGATTTCCCCGTTCCCCTTCGCTGCGCTCCGGTGCGGCGCCGACCTGACCATCGCTGATCGCAGGCACCGGCGAACGGTTCGCCGAACAGCCAAGGATCAGGATCATGAACAACGTCAACCTCGTGGGCCGCCTCGCAAAAGACCCCGACACCCGCGACGCCGGAAATCGGCAAATCACTGAACTCCGCCTGGCAACCGAGCGTCCTCGAATCAGCGACGGCAAGGTGGTCAAAAACAATCAGGGTTTCACGGAGAAAGACACGGAGTTCCATCGCATCACGGTCTTCGGCCCACTCGGAGTCTCGGTCGCACAGCACAAGCAGAAGGGCGATCTGATCGCGGTGCGAGGATGGCTTCACTACTCGTCCTGGACCGACGCTGACGACACCCGCCGCCACGGTGTCGAGATCATCGCCGAAGAGATCACTTTCCCCTAACCGCGAAGGCGGCGCCGCAGGGCACCGCCTCATCCGGTCTCCGCCAAATCCCCAAGCGGGACACCGGGAAATTCTCCGGCGTCTCACACGAATCGCTTGCGCGATCTATGCTCGCTCGGCGCCAACAGCGACCGGCTGCTGACGCCCGGCCCGTGCATAGGGGCCGGCTGACACAATGGGCCAGTGAGTTGCCCGGATTTGGTACGCGTTCCTATGCGAGCGGGCGACGGATCTACGTCGTTCAGGCACGGATGGACGGTCGCACCCGAACCGTCACGATCGGGGATGCGCGCGTGATCTCCCGCGTGCAGGCGCTCGATGTCGCGCGGCGCGTCCTGGTACGCGCCCAGGTCGGCGAGAACCCCGCCGACGTGCTTATGAGCACCCGTCGGGTTCCGCGCTTCGACGCGTTTCTCTCGGAATTCTGGGGCAACGTGTCCCCGCGCTGGAAGCCGTCGACGCTCGATCGCAACATCTACTATCGCAGGCACCTCGAACGCGGGTTCGCCCGGCGCTTCCTCGACAAGATCGAGCCGGCGGATGTCTCGCACTGGTTCGCCGGGCTGTCCGCGAAGTCGGGACCTGCTGCGGCCAACCGCTCGCTTCAGTTGCTCGGTGAGGTGTTCAACAAAGCCGATGCATGGGGTGTCATCCCGGCGAATTCGAATCCCTGCACCCAGATCAGGCGCAACCCAACGCGCAAACACGAGTGTATGCTGTCCGATGCAGAGTTTTCGCGGTTCGGCTCTGCGCTGGCTGACCTACGGGTGTCGGCGCCGATGGAGGCAGATGCCATTCGGCTGATCGCGCTGACCGGGTGCCGCAAAGGCGAAATCTGCGGTCTGGATTGGAGCGAGGTGCGGGGCCGCCGCCTTCTGCTCCACGACGCGAAAACCGGGCCTCGCACGGTGTGGCTGGGGACGGCAGCGGCTGAGTTGTTGGAGCGGATGCCTCGCCATGCGGACCTTTCTTCGGTGTTCTGGATCGCGGACAAGCCGTTGACGGTTGCACGCATGGACGGTGCCTATCGGCGCGCCCGGTTGGCGGCAGGTCTGGCGCACGTCCGCATGCATGATCTTCGCCACAGCTTCGCGAGCCACGCCGCCGCCATGTCCGAGACACTGCCGATGATCAGCAAGCTGCTGGGGCATTCGAGCGTGAAAATGACGGCACGCTATGCACATCTGTCGGACGGTGCCGCTATCGAGGATAACGAGCGTATTGGTCGATTGATCAGCAAGCTGATGGAGTTGCCTGACGAACGAACGAAACGAGACTTCCGACGATATGCCAGAGAATAGGGTCCGTGGCGATTGCTTGTCACGTCCCGCTGAACGCAGATTCTCACCGAGTACCGCATCGGCGGCGATGTGCGTCATCTATGAAGGAGAATGGGACACCGCGTAACGCGTCCATGAGAGCGCGGCGAGCCCGTCACGACGGCCGGCAACGTCCAATCCAGATAATCCGCGCCGCGGCTTGACATGTTAATTTTTCTCGCCTCAAATGTGGGGCGGAAA
>Ga0247729_10000505_pt1 | contig 16118 bp, 15 predicted proteins | sample UWRJL133311R2_FD_180958 | JGI IMG/M metagenome (GOLD analysis project Ga0247729, IMG submission 180958) | Plant litter microbial communities from Arlington Agricultural Research Station in Wisconsin, United States - UWRJ-L133-311R-2 | ecosystem: Environmental > Terrestrial > Plant litter >... | reverse complement strand
CCTTGCGGAACTCGTCAGCGAGATACTCCATGATCCGCTGGTCGAAGTCTTCACCGCCCAGGAAAGTATCGCCATTGGTCGATTTGACCTCGAATACCCCGTCGCCGACCTCGAGAATCGAAATGTCGAATGTGCCGCCGCCGAGGTCATAAACGGCAATCTTACCGCTGTCCTTCTTGTCCAATCCGTAGGCCAACGCCGCCGCGGTCGGCTCGTTAATGATACGCATGACATCAAGGCCCGCAATACGGCCGGCGTCTTTGGTCGCTTGCCGCTGGGCATCGTTGAAATAGGCAGGCACGGTGATCACGGCCTGGGTGACGGCGCTGCCGAGATTGGCTTCTGCGGTCTCCTTCATCTTGGTGAGAATGAAGGCGCTGATCTGGCTCGGCGAGTATTTCTTGCCCCTGACCTCGACCCAGGCGTCACCGTTGTCGCCGGGCACGATATGGTAGGGCACCATCGCCTTGTCTTTCGCGGTGATCGGATCGTCGTGGCGTCGGCCGATCAGCCGCTTGATGGCATACACCGTGTTTTCTGGATTGGTGATGCTCTGGCGCTTCGCAGGCTGGCCGACCAGGATCTGACCGTCGTTGGTGAAGGCGACCATCGACGGCGTGGTGCGGCCGCCCTCGGCATTTTCGATCACCCTGGCCTTGTTTCCTTCCATCACCGCCACGCAGGAGTTGGTGGTGCCGAGGTCGATGCCAATTGCCTTTGCCATGATCGGACTCCTTGTTCGAGGGTGGGCGGGCGCGGCCTTTGCCGATTCAAATTTATTTAGTCAATTTTTGCGTCGCGACGGGGATGGAGTACGCGACCGATTACGACGAATTCTATGACGAGAGCCGCGCGCGGCCATGACAGCTATCAACTTCCAATCGGGCTTTGTGCAGCTTGGCGAGCGACCGATGCCGACGGCGAAGCCGCCATCGAGGCGCCTGCTCAATCTCGAATGATGGCACCGCAGAGAGGCTCTGCATGGCGCGCGACCAGGATGGTTGTAATGGCGAGGGCGGTGACGCATCCCGCGATGCTGCCAGCGACAATCTCTGCGCTTGGCAGATGATCGATGGGCATGAAGGAAGGTTCGAGGGCGATCGGCATATCGGCCAGATCCGCCGGACCAGCCCGGTAGTTTAGGCGACGGTCCAACGCGTCGGTCGAGGCGCTGATGTCGAGATTGGCGCGGTAGATTTCCACGGCAGGCATCCTCTGCGGCTTCGACGAGCGCCTTCCGGAATGAAAGACGCCCGTCCGGTTGCCTGTGCATTCGCTCGAGCGATCTGCGGACAACTACATCATCCGGTCGGCACAGGGCGCGGCTTCAGGATGCCGGGTAATTGAATTGGGAGAGTTTCTTTAGTTCGTCTTTCGATCCGCCGGGCAGGGTGATCTTCTGGCCGGTGTCGTCCATGACGAGACTGTCATACGGCACGGCCACAAAATGCTTGCCTATCCCGAGGAATCCGCCGACCTGAAGCACGACGAAGCTCACCTGCTTCTTATCCTTGTCGGCAATCACATCGTCGATCGTCCCGATCTTCTCGTTCTTGTCGTTGATAATGTTGCTGCCGATCAGCTTACTCATGCGATAGCCTTTCGCGACGATCGACACGTCGAGCTTGACGAGCTGCACCGCGGCTTGCGACAGCGCGGGACCGGCGGCGAGTGTGATCGCCAGTGCAATCCAGATCATCCTTCCCGAAGAGCCCGGTTGTAGCGGGACGATGCCGCGCGAGAACCGCGGTGGAGCTGATACACCACGGAAGGATATCTGGCTCGTTCGTAATCCAGTAAAGACAGTCATGGCTCTCTCCTGAGGGTGATGGTCGGTCAAGGGATAACCTTCGATCTCCGAGCTTCCACTGACCACCGTCAATTCAACGGCGTGTTTTGATAGTTGCAGCCGTCGGGCTTCGCTTTGACGTGTCGTAATGGGCCGGCGCCGAAAGCAACGCATGTCTTCGGCGGGCGCGACATCCAGTCGACGCTCAGGCACAGGATCGCTCAGGGCTTAATGTCGGACGATTGCAACTTGGGCGAGAGGTCTGTCCTTTTACGGCTGTTAGCGCAGTCGTTACGTAGTCTTACGATACGCATTTTCGCTAAGTTGCCGGATCGTCGGTCACGGCAGACGGTATCCCACGGACAATTCATCCTCTGCACCTGAGCAGGTTCTCGAGACAAAGGGATGCGGCTATGAAAGCAAGAAGCCATGCAGCCGATTACTATCGGCGGATACTCTCGACGCAGCGTCATGGCCTGGAGCGCCTCGATCCGGTTGCCGCGATCGTGCATTGCCGCCGCGAGCAAGAAATTCCCAACAGCTCGGGGCTAGAGGGACGCTGGTATTGTGTGATCGTCGGTGCGGCCCGGCACTGCACCATTCGCTCCGACGGCCGGCGGCAGATCCTCGATTTGATGTTGCCGTACGATATCTTCTTCGTTTCGGGCAGCGAGACGGATGGAACGATCGAAGCGGCAGTCGAGGATACCGTGCTTGCGAGCTATCCCGGCGCCCGGATCGAGCAGCTTGCGGAGCGCGACCCGCTGTTCGCGCGCGAGCTCCGTGCCGTGGCGCTTCAGTCTGTGACCCGGTCCCATAATCAGCTCCAGATCGTCGGCGGCACCACCGCGCTCGAGAAAGTCGGCTCGTTTCTCCTCATGCTCGATGGACGCGACCCTGAAAAGAGAGGGCAGGTGCAATTGCCGGTCTCCCGCTATGACATCGCCGACTACCTGGCCATCTCGGTCGAGACGGTGTGCCGGGCCATGACCGATCTGCAGCATTTCGGCATCATCGCGCTGGCGGGCTCTCGGACAGTGACGATTTTGAACCGTGCCGTGCTGGAAGACCTTCGGCGGGCGCGCGATGCTGGCGCGATCAGATCGTGGCGGCAGCCCGGCTCCGGCAACGACCTATCGTTTGTCACCGGCTGTTGAAACGTTCAACCTCGCCAGCACGCCGACACGGATCGCTTCGGCAAGCTGCCGCACGCCGAGCCGCTCCATCATGTGGGCGCGGTGGACCTCGACGGTGCGCACGCTGATCCCTAGATGGTATGCGATCAACTTGTTGGGGCGGCCAGAGACCAACTGGTCGAGAACTTCATGCTCGCGCGGGCTGAGGGTCGCGATCCGCCGGACGGCGTCGTCGACTTCGCGGTCGCGATCGAAATGGTTTTCCCGGCTGAAGGCCGCGTCGATCGCGCCCAGCAGCGCGACATCGCTATAGGGCTTCTCCAGAAAATCGCTGGCGCCCGCCTTCATGGCGCGAACGGCAGTCTGAATATCTCCTTGCCCGGTCACCACGATGACCATAACGTCCCTTCTCAGCTCGAGCAGCCGGGTCTGGACGTCCAGCCCACTCATGCCGGGCAAGCAGACGTCCAGCAGCACGCATCCAGCCTTGAATGTCCTTGCTGCCTCCAGAAACGGGCCGGGCCGGTCGAACGTCACCGGCTCGAAGTCCGCCGAGTTCAGCAAGCGTTCCAGCGACCGAAGCACCGCGTGGTCGTCGTCGAGAATGTAGACAGTTCGGTCAGTTGCCATTAATTACTCCGCCGGACGGGAGCGTGAAGCGGAAAACTGTTCCGCCCCCTGGATTTGGCTCGGTCATCAAGTGGCCGTCGTGAGCCTCGACAATCGAACGCGAAATCGACAGCCCTAACCCCATGCCATCGTGCTTGTTCGAGACAAATGGTTCGAATAACCGGCGCGCAATATCGTCGGCAACGCCCGGTCCGATATCAGCGATGGCAATCTCGATCATGCCGTCACTAAGAGCGCGCGTCGACAGCGTCACGTCCTGCGATTTCTGATCGGCCATCGCCTCGAACGCATTACGGATCAGGTTGATGATCACCTGCTGGATCTGAACGCGGTTCACCAATACGGTCCGGGCGCCGTCGTCAAATTCGAGCGCCAGACAGACGTCCTGCAGGGCCATGCCGCTCGATGCGAGCGCCGCCGCTTCCTCGATCAACGGCCCCAGCGCTTCTGCTCGCTTTTCCGTCTCACCGCTGCTAACCAACTGGCGGATGCTGCGGACGATTTCGCTCGCGCGTAAGGTCTGCGCGACGGCCTCTTCGGTGACTTCCTGCGCGGTCAGGAAATTGGCCGCCCCGCCGCTCGCAAGGAGCCGTCTCGCCGCGTTGACCGAATTGACGACCGCCGTGAGCGGCTGGCTCAGTTCGTGCGCGAGGGTAGCGGCCATCTGGCTGGCGGCCGTGATGCGGGCTGCGCGCGACAGATCGTTCTGCAACTTCTGAAAGCGCATGTTAGCCTGCGCGCGTTCCAGCTTTTCCGCAAGCAGTCCCTTATTGGCCTGTGCCAGTTCGGACGTCCGATCCGAAACGCGGCGTTCCAGGCTGTCATTCAGGTACCGCAACGCGTCCTCCGAATTCTTCTGCTCGCTCAGATCGCGGCTCACGGTCGCTACGTTCATCGGCTCTCCGGTACGCGGATCGTCGATCCTGAAGAAATCGACCAGGAACGGTATCGGCATTCCGGATCCGAAGTGCCTGAGGTCGAACTCTCCCTTCCATCGCCCTGTAAAAAGAACCGCCGGCCATATCTCGTGCTGAAACAGGGCACGGCTTGGCGGCGGAACGAAATCCAGGACCTGGAGCCGCAACGCATGGTCGAGGTCATCAAGCCCCACCAGTTCGAGGCCCGCCGGATTAACATACTGGGTCTGACCGGTGATGGACGCGAGGCCAATGAAATCGGTGGTCCGGTGCACGATCGCCGTGAACCTCCGTTTTTCGGCGTCCCCCAGCCATTGCTGGAAGGCGATCGTCGCCTGATTTGCCGCGGCGCTGAGCAGCAATTTTTCCGTTCGGGTCGGAAAGTTCTCTCGAAAACAGCCCGCAGCAACCGTGGCGCCGCCGAACCCGATAGCGGCGGTTGCCACGTGCAGGCCGCTGGATGCGTCTCCGAAGACAAACTGCTCTCCGCCGCCGGGCTGCGCGCCCTTCCACCGCAGCATCGTGTGCACATGCCGGAGGTTTTTCGGCGTGAGCCTGCCGTGAGCCAGTTCGCTGATCAACTGATTGTCTTCGCCGGGAAGGGCTATGAAGACGAAGTCGGCGTCGAGCATCGAGATCAGCGCAGCAACGATGCTGCCGCCGATCTGCCGCATATCGTAGTTCTGCCATCCGGCCGGAAGCGCGGAGAGCGCGACCAGATCTCGGATGCATCCTCGCAACTCGTGCGAGTTTGCGGGCGGCTCCGTCCACGGCATGGTTGCACCCCGTTAGGTCGCGCTGCCGTGGGAATTGGATACCCGTCTTGCCGTTATGGCAACGCCAAAATGGCCGCGTTGCATTGCGACAGGGTGTTCGTCACGCTTGTCGTTCCAGGACGTTGACGTCGGGAGCGGCGCGAAGTCGAAAGTCGGAAGGCGACTTAGTTCGCTGCGAACCTTCGTGACGCGTCACTCGCTAACAACAGTCGAGGTGGCTTCGCGCATGGGACAGCGCTTGCGATCGTGCAGCGCTTGGCAACAATCAATGCGCGATGAGCAGGGGAATTGGCAGACAATGCAGCACCCGGTCCGTGGTACTGCCCGGCAACAGGTCGTGCAGACGCGAGTGGCCGTAGCTGCCCATCACCAGCAGGTTCGCATCGAACGCGCGGCATTCCGCTACCAGCGTCTCGGCAATTTCGTCTTCTTCGGCGACGGCATGATACTTCACGGCGTTGATGCCGTGGTAGCGAAGGTGCAGCACGGCGTCATTCCCCCGCAGCGGGTCCGCTTGCGTCCAGCTCTCGGGGTGCATGACAAAAACGCCGACCCTGCTGGCCTGGCGCAGGTAAGGCAGCGCCTCGGCGAGCGCGCGCGCCGACTCGCGGCTTCCGTTCCAGGCCACCACAACGTTCTCGAACGGAGCGATCGCCTTCCGGTCGTCGGGCACGAGAAATAGATGGCGGCCCGCTCCGAAAAGCAGGCTTTCGATCAAGCCTTTGGGTTCGTTGGAATGACCGTTCGGGCGAAGGGCCACGAAGACATCCGCGGTCCGCGCCAGAGGCATCGCCGCATCGGAAATATCGCTTTCGCTGGCAACGTCGAACCGACGCAGGCAGTTGGTGTGTTGAGATCGCGACAGCCTTTCGAACACGGTGCCTTCGATGATATCGCCCGCGTGTTTCGCGGTGTCCAGCGATTGGCCGGCCCGGCTGGCGTCCGCGTGACAGCCCGGGACGGTCGAAGACAGAACGTTGAAGAACAGTCCGGTGATGTGGCTTTCAAAGATGTCGGCAATCTGATTGACCGCAGCCAGACGCCCGTCGTCTCGGGACGTTCCGTCAAGCCGCACCATCACGTTCTTGATCATGGCATCACCTTTAGTTTGCGTGTCGACGCTATGGCCTGATCACTACCCGTCAATGACGGCGGTCAGCAAACGCACGTCGGGTTCGAGCCCGTGGGCCTAAACGTGCGGCGGTCGGCTTGTTCCTCATTTCAAAGAAACGGACCGCGCGGCTTTCGCCGGCGGTCCAGGTCAGGGAGGGACACCCCAGAAAGGAAGCGAAGCCCGCGGGGAAACCGGGCATCAATACAGCAGCTCGCAGGTGCCGCGCATTGACAAGGCTCAGTTTCCTCCAGGCATATATTGAGGAGGGGCGACCGGCTGGAATGGCTGCCGATCGCAAAGCCGGGATGCGAACGTTTCGACCTTTGGCAGCAGAGCAGACAATGACGCCCGTCAAGGCCAAGCCAATACATTCCAGTGATGATCGGGCCTCGAAAAGTGAGGAGGTCCAATGTCGATCAAGCAAGAACTGACGAATTCCAGGGCGCAGTTCGGTGCTCTTACCTTCTATCAACGTTTCGAGCACATCGTGATCACGATCCTCACTGCGTTGATCGCCGTCATTGTCGTGGTGGCCGTCTGGCACCTGATCCTTAAGGTACTATTCGGCCTTGTTCTGCCCGGAAAGATCGATCCGTCCGACTACACAATGTTCCAGGCGGTGTTCGGCATGATCTTTGCGGTGATCATTGCGCTCGAGTTCAAGAAATCCCTGCTGGTGGTCGCGGAGCGCCGCCAGAACGTGGTGCAGATCCGCTCGGTGGTCATGATCGCGCTGCTGGCCATCTGTCGCAAGATCATCATTCTGGATATCAAGGAAACGGATGCGCTGGAAATCCTTGCGCTCGCGGCCGCCATCCTCGCGCTAGGCATTGTCTACTGGCTGATCCGCGGCGGCGAGCGGCGCCTCGCCAATCCGGCTTGAGGAACGAGCGGTTTGAAATCGTCCTGGCGTGGCAGCCCTCTGCGCCTGTGGGGCCTGATGAGATTTTCGTGGGTCACTGCGGCGCGACCAGGAGAGGCTCCGGACAATGTTCGTGGCTGCTCGCGAGGTCCGCCGGTCAGGTGCGCGCGGAAGAATCGGGAGGCCGGTTCAGCATGCGCCTGGTTGCGCCATTGCGCAGCGCGACATTTCGGTCGTGAAGATGACACAGGTCGTGAGATCTACCAGTTCGGGGATAAAGTCGGGAAGGGCGCGGACCTTGTTTCCCCAACCGATACGTTCCATGATGTGGTGCAAGACGCGGCACCCAGACGCCTGATGCGGAGGATTCCACATGCGGGTCGTCATATTTTCACCGTCGAACGTTCACTCGCTTGAACTGGCCGGGCTGACGGACGTTTTCGCCGAAGCCAACGACTGCGTTGCCGAGAAGTTTTATGAGGTATCCATCGTTGCCGAACTCGATCAGCCGATCCGCTGCAATTCGGGGCTGAGGGTGCTGCCGGACTCGACCTATCTTGCGAGTCCGACCAACCCGGATACGCTTCTCGTGGCAGGTAGCGTCGGTGTGCCCGCTGCGCCATGCCGGGACGTCATCGACTGGCTTGCCCGGCAGGCCCTGCAGACGCGGCGCTACGGCTCGGTCTGTACCGGAGCGTTTCTGCTCGGTGAGGCAGGACTTCTTGGCGGCCGGACAGTGGCTACGCATTGGCAATTTGCAGCCCTGCTGGCCGAACGCTTTCCCGAGGCCAGGGTCGATGGCGACCGGATGTTCGTCCGGGATGGGGCGCTTGTCACCTCCGCCGGGTCGAGCGCAGCGATCGATCTCGGTCTTGCCCTCGTCGAGGAAGACCTTGGCCGCGATGTGTCGCTCTATGTCGCCCGCCGCCTTGTCGTCTTCCTGAAGAGGCCGGGCGACCAATCCCAGTTCAGCGTGCATCTTGCGGCGCAAGCTGCGGATCGCAGCCGGCTGCATCACGTGCAGCAGTATATCCTGAACCATCCGGCGGCGGATTTGTCCACCAATGCGCTGGCCAGCATGGCTGCGATGAGTGCGCGCAATTTTACGCGCGTCTTTACGCAGGAGGTCGGCATATCTCCGTCGGAGTACGTCGACCGGACGCGGGTAGATGTTGCACGCTACCTGCTGGAAGGCAGTTGGCTGTCGATCGACAAGATCGCGGCGAAGAGCGGCTTCGGCTCCGCGCGCGCGATGCGGCGGGTCTTTCTAGCCCGAATCGGTGTCGCACCCTCGGAATATCGGGAGCGCTTCCGGACGTCCGGCGATGGGACGAGGCCGTCTTTGTCCGATATTGTCTGATGGTTGTCTCGAAACGGTCGTGCCCGCCGATTGCCGCGCAGGCTTAATTGGCGTCATGGTTTTGCCATGGAAGATTTCAGGCAAGCCATCGCGTCTGGCCTCTCAGAACTGTCGCCCGAGCCGTCCGGGGACGGTGCCGGTCTTCCTCGGTCAATCTCCCCTGACGGTTCTGAGAAACGCGCCGGTGGCATCGCGGAGGCGCGCGTGCCGGACGGGAACGGGCCGCGCCAGTCCTTCAAGCCGGCTGTCGGGCGCCTGACGAAATATCGACGGCAGGACACGTGGGACAGGCCATCGCCACGGCAGGGATACGGGCAACCCCGGCAAAACCCAGCCAATTTACGGGCGGGCAGGGGCGCGAATATCAAGACGCGTCATGACGTCCGGCATCGCGCCCAGATCGTCCTGATTGCATTTCTCGGGGCCGCTCTGTCGATCTCGGGCTGGTACATCGTGTCAGGCTTGGACCGACGAACTGCAGCCGCCGAATTCGGCCTGCGTGCCAGCAACATGAAGGCCGCCCTGCAAAATGGTGTGACCGAATATTTCACGAAGCTGTCGCCGCTCCGGGCGGTCTTCGAGTCCGCTCCTGATGACGTCGGTGAGCAGGAGTTTGCGGCGTTTGCCAGCCGGCTGTTGCAGGATCAGTCCGCCATGCTGAGCCTGTCCTGGATCCCGCGCGTTCGTGACCAAGAACGGGCGGTTCACGAGCAAAAAGCCCGGAAAGCAGGTAACGACGGTTATCGGATCCACTCGGCGGGCACGGATCGCTTGGTTGAGCCGTCGCCGACCGCCCCCGAATACTTTCCGGTCTACTACACGACGGAAAAGGCCCGCGTGAGGGCCGTGAAAGGGTTGAATCTCGCCGATGGCGGCATCCGGCAGCGGCCGCTCGACATCGCGCGTGACGAGGACACGCTGGCTGCCTCGCAGGAATTCACGTTGCAATCGGGGACCGGCGATCGGACCGGTTTCTTTGTTGTGTTGCCGGTCTACAAGCGCGGCTTGCCGCACGAGTCGCTCGAGGAGCGACGCCAGAATCTCGTCGGTTTTGTGCAGGGCGTATTCCAGATCGACACGATCGTTGCCGCGACCCTGCGTGGAATTCAAACCCCCGATCATTATTATATCTTCGCGTCCGACGCGTCTTCTCCGCCGCGACTGATCTATGCCAGCGCGCGCAAACCTTTGGGTGAGCCGCTCGCCGCGAGCCGCCCCCCTGAGTTCGAAAAAGGGTCTTACTGGTCCGGAGACATCGACGTTGCAGACCGTCAGTGGCAGATGGTCGCCGTCCCCACGCGAAGCTCGATCCTGGCCCCTTCCACGGCTTTAATTCTCCTGTTGGCGGGTCTCGGCCTGACCGGCGCCGTGTTTGCCTTTATGTGCCGGTCGAATCGGCGCAACCGCGAACTTGTCGAGGCCAACAAGACGATCAGCGCGCTGGCGCGCACCGACCCGCTCACCAGCCTCGCCAATCGCAGAACGTTTCACGACTGCCTCGCCGCGACGTTCGAGAACGCCAAAGGCGGCGGCGACCCTTTTGCCGTGCTCTTCATCGACCTCGACCACTTCAAGGAGTTCAACGATCTGTTAGGCCACCCGGCCGGCGACGCCCTGCTGGTGGAGGTTGGCGAACGGCTGCTCGCGGAAACCGGTGAGGGCGACTGCGTCGCCCGCCTCGGCGGCGATGAATTTGCGATCCTGCAAGCGCGTGCAGGCGCCGAAGACCTCACCGAAGCTCTGGCCGCCAGAATTGTTGCGACCCTCAACGATCTGGCCGCGCTCCATGGACACGCCGAGCGAATCTCGGCCAGCGTCGGTGTGTCGCGCTACACGGACGACGTCGATGGGCCGGGTGGCCTCTTGTTGCAGGCGGATCGAGCGCTCTACCGGGCTAAAGACGCCGGCCGCAATCGCGTTTGCTTTCACGACGAGACGTTCGGCCGGTTGGCCTGCGAACGCGTCGTTCTGGGACGAGAACTCGAGGCCGCGATCAAAAGCGGCGGCCTGGCGCTGCAATATCAGCCGCAGGTCGACCTCGTAACCGGCTGCATCATCGGGCTCGAAGCGTTGGTCCGCTGGAACCATCCGCGTCGCGGGTTCATATCGCCCGCGGTCTTCATTCCGGTCGCTGAGAGCACCGGGTCGATCGTCGACCTGGGCCGTTGGGTGTTCGATGAAGCGTGCCGTCAGGCGCGCGCCTGGCAAGACGAGGGCATCGATGTGCCCATCGTCGCCGTCAACCTCTCCGCCATCCAGTGCAAGCGCCCCGACCTCGAAAGGGACATAGTCGCGAGCCTTGAGCGCTGGAACATTGCGCCTAGCCGGATCGAACTCGAACTGACCGAGTCCGTCCTCATGGAGGCCACCGAACCGCACCGCGATATTATCGCGCGCCTGCGTGCACTCGGGCTGCGACTGGCGATCGACGATTTTGGCACCGGCTATTGCTCGCTCAACTACCTCACCAGTTTCCCGGTCGACCGCATCAAGATTGCCCAGGAGTTGATTTTCAACTGCACCACCGAACTCCGCAGTGCAGCGGTTGTGCGCGCCGCTATCCGCCTGTCCGAAGAACTGGACACCGAAGTCCTTGCGGAAGGCGTCGAGAATGCCGAGCAGGCACAGTTTCTGTCGTCGGCCGGGTGCAGGTCCGCCCAGGGCTACTTCTTCAGTCGCGCGGTCGACCCGGCCCAGGCCGCAACATTGCTGCGGTCACGCGTGATTTTTCCGCCCGAACCTGTCGAAGCACATAAGACAGCGGTGGCCGTCTGATCCTGAAGCGCTTGATGGAGGCTGAACGTAGATGGGAAGGTTAGCCACAGATCGCCGAAGAGGCCCGGCGCGGTTCAGATTTGAGCATCCCCTCGACGTCAGGATCCTGGCGATTGACGGCTCGTGGTGTCGCGAATATCAGTTGATCGAAGTGTCCGAACTATCGGCGCAAGATAAGCCTGAGCGGTTCGCCAGTGACCGACGCCGAAATGATTCTTCTGCTGACGAAATTCGGCTATCCCGTGTTCCGGATGTGCAAGAGAACGTCAATCGATGGCGCTCTGATTAATCTTTCGTTCCACAGGGACGTCATCGGAAAGAAGTTTTACGCAAAGCGGGGGCGCGAAGCGGAGGTCTGGTATCGCTGAGCGGAAGTCCGCTGCATTTGACCGCTTCTGGCGCAAAGCTGCCATTTCGCTCCGGCGACCTGCCGGGCGTCAGTCGCGCGATAAGGATAGGCCCACGAGCAGTGGCGCGTAGGCGGCGAGCCTGCGGGATACGAATTCCGTAAAGAGCCGGACGCGCTTCGTCTTTCGCGTCTCGCCCTGCGTGAGAAGCCAGAGCGTTCCGTACATGTGCAAGTCGGTGCCAGGCACTCTCGCCAGCAAGGGATCGGCATCTCCGACGAAACACGGCAGCGTGGTGATCCCAAGCCCTTGCCGCACGGCTACGATCTGCGCCTCCGCGTCCGTTGTCCTAAATGGGACGCCCGCGGTACGAACTTCACCCTCGCTGGCCCAGGCCGGAATGCCATACATGCTGATCACGATCCACCGGATGGGATCGGGGCCGCCTGCGCGCCACGCGGCCAGCCGATCGCGGGAGATATAGACGCCGCCGAACACATCCGGTCCCTTCATACCGTGAAGGTTGAGCGGCAGGCTCTTGCGGTCGTAGACGACGCGGATGGCGATATCGGCCTCGCGGTTGGTCAGATTGGTAAGCTCGCCGGAAGACACCACATCCATCTCGATGTCCGGATGCAGACGCGCGAAATCGGCGAAGTCCGGCATCAGCAGGTGTGTCGCAAGCGGCGGCGACAAGGTCACCCGCAGCGGTCCACGCACGCTTTGGTCGCGCCCAAACACGCGTGTCTCCAAAAGGTGCGACGACGCTTTCATCTGCTCCGCGAACTCGAGGACCTCCTCTCCCGCAGCGGTCAGGCGGTACCCCGAAGGCAGCTTTTCGAACATCTGCGCGCCCAGGCGTTCCTCGAACTGGGCAACGCGTCGCAGCACGGTCGCGTGGTTGACCCCAAGCTGCCCGGCGGCTGCCCGCACCGAGCCTCCGCGGGCGACGGCAAGAAAGTAGCGAACGTCATCCCAGTCGATCATGGTGCAGTCCGGCACCATGCGGTGCGCCTTCCAAAGCCTGTATCTGTCACATCGAACACCACTTCGGGCGACAATCATAGCCCGTAGGCAGCCGGGGCCCAATTCCAGCCGACAAGTAAACGATCGTCGTGGGTGTCGCCAGCCGCCCGGCCGGATCGAATTCGCACCACAGATGTGCGCGTTTCCGCACTCAACGCCTGACGCTGGCGGACCTATGTCGAGCCTCTCGGGAGTGTCCCCGAACGACAAGTGGCGGAAGCCTGGAAGGAAAAACTATGGGAAAGCTTGAAGGTAAGGTTGCCGTCATCACGGGTGGCGCGACCGGCATCGGCCGTGCCGCAGCGAAGCGCTTCATCGAGGACGGCGCCACCGTGTTCATCTTTGGCCGCCGGCAGGAGGCGCTCGACGCCGCGATGGCCGACCTCGGGCCCAACGCCCGCGCGGTGAAGGGTTCGGTCTCCGACGAGGCCGACCTCGACCGGCTCTACGCGGCGGTGAACGCCGAGCACGGCAGCCTCGACATCGTGTTCGCCAATGCCGGCGCAGGAAGTCAGCTTGCGCTCGGCAAGATCACTGCCGAGCACATCGACGAAACCTTCGATACCAATGTGAAGGGGACCATCTTTACGATCCAGAAGGCGCTGCCGCTGATGGGCAAGGGCGGCTCGATCATCCTGACGGGATCGAGCGCCGGCACCACGGGCGCCCCGGGAATGACCGCCTACAGCGCCAGCAAGGCGGCCGTGCGCAACCTCGCGCGGACCTGGGCGGAGGACCTGAAAGGCACCGGCATCCGCGTTAACGTGCTGTCGCCCGGGGCGACCGCGACCGATCTGGCGAAGGATGCGCTCGGCGAGGAAGGCCAGAAGATCTACGCTTCGATGACGCCGCTGCAGCGCATGGCAGATCCGTCCGAAATCGCAGCAGCGGCTGCCTTTCTCGCATCGTCGGACAGCAGCTTCATGACCGCCAGCGAACTAGCCGTCGACGGCGGGCTCGCCCAGCTCTGACACGCGACGCCCGGCCGGTCGGACGCGCTGCGTCCGGCCGGGAGCTCCATTCGATATTATCAACGTCACTCGATCGGGAGCCTCGCAGAGGCTAGTCCCAAGGAGAAATTCATGAGTTATGCCATCATCGGCTTCGGCAAGATCGGCCAGGCGCTGGCCAAGGCATTCGCCCGCAACGGCATCGACGTATCCGTCGCGACCACCCGCGATCCGCAAAGCTTCGCATCCGATGCCGCGGCGATCGGGCCCACGATCCTTCCCAAGACACTGGCGGAGGCCGTCAAGGCGGACATCATCTTTCTGGCTGTCCGTTTCGAGGCGCATCCGGATGTCGCGAAGGTGCTCGCCACCTGGCAGGGCAAGACGCTCATCGATGTGACCAATGCCTACGGCGTTCCGCCCGAGCAACTCGGAGGACTGCCTTCTTCCGGGTTCATCGCGCATGCTTTCACCGGCGCCAAACTGGTCAAGGGCTTCAATCATCTGGGCGCTGCCACCCTTGCCCAGGATCCGGCCGTCCATGGTGGCAAGCGGGTCGTGTTCCTGGCGAGCGACGATGACGCCGCCGCAGAGGAGGTCGGTTCGCTCGCGCAGAATCTCGGTTTCTCGCCCATGCAGCTTGGCGGGCTTTCGGACGGCGGACTGCTCGTGCAGGCGCGGGGAAACAGCTGGGGCCGGCTGATCTTCAAGGACCTGGTCAAATTCGACTGACGCATTGCGATCGCAGATCTCGATGCGATCCCGGATCAGAGACGACAACATGTCCGATCAGATCGGACGCCATTCGACGTAGCAACAACGGAGAGATACGATGAGCACCGAACAGAATGTCCAGATCGTGAAGGATTTCTTTGCGGCTATGGGCGCCTACAACGAGCACGACCTGCTGGCACTGGCTGCCGAAGATATCGTGTGGATCATTCCGGGCGAGGGCTGGCCGCTGGCCGGCACGCATCGCGGGCACGCGGAATTGGCGGCCGTGCTCAAGAAGGCGTCCGAAGAGGTGGAGATGAAATATCCGAAGCCACCCGAATTCGTAGCGCAGGGGGACCGCGTGATGGTCATCGGCGTCGCCACGGGTAAGATCTACGCCACGAACAAGCCGTATAAGGACGAATGGGTCTTCGACATCACCGTCCGGGATGGCAAGGTCGCCCATATCCAAGAGTATATCGACACGCAGGCCCTGGCGCGGGCCTCGCAGGCGGGCGGGTCCGCATCGGCCTAGCGCCGCCGCATGCCATCGGTCGAGGCGGCGACGGCGAACAAGCCGTCGATCGCCGCCCCAACACACCGCATGCTCGTCGAATGCCCACCGCAACGGAGATCCAGATGTACGACCGATCCACTTTATCCGAATTGATCCGCCTCGCGCGCGTAGATGCCGGCTCAACCATCATCGACGTCTATCCAGGCGCTGGCGACTGGACACGTCGGTTCTCCGAAGTCGTGGGTCCGAAAGGACGGGTCTTCAGCTTCGTGCCGACCGAGATCGCCGATCTGAAGAACGATCAGGTCGATCAGATGCGGACGCTCGCGAAGGAGCCGGGCCGGGAGAACGTCGAAGTCGTCTCGGCGGATCTCGTCGCGGTGCCGGAGGTCACCCAGCCAGCCGATGTCCTGTGGCTGCACCTGTTCTACCATGACTTCCACACCAAGCTGATGCAGGCCAGGGGCGCGACGGCCGCCGACTTCAATCGTGCCGTCTACGGGCGCCTGAAATCCGGCGGGTCTTACGTCATCGTTGACCACGCCGCCGCCGCAGGCGCCGGCACGAGCGACGCCCAGTCGCTACATCGGATCGATCCTGCTGCCGTCCGCGCGGAGGTGGAGGCGGCCGGCTTCGTGCTGGACGCGGAAAGCACCATCCTCGCGAACAAGGACGATGCGCACGCGATCAGGATTTTCGATCCCTCGATCAAGGGCAAGACCGATCGCTTCGCCTATCGGTTCGTGAAGCCCTGACAGCCGCGGCGCCAACGATGTCGAGCCAAATCCTGGCAAGAGCGTCGGCAATTGCTGGGCTTCTTTGTCGGTTGGTGTCCCCGTCCATGCGTTGGCGAACATCGTCGGTCCGATCGAGACGCACGTAATTCACGACCATGTCCAGCTTGTGCTGACCGATCGCTCGACGTTGCGGGCCCTCAGGTTTCCCGCAACGCATATTGGTCTCCGGATGCGCCTTCCTTGCGGTCGCAGCACGTAACAATGCGCGCATATGGTTGGATTCACGCCGCCGGGTATCAGCGGTGTGCCTCCTTGTGGTCGTCGATACGCCTTTTAGATGATCGGATCGGACGCAACCCCGACCACATATGATCAGAGCCATTCAGATGAGTGATGAGAATCCACGTACTTCCGGAAAGATCGGCCCGGCCGCCGCTGGGCAACTTGAGGCGATCGGGTCCGGGAAGT
>Ga0247729_10000504_pt1 | contig 16154 bp, 16 predicted proteins | sample UWRJL133311R2_FD_180958 | JGI IMG/M metagenome (GOLD analysis project Ga0247729, IMG submission 180958) | Plant litter microbial communities from Arlington Agricultural Research Station in Wisconsin, United States - UWRJ-L133-311R-2 | ecosystem: Environmental > Terrestrial > Plant litter >... | reverse complement strand
GCGCCGGCGCGCGATGCCCGGCATTTCACCGGCTGCGCCATCACCCTGTCGGTGAACGGCGTCGAGAAGCAGCGCGGCGATATCGGCCAGATGATCTGGAGCGTGCCGGAAATCGTGGCGCAGCTGTCGCTGCAGATGAAGCTTGAGCCCGGCGATTTGATCTACACCGGCACGCCCGCCGGCGTCGGTCCGGTCGTGCCGGGCGACGTCATCGACGCCCGCATCGAAGGCCTGCCGTCGCTCGGCATCACCATCACATCGCCGGAGCCCTATTGATGCTGCCCACCGAACGCATCGCCTATTCGCCGATCTCGGGCCGCGCGCCGCTGAAGCTGCCGAACGGCAACCGCATGGGCGTCTGGGTGATCGTCAATGTCGAGGAATGGGACATCAACCAGACCATGCCGCGCACGGTGCTGACGCCGCCCGCCGGCGGCTCGCCAATGCCCGATATCCCGAACTGGGCCTGGCACGAATACGGCAACCGCGTCGGCTTCTGGCGCATGTTGAAAGTGTTCGACGACTACAGGATCCCGGCCGCGCTGGCGATCAACGGTTCCGCGATCGCGGCCTATCCGCAGATCGCGGAAGCCGCCCAGGCGCGCAACTGGGAATTCATGGGTCATGGCTTCACCCAGCGCAACATGCAGAAGGTCGAGAACGAGCACGACGACATCCGCAAGACATCCGATGCGATCGAGGCCGCCACCGGCAGGCGGCCGCGCGGCTGGCTCGGCCCCGGCCTCACCGAGACCTGGAATACCCCGGACCTGCTGAAGCAGGAAGGCTACGAATACGTCTGCGACTGGGTGCTGGACGATCAGCCAGTGTGGCTGAAGACCACCACGACGCCGATCGTCAACATTCCCTATACCCAGGAATGCAACGACGTCGCCATGATGCTGATCCAGCACCACAAGGCGTCCGAGTATTATGACCGCGCCATCGACCAGTTCGAACAGATTTACGAGGATTCGGCGGATTCCGCCCGGATCATGGCACTGGTTGTGCATCCCTACATCATGGGCGCGCCGCATCGCCTGAAGCACTTTCGCCGTATCTTCGAGACCATTCAGCAGAAATCGGACGTGGCCTTCATGACCGGCGAGCAGATTCTGGACTGGTATCTCGACGTCGGACCGAAGGCGCCATAGGCAAAGCAGGACATGAGCCTTTTTCAACTCCTCAACGGACTGACCTTCGCAGCATTGCTGTTCGTGGTGGCGAGCGGCTTTACGCTGATCTTCGGCCTGTTGCGGATCGTCAATCTCGCCCATGGCGCGCTGTATCTGTTCGGCGGCTATGTCGGCTATTCCGTTGCGACCAAGACCGGCAGCTTCGTGCTCGGCGGCGTCGGCGCCATGGCGGCAATCGCGGCGATCGGCTTTGTGCTCGACCAGGGCCTGCTGCGCTTCGTTAGAGGCAATGAACTGCGCCAGGTGCTGCTGACGCTGGGCGTCGCCTTCTTCCTCAACGACCTCGCGCTGGTGATCTGGGGCGGCGACAGCTTCACGGTGCCGATCCCGCAACTGTTGCGCGGCGGCACCAAAGTGTTCGGCACCTTCTATCCGATCTATCGGCTGTTCGTGCTCAGCACCGGCATTTTCGTGTTCGCCGCACTTTGGCTGCTGCTCAACCGCACCCGGCTGGGCGCGCTGATCCGCGCCGGCGTCGACGATGCCGAAATGGTGGAAGCCTCCGGCGTCAACATCCAGCGGGTCTTCCTGTTCACCTTCCTGTTCGGTTCGGCGCTGGCCGGCCTGGGCGGGTTGATGGGCGGCGCGTTCCTCTCTCTCTATCCGTCGGCGGATGCAGAAATCCTCACCTTCAGCCTCGCGGTGGTGATCATCGGCGGTCGCGGCAGCCTGGTCGGCGTTGCCGTAGGCTCCCTGCTGGTCGGCCTGCTCAATACGCTCGGCCAGGTGATGTTTCCCGAACTGGCCTACTTTGTCATCTTCGGCCCGATGGCGGTGCTGCTGGCATTCCGTCCGCTCGGCCTGTTCGGACGTGCCACATGACACAGCCCGCAAAAACCTCCCGTCTTGCCGGCATGACCGGCCGCGCCGCGATGATCGCCGCCGCTGTGGTGATCGTCGCCGCCGGCCTGCCGCTGGTGCTGTCGAACTACCAGGTCGGCCTGGCCACGGAAGTGCTGATCTTCGGTATCCTCGCCATGTCAATCGACATCCTCGCCGGATTTGCCGGGCGCACTTCGCTGGGCCACGGCGCGATCTTCGGCGTCTCCACCTATGTCGTGGTGTACTGCATGGCGCAGGCCGGCATGTCGCCGGCAGTAGCCTTCGCGCTCGGTGTGCTGGCCGCCACGTGCGTGGCGGCGGTGTTCGCGCTGCTCGCGGTGCGCACCTCCGGCGTCTACTTTTTGCTGCTGACGCTGGCGCTCGGCATGATCGTGTGGGGCGTCTGCCTGCGCTGGACCCAGGTCACCGGCGGCGAGAACGGCATGCGCGCCGACGTTCGCCCGGCCATGCTGATGAGCCACAGCGCGTTCTACTGGGCAGTCCTGTTCGGCGCGGCCATCGTCTCTTTCGCCATGTGGCGCTTCGTGCGTTCGCCGTTCGGCCTGACCCTGCGCGGCATCCGCGACAGCGAAAGCCGGATGCGCAGCCTCGGCTATAACGTGCCGCTGCATCTGTTCATCGGCTTCACCGTGTCCGGCGTGTTCGCCGGCGTCGCCGGCGCGCTGTACGCGATGTTCAACAATTTCGTCAGCCCCTCCACCGTGGCGCTGGCGCAGTCGGTCGAGGGCGTGCTGATGATGATCGCCGGCGGCGTCGGCACGCTGTTCGGCGCCTTCGTCGGCGCGGCCGCGATCATTGCGCTGGAAAACGTCGTCAGTGCCTATACCGAGCGCTGGCAGATGGTGCTCGGCATCACCTTCGTCCTCATCATGATCTTTGCCCCCGAGGGCATCATAGGCAAGCTGCGCGCCGTTCTGTCGCGCAAGGTGCGTTAATCGAATGCTTCACCGAAAGGATATCGAGATGGACCGCAGGCAATTTCTGAAATCCACCACGGCCGCTGTCGCTGCTGCCGGCGTCGGTGCGGCACCCTGGCGCTCGGCGCAGGCGCAGGCCGGCCCGATCAAGATCGGCCTTTTGGCGCCGCTGACCGGCGTGGTCGCTTCCGGCGGCAAGGAAATGGTCGAGGGCGTGCAGTTCTATCTCGAGCAGGTGAAGAACGAGATGGGCGGCCGCAAGGTTGAGCTGGTCATCGAGGACGACGCCTCGAATCCCGACACCGCCTTGCAGAAGGCGCGCCGGCTGGTCGAGCAGGGCAACTGCCACATGCTGATCGGCAATCTGCTGGCCAACACCGGCCTTGCGGTGGCCAATTACGTCAAGGGCACCGGCACCCCGTATTTCATTCCGATCATCGCCGCCGACGACCTGACCCAGCGCGCGCGCATCAAGAACGTGATCCGCGTCGCCGGCTATACCGCCAGCGAATTCACCCACCCGCTCGGCGACTGGGCCCTCAAGCAGGGCTACAAGAAGATCGCCACCATCAGCCAGGATTACACCTTCGGCCACGAACAGTGCGGCGGCCTCGCCCAGGTGTTCACCGAAGGCGGCGGCGAGATCGTGCAGCAGTTCTGGCATCCGCTCAACACCGCGGACTTCAGCCCCTATCTCGGCCAGCTCGCCGACCTCAAGGTCGACGCCATCTTCGCCATGGAGACCGGCGCCGATTCCACCCGCTTCATCCAGCAGTATGCGTCGTTCGGCCTGAAGGCGAAGACGCCGTTGTTGATGGCGATGAACGGCACCGACCAGTCGGTGATCCGCACCATCGGCGAGGAAGCCGACGGCATCATCTCGCCGGCGCATTTTGCCGAAGGTTCGGACGTGCCGACCACCGCGAAGTTCGCCAAGGACTACGAGGCCAAGTTCGGCAAGATCCCGTCGTTGTACGGCTTCTCGATGTATTCCGGCATGATGTGGATCGACGCCGCGCTGAAGAAGATGGGCGGCAAGGTCGAGGACCGCGAGGCTTTCATCGACACCGTGCTGAAGACCGAGCTGGATGGCTCGCCGCTCGGCAAGGCCGTCAAGTTCGACGCCTATGGCAACCCGGTCTATGACGTCTACATCCGCAAGGTGGTGAAGCGCGCCGACGGCAAATACTGGAACGTGCCGACCCAGACCTATCCGGAAGTCGGCCAGTTCTGGAAGTACGACCCGGAAACCTACATGAAGCAGCCGCCTTATTCGCGCACCTTCCAGGGCATCAAGAAGGGTTGATCTCCGGCTGTCGTCCCCGCGAAAGCGGGGACCCATAACCTCAGGCGGTGAAAATTAAGCAAGGCGGTTGCCGCCTTGCCGTAACATGACTGCACGGCGTATGGGTCCCCGCTTTCGCGGGGACGACATCCTCGCTTCTCTGCCAAGTTCTCATTCCTCCAGGAAGTATTTGTGTCCGAACCGATCCTTGCGCTGACTGATGTGGTGGTGGCCTTCGACGCCTTGCGGGCGGTCGACGGCGTCAGCCTGACCGTGCCGCGGGGCCAGCGCCGCGCCATTATCGGGCCGAACGGCGCCGGCAAGACCACGTTGTTCAACGCCATCGCCGGCGCAGTGCCGCCGACATCCGGCAAGATCATGTTCAACGGTCACGAGGTCACCAAGATGCCGCCGCATCGTCGCGCGCAGCTCGGCATCTCGCGCACGTTCCAGATCACCAACCTGTTTCCGACCCTGACCGTGCGCGACAACATGGTCCTCGCCTTGCGTGGCCTGTCCCCGCGAAAATTCTCGCTGTTCGGCGCGCCGGACACCGACGAGACCGAAGCGCCGCGCATCGCGGCTGCGCTGATCGCAGCTCGGATCGGCGAGCGCGCTGACGTTATCGTCAAGGAAATGTCCTACGGCGAGCAGCGCCAGCTCGAGATCGCGATTTCGCTGGTCACCACGCCGACGCTGCTGTTGCTCGACGAACCCGCCGCCGGCCTGTCGCCATCGGAGCGCTCGATGATCGCCGAAGTGATCCGTTCGCTGGACCGCGACATCACCGTGGTGCTGATCGAGCACGACATGGACCTGGCGCTCGGCCTGGTCGATTACGTCACCTGCATGTTCGAGGGCCGCGTCCTGGTCGAGGAGCCGCCGGAAGGCATCCGCCGCAACAAGCAGGTGCAGGAAGTCTATCTCGGGAAGCCGCGTCATGCTTGAGGTCAGGGATCTGCACAGCGGCTATGGCGAGGCGGTCGTGATCCGCGGCGTGTCGCTGGACGTCGCCCCCGGCGAAATCGTCGCCTTGCTCGGCCGTAACGGCATGGGCAAGACGACGCTGATCCGCTCGATCATGGGGCTGGTGCCGCCGCAGGTCCGTGCCGGCAGCGTCACCTGGCGCGGCGACAACCTGGTCGGCATGAAGCCGCACGATATCGCTGCGCGAAAAATCGCCATCGTGCCGCAGGGCCGCCGGCTGTTTCCGTCGCTGACCGTGACTGAACATCTCACCATGCTGAAGAGCGCGCGCGCCAAGGATGGCTGGACCGTCGACCGCGTGTTCGGAATCTTTCCGCGGCTGGCCGAGCGCCGCCACCATCGCGGCGGGCAGTTGTCCGGTGGCGAACGCGGCATGCTCGCGGTCGGCCGTGCGCTGATGATCGATCCGCAGTTGATCCTGATGGACGAACCGTCCGAAGGCCTCGCGCCGGTGATGGTGCAGCATCTCGAAAGCATCATCCTCGATCTCAAGAAAGAGGGCCTGTCGATCCTGCTGGTCGAACAGAATCTCTACAGCGCGCTCGCCGTCGCCGACCGGGTGTACATCATGGAAACCGGCCAGATCGTGCATCAGGGCGACGCGAAGGAATTGAGCGGCCAGACCGACCTGTTGTTCCAGCGGCTCGGCGTGCAGTGAGCAAAGCCATGAATGAAGACATCTTGCGGCAGGTGGCCGCCGAATTGAACTTTGCGCCCGGCGCCGCGGAGCGCGTCGCGCGGGTAGCGGCTTTGGTGGACGACAACAATCGACGCATTGCCGACGCCGCGCTTGCGCTGCCGTTCGACTCGTCGCCTTACGACTTTCCCGCCTGGCTCGCCGCGGCGGATAAGTCATGACACAGCACGCCATCGCTGCCCTCGATCTATGCGCACTCGCCGATGCTCTCGCGGCCGGCGACATTACCTCGGTTGCGGCTACCACCGTGGCGCTGCAGCGGCTGGAAACGGTCGGTCGAAAGCTCAATGCCGTGGTTCGGCTCGACAACGCCCGCGCGCTGGAAGCAGCGGAAGCGGCCGACAAGCTCCGCACGAGCGGCGCCGCGCTGCCGCCGCTGCATGGCGTGCCGCTGGCGCACAAGGATCTGTTTTATCGCGCCAGCGATCTGTCCGCCGGCGGCTCGAAAATCCGCGCCAGGTTTCGCGCCGACGTCACTGCGACGGTGATCGAGCGGCTTGATGCTTCCGGCGCGCTCGATATTGGCCGGCTGCAGCTTGCCGAATTCGCCATGAGCCCGACCGGCTACAACGAGCACAACGGCCACGCGCTGAACCCCTGGAATCCATCGTATGTGCCTGGCGGTTCGTCGTCCGGCTCGGGCGTGGTCGTGGCTGCGCGCCTTGTGGCCGGCTCGCTCGGCACCGACACCGGCGGCTCGCTGCGCCATCCCGGCGCCATGTGCGGCCTGGTCGGGTTGAAGCCGACCTGGGGCCTGGTGCCTACCGACGGCGTGATGCCGCTGTCGGCGTCGCTGGATTGCACCGGGCCGCTCACGCGCACCGCGCGCGACGCGGCGCGGTTGCTGTCGGTGATTGCGTCAGGCGACTATGAATCCCGCCTCGCCGACGGCATCGAGGGCATGACTATCGCTATTCCCGGCGGCTACTATCGCGAATTGCTAGATCCTGTCGTTGCGGTGCGGCTGGAGCAGGCCGTGGTCGCGCTGCGCCATCTTGGCGTCACGACCATCGAGACCGCGCCGCCGGACATGGCCATTGTCAACGCGCTGATGCAGGTGCTGATGAGCGTCGAGGCCGCCACCATCCATCGCCGCTGGCTGATCGAGCGGCCGCAGGACTATGCCGACCAGGTCCGCGCGCGCATCGAGCCCGGGCTGTTCTATCCGGCAACGCGCTATGTCGAGGCGCTGTCGCTGCGTGCCCGGATCACAGAGCAATGGATCGCCGCCTGCATCGGCACGGCCGACCTCGCGCTGCTGCCGGCGATCTCGATTCCGGTGCCGACCATCGCAGCCACCACCGAGGGCGATCCCGCCGACGTGGCCCGCGTCATCAGCCAGCTCACCCATTGCACCCGGGGCATCAACTATCTCGGGCTGCCCGCCGCCTCAGTGCCCTGCGGCTTCGATGGCGCCGGAATGCCGGTTGCGTTCCAATTGGTCGGGCGTCCGTATGCCGAGGCCACTATCCTGCGCGCCGCGCACGCCTATCAAGGCGCTACCGACTGGCACCACCGCGTGCCGGCGGCTGCCGAACTCCAGTAACGAAAAGAAGAAAATGCCCGTTATCGACATGCACACCCACGGCATCAGCAAGCGCGTCGAGCCGCTGGTCGCCGGCCGTTACGACCCGATGAGCAACCCGTATCGTCGCGACATGTCCATGGACAGCCGTGTCACCGACGCCGAGCAGGGCAAGAACCTGCCGAAGCTGATGCTCGATCTCGCCACCCGCCATGCCACCATGGCGCGCATGGGCGTCGACTACCAGGTGATCGCGCCGGCGCCGGCGCAGCAGCATTACTGGGCCGACGAGGAATTGCAGGTCGCGCTTTCGCGGGTGCAGAACGAGGATGTCGCGGCACTGGTCGCCGAAGACGCCGCGCATTTCGCCGGCATGGGCACGCTGCCGATGCGGTTTCCCGAACGCGCCATCGAGGAAGCCGCGCATGCGGTCGAGCATCTCGGCCTGCGCGGCTTCCAGATCGATACCCGCGTCGAGGAGTTCGAACTGTCTGACGCCGCCTTCGATCCGCTGTACGCGCGTCTGGCGCAGCTCAAGGTGCCATTGTTCGTGCATCCGCTCGGTTTCTCCCACGGCCAGCGGCTCGGCGACTTCTTCATGGTCAACAGCGTCGGCCAGCCGGTCGAGGAAGCCATCGCGATTTCGCATTTCATCATGGGCGGCGTACTGGATCGGCATCCCGATCTCGACGTGGTGATCGCCCATGGCGGCGGCTTCCTGCCGTTCTATGCCGGCCGCATGGATCACGCCTGGAAGGTGCGACCCGAGGTGCGCAAGCTCACAGCAGACGCACCGTCGACCTATCTCAAGCGAATGTGGTTCGACACCTGCGTGTTTTCTTCGGACCTCGTCGACATCCTGGTGGATGTCGCCGGTGCAGATCGGGTCATGATGGGCTCGGATTATCCGTTCGACATGGGCGATCAGGATCCGGTGGGGCTGGTCAAGGCGACCAAACTGTCGGAGGCTGACCAGCAGAAGTTGCTGTTCGGCAATGCCAGCCGGCTGTTCAAGATCGCGTAATAGTCATTGCGAGGAGCGCTTGCGACGAAGCAATCCAGTTCTTGCTTGGGGCTTCTGGATTGCCGCGTCGCTTCGCTCCTCGCAATGACAAATCTTTTTTACGCAGACTGAGGATGAAATGGATCAAGACCCAGCCCTCGAACATGTCAGCGTTACAGTAAACGGCACGGCATTCACCCGTGACGTCGAGCCGCGCCGCCATCTCGGCGACTTCCTGCGCCACGACCTTGGCCTCACCGGAACCCATCTGGGCTGTGAACATGGCGTCTGTGGCGCCTGCACGGTGATCGTCAATGGTGACCCGGTGCGTTCGTGCCTGATGTTCGCCGGCCAGGCCCATAGCGCTGTCATCACCACCGTCGAAGGCCTCGCCGGCGCGGACGGCACGCTGCATCCGATCCAGCAGGCGTTCTGGAACCGGCATGGGCTGCAATGCGGCTTCTGCACGCCGGGCATGATGATGACCCTCAAGGCGCTGCTGGCCGAGAGCCCGAATGCCGGCGAGGCCGAGGTGCGCGACGCCATCTCCGGCAATCTGTGCCGCTGCACCGGCTACGAGACCATTGTCGACGCCGCGCTCGATGCCGCGCGCGCCTTGCGCGGAGAGGCCTGATGGGCGCGCGCTATTTCGGCGCTGAAGTGCGCCGCCTGGAGGACCCAAGGCTGATCACGGGACAGGGCCGCTATCTCGACGATCTCAAGATCGCCGGTGTGCTGCATGCGGTCTTCGTGCGCTCCGGCCATGCCCATGCGAAGATTCTGGGGATTGATTGCGCGGCAGCACGCGCCATGCCCGGCGTCGTCGCCGTCTATACGGCGGCGGATTTCGGCGAACTAGGCCACACGATGATGCCGCATATGGTGGCGGTCGGAAACGTGAAGCAGCCGCTGAATTACCAGCCGCTGGCCGACAAGGAGGTCTGCCACGTCGGAGTAGCCGTCGCGATTGTGATCGCGGAGAGCCGCGCGGTCGCCGAAGATGCCGCGGCGCTGGTCGATGTCGATTACGAAGTGCTCGACGCCGTGGTCGACTGGCGCACCGCGCTCGATGCCGACGCACCGCGCGCGCATGCGGGATCGCCCGACAATCTGGTGGCGACCCTCAACGGCCGGTTCGGCGTGGTAGAGGACGTGTTCGCGAAGGCGCCGCATGTGTTTGCGGAGACCTTTGTCACCCATCGCGGCGGGTGCCATTCGATGGAATGTCGCGGCGTGGCCGCTATGCCCGATCCGGTCGGGCAGGGCCTGACGATCTGGAGTTCGACCCAGGCGCCGTACATGGTTCGCCGCATGGTGGCCCAGCATCTCGGCCGCGACGAGCGCGACGTGCGGGTGGTGGCGCCGGATGTCGGCGGCGGGTTCGGGCCGAAAGGCGCGGTCTATCCGGAAGAGTTCGTGATTCCGCTGGCGGCACTGAAGCTGAATCGTCCCGTGAAATGGATCGAGGACCGCGCCGAGCACTTCGTTGCCACCACGCAGCAGCGCGACCAGCAATGGACGCTGGAGGTCGCCGCGGATGCCGACGGCCGGCTGCTCGGCGTGCGCGGCCGCTGCCTGCACGACAATGGCGGTTACGTGCCCTACGGCCTGATCGCGCCGGTGACCTCGATGACGTCGTTCCCCGGTCCCTATGCGCTCGAGGCGCTGGATATCGCCATCAACGTCGTGTTCACCAATCTCGTCCCCAATACGCCGGTGCGCGGCGCCGGTCGTCCCACCACCTGCTTTGTGCTGGAACGGCTCGCCGACCGCGTCGCGCGCGAGCTGTCGCTCGATCCCGCCGAAGTGCGGCGGCGCAGCTTTGTCCGCAAGGCGCAGTTTCCCTACGCCACCGGCATGAAGGCCCGCGACGGATCGCCGGTGTCCTATGACAGCGGCGACTACCACGCCTGCCTGGACGCCGTGATCGAGCGCGCCGGCGACGACTTTGCCGCGCGGCAGGCCGCAGCACTCGAGCAATGCCGCTATCTTGGCCGCGGCATCGCCTCTTATGTCGAGGACACGGGTCTCGCGCCGTTCGAAGGCGCCACCATTCGCGTCGAGCCGAACGGACGCGTGCTGATCCAGACCGGCGCCGCTAGCCAGGGCCAGGGCCACGCCACCATCTTCGCGCAGATCGGCGCCGATATTCTCGGCGTGCGCATGGAAGACATTGCCGTCGAATCCGCCGACACCGGCGCGTTTCCGCTCGGGATCGGCACCATCGCCAGCCGAACCGCGGTCACCGCCGGTTCCTCGGTGCACCAGGCGGCGGAGGCGGTGCGTGCCAAGGCGATCAAGGTGGCAAGCGAGATGCTGGAAGCGGCCGAGGCGGATCTGGTGCTGGAAGACGGTGCGGTGCGGGTGGTCGGTGTCGCCGGCATGAACGTGCCGCTCGGCCAGATCGCTGCGCGGCTCAACGGCATGACCGGGATTCCGATCTTTCCGGGGCTGGAGCCGGGCCTTTCGGCTACCGCTTATTACGACGCCAAGAAGACCACTTTTGCCAACGGCACGCATCTGGCGGAGGTCGAGGTCGACATCGACACCGGCCGCGTCGAAATCACCCGCTACGTGGTCGGCCACGATTGCGGCCTGCTGATCAACCCCATGCTGGTGGACGGTCAGGTGCGCGGCGGCGTGGTGCATGGCATCGGCAATGCGCTGTTCGAACGCATGATGTATGACGAGGCCGGCCAGCCGGTGACCACCACCTATGCCGATTATCTGCTGCCGACCGCGCCGGAAGTGCCGCGCATCGAGATCATCCACATCCAGTCGCCATCGCCGCTCAATCCGATCGGCGTCAAGGGAGCCGGCGAGGGTGGCACGATTCCCGCCGCGGCCTGCGTCATCGCCGCGATCGAGAACGCGCTGGTGCCGTTCGGCGTCCGCATTGCCGAACATCCGGTGTCGCCGGCGCGCATCCGGCAGCTGATCAAAGCGGGCTCGCCGCCGCGGCGTTGACGATGTTCGGCGCGGCGTCCTAGATGGCGTCGCACCATTGGGGTAAGGACGGCCATGACGATCAGTTTCGATTTCGCGACCCTCAGCGCCCCGCAACGCTATAAATTGCTCTGCGGCCTGGTGGTGCCCCGACCGATCGCGCTGATCACCACCATTTCAGACGCCGGCGTCGTCAACGCGGCGCCGTTCTCGTTCTTCAACGTGTTCTCGGAAAAGCCGCCGCTGGTGATCGTCGGCTTGCAGGTCAAGGCCGACCTGTCGCTCAAGGACACCACCCGCAACGTCCGCGCCAACGGGCTGTTCGTCATCAATATGGTGGACGAGGCGCTCGCCAACACGATGGTGGATTGCTCGATCGGCTTCCCTTCGGGCGTCAGCGAACCCGATGCGCTGAAGCTGCCGATGGCTCCCGGCGTTCATGTGGCCGTGCCGCATCTGGCCGGCGCGCCGGCCGCGCTGGAATGCCGCAAGGTCACGTTGATGAATTTCGGCGCCGAACGCGACCTGCTGGTCGGTGAAGTGATGGGCATCCAGGTTCGTGATGGCGTCGTCGATCCCGAAACACTTCGCACCGATTACGAACATTACCTCCCGGTCGGTCGCGTCGCGGGCACCATGTATGCGCGAATGCAGGACCGTTTCGAGATCAAGCCCGACACTTTTGAGAGCTGGCAGCTTCGAACCGATGGATAACGGTCGTTCCAGGCGATCGCGGTGGTAGTTATCCACGCCGGGATTAACTGTCAGGCGCAAGACCTTGCGGTGATCTGCGCAAGATAGGCTATGACGCTGCCATGCTCCGAAAAATCCTGATCGCCGCCGCCTGGGCCATTCTCGCCGTAATCGTGTTCGCGACGCTGTCGCCGATCGGCCTGCGGCCGCATCTGGCCAGCGTCAGCGTCGAACGCTTTGGCGCCTTCGCCACCGTGGGCCTGTTGTTCGGCCTGGCTTACCCGCGGCGGTTCTGGCTGGTTCTGACGCTGGTGGTCGGAACGGCGCTTCTGCTCGAAGCGATGCAGCGGCTGACGCCGGATCGCCATGGCGAGATTCCCGATGCGCTGGTCAAATTTGTCGGAGGCGCTTTCGGCGTCGGCATGTCCTTCGTCCTGAATCGGCTGCGCGCACCTGCCGCGCCCTCGCGCTGATCGACTCTCGCGATCTTTCGATTCCCTTTTGAAGAGTCCGCAGATTGCACCGCGGATGCAGTGATCAGTTTCTCCCAACGAATCACTTTTGTACTGAAAACGGCAAGCAGCGCCGCCCGCTACCGACATTTCGGATTTCTTGCCTGCGTCATCGTGACTTGATCGTGGTAGGGCCGTACCAATTCTTTCCCTCACATACCTATCTTTCGCGCAATCGATAGTTGCGGCGAAGTAAATGCTTGGCATGTGTAAAATTAGACCGATACAACCTGTCAAGCGGCGTAGCTTCCAACTGTTACTTCCGATGATCCAAGAAACGGCTTGGCCTCGATAAATCTCGATGGTCACTGACTTTGGTGACGACCTCGAAGCGTGCAATTCTGTATCGTGGAAGGGCGTCGATCTCAAAGGACGACGCATTATGCACCGCCGTTATCAACACTTGAGCATTCCGACCGAAATCATGCGTTCCGTGGTCGGAATCTCCGAAGCCGGGAGCATCACCAAGGCCGCCAAGATGCTTGGCCTCAGCCAGCCTGCCATCAGTTCGCAGATAAAGCGCATCGAGCACGCGGTCGGTGGCAGCATCTTCCAGAAATCCGCCAACGGCTCCGCCACCACGGAGCTCGGCAAGCTGGTACTCACCCAAGCGCGAAAAATTCTCGAAGCCAACGATCAACTGCTGTTGCTGCGCGGCACCTCGCCGGAGGACAGCTCGATCCGGCTGGGCCTCAGCAACGTATATTCGCAGAAAATGCTGGAGGTTATGAGTAAGGCCGAGATGGCGAACATCTGCATTTATGCGGACAATTCAGCGGAAATCGCCAAATGCCTGCTCGATGGCTTCATCGATATCGGTATCTATCTCAGCCTCACCGAACCGCCGACGGAGTCGACGGTCGATGTCATTGGACAGCGTGAAGACGAGGTGACGTGGGTCCGGTCGAAAGACTTCACGCTCAGTCCCGGCGCGCCGGTACCACTGCTGACGTGGCCGGGCCAGATTACCCACGACCTGATGATCCAGGCTCTGGAACGCAAGGGCATGGTGTATCGTATCGCATTCTCCAGCCCGGACTATCATGCCCGGATCGAAGCCGCCAAGGCTGGCATCGGCCTGACCATCCTGCCGAAGCGGCTGGTCCCCTTGCCGTTGATGGCGGCCAATGAGTATTATCTTCCGCCGCCGGGCTCGCCAAGAATATATCTCTGCGCACGCGCCGGGTTTCGCGAGAAAAACCGCAAGCTGATCGATGACCTGCTCGCTAAGTTTATGGATTTCTAGATCTGCGTGTCCATTCGTCACGCCGCATCATCGAAACTGATCGCCCCATCAAATACGATCCCGACATCGGACGCTATCGCGACATCCCGCATGATCGATACCACCACCCCGTAACACAAATTGTATAGGTAGCTTTCACTCCGCCTTGCGAAGCTCGACACATGTTGAGATTCGAGGCTGCCATGCTCAGGCTTGTAAATTGTCGACGCGCGTCGAGCGCGGTCGAGTTCGCCATGGTGCTCCCGGTCTTCCTGACGATCGTGTTCGGCATCGTGGTGTTTGGCTCCTATCTCGCCGTCATTCACGGTGTCCAGCAACTCGCCGCGGAAGCCGCGCGTTCATCGATTGCCGGAATGAGCGAGACCGACCGTGCAGCGCGGGCGTCGAGTTACGTCACCGCGAATGCCGGCACCTATCCTTTGATCAACGCGTCGCATCTCAGCGTCAGCGCCGCGACCTCCGGCTCCAACGCCAACGTATTTGTCGTGACCGTCAATTATGACGCGTCCGGCATGTTCATTTACACGCTGCCCTTCGTGCCTAGGCCGCCGACGCAGATCGCGCGATCGGCAGCGATTCCCTATGGCGGATTTTAACGGAGAGTATTGATGAGCAGTCTGTTTCGACGCTTTCGCTCCGACCAGCGCGGCAATATCGCGATCATGTCCGCGGGGGGCATGGTGCTCGCGGTCTGCTGCGCGGCGCTCGGCGTCGACATCGGCACCATTTCGGCCGACCGCCGCAAGACCCAGAGCACGGCGGATATCGCCGCGATCGTGGCCGCCAGCAATCTCTCCAATGCCACCAATGCGGCGTCGTCCGCCGTCACCAAGAACAATTATCCAGCCAATGCGCTGGTCAGTGTCGAACTCGGCACCTACACGGCCAATGCCGCGGTGGCTGCGCAGAATCGCTTCGTCACACCGGCCGTCGGCGTCGCCAATGCGGCGCGGGTCAGCCTGCAAACCCAGACGCCATTGTATTTCAGCAAGCTCTTCACCGGCAGCAGCAACTTCCAGATCCGGACCTCGGCCATTGCCGCCACCACGGCAATCGCATCTTTCTCGATCGGATCCCGGCTGGCGTCGCTGAACGGCGGGCTGCTGAACGGCGTGCTGGGCCCGATGCTCGGCACCACGCTGTCTCTTTCTGTGATGGATTATACGGCGCTGCTTGGCGCGCAGATCGATGCGTTCAAATTCCTGTCCGCTCTGGCAACCCGGGTCGGCCTCACCGGCGTCAGCTACGACACCGTGCTGAAATCGAACATCAAGATCGGCGATATTCTGGCGGCTGCGCTGAGCGTGCAGCAGGCGGACAACGGCGCCGGCACCGCGACCACGGCGCTTTCCACCATTTCAACGGCGGCGACGTCGGTATCGACAAAAATCACACCTGGCTCACTGATTGACGCCGGTCCCTATCTCAACCTCATTGTCGGCGTGAAGCCGAAGACCGACGTCAAGATCTCGCTCTACGACCTGCTGCAGGCGACAGCCGGCGTTGCCAACGGCAACAGCCAGATTGCCAGTTCGGTCGCGCTTGGGCTTCCAGGCATTGCCAGCGTCGCCCTGACGGCAACGATCGGGGCGCGGCCGCAGGGGTCCGGCTGGATGGCGGTCGGAACGCAGGGCGCCAGCGTGCATACCGCGCAGACCCGCGTGCTGCTGTCGATCCAGCTGATTGGCAGCGGCGCGGCGGCGCTGGTCAATCTGCCGGTCTATATCGAGGTCGCCTCCGGTACCGCAACGCTCGACAAGGTCACGTGCGGCTATCCCGACGTCAACACGTCCACCGTTACGCTCGGCGTCACGCCAGGCATCGTCGATGCTTGGATCGGCAACGTTACCACGGCCGACCTCAACAATGTCGCCACCAAGCCAAGTCCGGGCCCCGCGGTTCTGGTCAACCTGCTGGGCGGCCTGATCACCGTCACCGGGCGGGCTCATGTGGGGATGGGCAATACCACGCCGGTCAGCGTGCCGTTCAGCTATGCCGATATTAACGCGCAGACCAAGAAGACGGTGAACTCGACCAATTTCACCAATTCGCTGATCAGCAACCTGCTCGGCGACCTCGTGCTGGGCGTCAATGTGATCGGCATTCCCATTGTGCCGCCCGGGCTGAGCGCGCTTGTCGCCGGAATTCTTGGGGGCGCGACATCTTCGATCGACGTCCTGCTGTCCTCCGTCCTGTCGAGTCTTGGCGTCGGCATCGGCCAGGCCGACGTCTGGGTGTCCGGCGTTCGCTGCGACGGCGCGGTGCTGGTGAACTGAATTTGTCAAGCGTGTGTATTGAAACGGA
>Ga0247729_10000503_pt1 | contig 16174 bp, 20 predicted proteins | sample UWRJL133311R2_FD_180958 | JGI IMG/M metagenome (GOLD analysis project Ga0247729, IMG submission 180958) | Plant litter microbial communities from Arlington Agricultural Research Station in Wisconsin, United States - UWRJ-L133-311R-2 | ecosystem: Environmental > Terrestrial > Plant litter >... | reverse complement strand
CCCCTTGAACAACTCAGCCGGGATGGTCGCCGGTTCGATCGACGATTGGTCGGTGGTGCAATCATAGCGTGGTTTTTGGCGGCGCCGCCATGGCACTGCGGCGCAGTTATCCCCAGCCGCCGAAGGTCACCTTCAGGCGGTGGTGAGGGCGCGGGCCAGCGCGGTCTTGATCCGCGTATCGGTCGGCTGCAGCGTGTCGGCGAAGGATTCCGCGAGATAGCCGTCGCGGCCGACCAGGTATTTGTGGAAATTCCAGCGCGGCAGGTCGCGCGGCCGCGCTTCCGCGGCCCATTTGTAGAACGGGTGCGCGCCAGGTCCTTTGACCACGGTCTTGGCGGTCATCGGAAAGCCGACGGCGAACTGGCCGTGGGCCACGGCCTCGATCTCGGCCGCGCCGCCGGGCTCCTGGTTACCGAAATCGTTGGAGGGCACGCCGATGATCATCAGACCGCGGTCGCGAAACTCGGTCCACAATTCCTGCAGCCCGGCATATTGCGGGGTGTTGCCGCATAGCGAGGCGGTGTTGACCACCATGATCGGGCGGCCGGCATGGTCGGCGAGCCGGATGTCGCCGCCGTGCAGCCCCGGGAAGGAAAAGCCGTAGGCGGTGATGCGGCTGACGCCCTGCGCCACGGCCGGCGACGCGGCGGCGCCACAGGCCATGGCGGCCAGCGCACAGAACATCTGCCTACGGTCGATCATCGGTTCCTCGGCGAGCGGGTGGGTCCGGGCCGATCCTAGCGCAATGACACCGCGGCTGCACTCAACTGGTCGTTACGAGGGAGGTCCGTTCCCCGGACGCTGCGCAGCGCGAAGCGGCGCTGCAGAGCCGGGGTCCCGGTGTCTGTAAGCATAACCGGGGTCCCGGATCTGCGCAGCGGCACAAGGGTGCCGAAGCGCGTCCGGGAAACGGTTAGCGCAGCGGCACCACGAATTCGGTACCCTGGCCGGTTTCGCCACCGGCGTTGATGCCCTGGTCGGAGATGATCAGCGAGCTGCCGCTGGCCAGCGCGTCGGCGATCTGCGCCATGGCTTCCGGCGGGATCGTGATGCGATCGAGCGCCTCGGCGGCGCTGTCGGGCAGCGGGGTGGATTTCATCTCCACGGCGCCGGTGGATTTGCGGCGGCGCGCGGCCGGGCTGTCCTCGTCGCCGCGTTCGGCGCGATGCGGCACCGACGGCAGCGACACCGCGGTCCAGCGGAACGCCTTGGCATCGTCCTTGTCGGCGCGGGCGGTGAAAATGTGGGTGCCGAGCGGGCGGTCGCCGGGGGCGATGGTCACCGGCACGTCGAACAGCGGCGCAAAGTTCTGCCGCACATAGAGCTTGCCGTCCTTGCGGCTGACCAGCACGGCGAGCTGCCCGGTCCGCTTCGGCGCGGCAGCGATGGTCGGCTCGGGCGCCAAGGCGGGCGACGCAGTCGCCGCGGCATCGGACGGGCGCGCATCGTCCTTCTTGGGCTCGGGCGCCGCGACGGGCGCGGCAACGGTCTTGACCGGTTCGACGGCGGCCGGCTCGGCGGCGGCCGGCACAGCAGGCTTGGCTTCGACGACGGGCTCCAGCGCCTTGGCGGCGGCCTCGTCGACGTCGCGGCGCGTCACGCGCGCGGTCTCATTCTTGGCCGGCGGCGCATCGGACATGGATTTCGACGGCGTCATGGCGCCGCTGGCATCTGCCGTCTGGGTCTGGTCGCGGCGGCTGTCGGCCGGCCGGACCTGGTCGGTCATGGACGGCTTCAGCTCGAGGCTGGCGGAGGACATCGCCGGCTTGGCTTCGGCAACGGCGTCAGCCTTCACGGCAGGCGCGACTTCCTTCGGCGCCACGGCGGCCACCGGCACCGCCGGATCGGGCTTGCGCGCAATCAGCAGCGGGTGGGCGATGTCCGACGGCGAGACTTCGCCGGGGGTGATCACGACGCGGGCGCCCATCCGGGTCCAGCCCCACATCTTGGTGGCGAAGGCCATCGGCAGGCGGATGCAGCCGTGCGATGCCGGATAGCCGGGCAGGGCGCCGGCGTGCATCGCGATACCCGACCAGGTGATGCGCTGCATGAACGGCATCGGCGCGCCGCTGTAGATGTTCGACTTGTGATACTTGTTCTTCTGGATCACCGAGAACACGCCCATCGGCGTGGTGTGGCCCTTCATGCCCGTGGATACCGGGCTTTCCGCATACAAGCCGTTGGCGTCGTAGACCTTCATGGTCTGGCGATCGATGGAGATCGCGATCACCAGCGGGCCGACCGGCTTGGCGGTTTCCTTGGCGGCCTTCTCCAGTTTCGGATAGCTGCGCTTCGGCTTGCGCGGCCGCTGCATCTGCGGCTCGGGCATCGGCGCCATCACCATCGGGTCCTCGTCGGACCAGAACACGGCGGCTTCCGCCGTCGCGGTGCCGGCCAGGCCAGCCACGGCGACCAGCGCGATCCGCAAAGCCCGGCGCGAGAAAATGGTGCTGTTCAGAAAACGATTCTTGCCTGCCAACGACCCGTCCAAACCCTGAAATGCGCCCACGCTCAACCCTCGAATCCGCGTAATAGGTAAGTCTCGCAGACGCGAAATGGGTTCACCAGCGCGAGATATCCGGTTACCGACCAATTGCCGGACAGCGTAGCAAAAAAGCCTCACATTGAATTAACAACGCGGCATCGCGGCTTTCAAATTCATGTGGAATAACTAGATAGTTGGTCTCGCTCACGGAGAGTTGCATGACATTCGATGGTTCCCGCGCCCTGGGCCGGACTCTTCGCCACGGCGCGCTCGCGCTGGTGAGCTTCGCTGCGCTTTTCGCCACCTCGGCGCAGGCGGCCGACGAGCCGGATCTGATCTTCCGGCGCTCCACCGTGTTCAAGTGGGTGAGCCCTAACGACAAGCTCGCCACCTACGGCGTCGACGATCCCGAAGTGGAGGGCGTGGCCTGCCATTTCACGGTGCCGGAAAAGGGCGGGTTCAAGGGATGGCTGGGGCTGGCCGAGGAAGTCTCGGACATCTCGCTGGCGTGCCGGCAGATCGGCCCGGTCAAGTTCAAAGGCAGCAAGATGGAACAGGGCGACGACATGTTCCGGCAGCGCCGCTCGCTGTTCTTCAAGAAGATGCAGATCGTGCGCGGCTGCGACGTGAAGCGAAACGTGCTGGTCTACATGGTGTATTCGGACCGCATCATCGAGGGCTCGCCGAAGAACTCGACGTCGTCGGTGCCGATCATGCCATGGGGGCAGGCCGACACCGCGATCCAGAAGTGTAGCGACTTTTTCAAGTAGCTATTCGGCGGCCTGTTCGAACGAGCGCTTGAGGCGTAGCCGCTCGACGGCTTCCGCCTGCGCGTCGGCCAGTGCCTTCGGGTCGCGGTAGCCGACCAGCTGCACCATGTTCTGCGGGTAACACTCGTTGCCGTGCGCGCCAAAACCCTGCTGCGACATCGCGCCCTGGCATTTTGTGGCCGGGCGCGGTCTGGAATTCACGGGACGTCCTGAAGGGCCGACCGGAGCTTCGTTGCTCCCTGGCGTGCTAGTACCCACGGCTGCAGTCCTTTCATGGATTTGGATATAAACGCGCCGTCGACCAAAAAGGTTGCACACGCCTTCAGCAGTCGCTTTAGCGATGCTTTGGTTCAATTTTGTTAACGGCACGCGACAGCTGTAAATTCTTTGGGCGGTTTGAAATCCTCCCTGTCGAGACGGTTAAGGAACCCTCGCGGCCGGCGGGGCTGGCCACCGCATCAAACGCCGATTTGCGGCCGTTGGCTGCATCTTTTTGATCGCGGCGTGGTGGTAGATGTCTGCGCTGGCGCGGCGTCTGTCGCGTATCCGACTGAAACACCGCGCAATTTTCCACGCCATGTGTCGTGGGCACCGGCGCCATGAAACAATTCTTGTGGGCGACGAAACCGTTTTGCGCAGGCCGCGCAGAAATCCGGAAACAGCGGCTGGCTATCCAGAGGTCAACGACGCAGCGGACAGCGCTGCCGACCCGGAGACGTCAGATGCGCACCCTCAGTTTCATCCTCGCTTTCGCCTTCGTTCTGGCCGGTCCCTCGATGGCCGGCTCCATCGACAGCAGCAGCCTGCCGGGCATCGGCACCTTCGCCTATAACGGCGCGGTCGCCGCCGATGCCGCGCCGATGCTGATGGCCAACGCTCGCTGAACGGACGGCAAGCGTCAACCAACGAAAAGAAATCCGATGTCCCGATCCCGTCCTCTCGCTGCTTTATTGTTCGCCGTCTCCTTCGCCAGCGCCGGTGCGGCGCAGGCGCAGTCCTGGTCATGGAAGAAACTGCCGGACCAGCGCGGCGAATTCGTCCGGCTGTGCGCACCGCACATGGTGGACCGCTGGGCGCATCCGGAAGCGGTGTGCGGCTGCCTGCACGATCACGCGGTGGCGACGGTGGAAGACAGCGACATGCGCGAGGCGCTGCTGCGCGGCATCAGCGAGCGCGGCGTGCCGACCATCGACAATGACTGGGTGCCGGTGTCGAAACGCTGGATGATCAGCGCGACCTTTACGCAGATCGCCAAGCCGACCTTGCAATGCATGTTCGAGCCGGCGAAGTAGCGGCGGCGGAACGCCGTCGCGTGTCCCGGACGCGGCGCGGCGCGAAGTGCCGCTCCGCAGATCCGGGATCCCGGTATCTCCTCGCCAACCACACCGGGACCCCGGATCTGCGGCGCACCACGCCACTGAGCGTGGCGCAGTGCACCGCGTCCGGGGAACGCATTGCGTGAATTCGTGAACTACTTCTTCTTCGTGCCCATGCGCGGCACGCATTTGCTGACGCGGGTGACACCGCTGGCGGTCAGCGTGGTGCCGGAAATTTCCTTGATCTGGCCGGTCGGGCAGGAGCCGTCATCGACCTGTACGCGCTGGCCGAGCCGCACGTCCGTCACATCCTGCTCGCGCGGAAAGATCTGCACCTGCCCGAGTGCCGGCGCAGCCAGCGCCACGCAGCCAGCGAACAAAAGGGCGAGCCTGGCCTTGCTCACTTGTTCTGCACTTTCAGGCCGTCGGGGCCGACATTGATCTGCAGGCCGCTCGGTTCTTTCTTGGTCTGGTACAGATTGTAGCCGAGCACACCGATGCCGACGACCAGCGCGCCGATGATCAGGAAAAGCACGTTGCGGTTGGCCGGCATGATACTCTCCAGGAGGCTGATTTCATTCGGCACTCTAGAGACGCGCCCGCGATTCTCATAGCCGCGCGGGCTTCGCTGTGCCGGCAGCGCGGCGACTGCGGGTTCCCTTCGCCGACGGGCACAGCGCCAGCGACGCATTGGCCAGCCTCTCCGCCGCCACGATCAGCTGCGGAATCGGATGGCCGGCAAAGCCCAGCACGAAGCCCGGCAGGGCGCGGGCGCGCAGATAGGTGTCGGCCAGCAGCCAGCCGTCGACGCCGGCCGCGGCCTTCGCCTGTGCGGCGACCGCGAGATCCGTCGCGGCGTCGAAACGCGCCACCAGATGCAGGCCCTGCGACGGCACCGGCACCGACAGCCGCCCCTCCGACACCGTGGTCAGCGTGTCCGCCAGCACGTCGCGGGCCTCGCGGTACAGGCCGCGCACCTTGCGCAGGTTGGCGGCGAAGGCGCCGGAGTTCAGCATGTCGGCGACGGCGCCTTCCAGCAGCGAGCCGGGATAGCGGTCAAGCGCGGCGCGCGCCGTGGTCACCGCGCCGATCAACGTTTCGGGCAGTGCGACGTAGCCGATCCGCAGGCCGGGAAACAGCGTCTTGGCGAAGGTGCCGGTGTAGATCACGCGGCGCAGGTGATCGATGCCGGCCAGCGATAGCAGCGGCGCGCCGTCGTAGCGGAATTCGCTGTCGTAATCGTCCTCGAAGATCCAGGCGTTGGCGTCTCTGGCCCAGTCGAGCAGTTCGAGCCGGCGCGGCATCGACATCTGCACGCCCAGCGGAAACTGGTGCGACGGCGTCACATAGGCCGCGCGTGCGTCGGGCGCGGCGGCGCGGCCCTTCGCCACGATCAGGCCGGCGGCATCGACCGGCACCGACACGGCGCGGGCGCCGCAATGCGCGATGGCCTTTCGCGCGGCCGGGTAGCCGGGGTCCTCGCACCAGATCCTGTCGCCGGATTTCAGGATCGCGCTGAGCACGATGCGCAGGCCGTGCTGGGTGCCGGAGGTCAGCATGATCTGGTCGGGATCGCAGCGCAGCCCGCGCGCCGTCAGCAGATGGTCGGCGATGGCGGCGCGCAACTCGCGGCTGCCGCGCGGGTCGCCGTAGTGCAGATGCTCGGCGCCGAAGGCGCGCAGCCGCCGCCCGGCAAAGCCGCGAAAGCGGCGCAGCGCCTGCGGATCGATATGGGTGCAGCCGAGCGCCAGCGCGCCGTGCTGCAGCGTCTCGACAACGAAGCCGGCCTTCGGCCGGTCCGGCACCTTGGCGGGAATCCGCGCGGCGACAAAGGTGCCGGAGCCGACGCGGGCGACGGCAAAGCCGTCGGCGATCAGCCGCTCATAGGCATCGGTGACGGCGTTGCGGCGAAAGCCCGTCTGCTGCGCCAGCAGCCGCGACGGCGGCAGTGCCGCGCCGGGCTTGATCAGGCCGCCGGTGATGGCGTGGCGCAACGCCTGGTACAGCCGCGTCTGCGACGCCGCATCGAGCGTGACGTGCGGCCCCGCAAGGTCGAGCGGCAGCTCGGTTCGGGCCGCAGAATTGGTCGGAATTTTTCGCATTGAATTGGCACTATCGCAGGCCAAATCCGCCGGTACAACTTCCTTGAATGCTTCCAATGCCGAGAGGACATGCCGTGACCGACACCACCGAGCCGACCGATACCTATCCGCTGACGCCACGCAACCGCGTCAAGCGCCGCCACGACCGCGGCTTCTACGACCACGACACCGTGCACAAGATCCTGGACGCCTCGATGATGTGCCACGTGTCCTATGTGATCGACGGCCAGCCTTACTGCACGCCGACCTTCTTCTGGCGTGAGGGCACCACGCTGTATTGGCACGGCAGCAGCGCCAGCCGGATGCTGAAGAACCAGACCGCGCAACAGCGCGTCTGCCTCACAGTGGCGTTTCTCGACAGCCTGGTGCTGGCGCGCTGCGGCTTCAACCATTCGGCGGATTATCGCGCGGTGATGGCGTTCGGAAACGCGTATCTGGTGACCGATGCCGATGAAAAGGACCGTGCGGGCGTGGCGATGGTCGACCGGTTCTTCCCGGATCGCACCGCCAGCCTCCGCCCGAGCACGACGCAGGAGATGAAGGCCACCTCGTTCATCGCCATGCAGATCGAGGAAGCCTCGGCGAAAATTCGCGCCAAGGGCGTGGCCGACGACGACGAGGATTACGAATTGCCGATCTACGCCGAACGGATTCCGGTGCGCACCGTGCTGGGCGCGCCGGAGCCGTGCCCGCGGCTGATGGCCGGCGTCGAACGACCCGCCTCGTTGCAGGGTTATGCAGAGGGCCGGCTGCTCGAAGACGCTCTGGCTGATGCCTATAATCTGCAATACCCCGGCCGCTGAGATCGGGCTAGGGTGCCGGCTCCTTGATGCCTGACTCGTAACCGGAGCTGCCGAATGAACGCCGATACGCAACGAAAAATCCTGGACGCCGTCGATGCCGGCTTCGACGCGCAGCTCAAGACCACGCAGGATTTTGTTGCGATCCCCTCGACCCGCGGCGCCGAGGGCCCGTGCCAGGACATGATCGGCGATCTCTTGCGCAAGCGCGCTTACGAGGTCGACGACTGGCACATCGACATGAGCGACCTCAAGGAGCTGCGCGGGGCAGGGATCATCGAGCATGATTTCTCCAAGGCGCGCTCCGTGGTCGGCACCTACCGGCCGACCACCAACACCGGCAAATCGCTGATCCTGCAGGGCCACTGCGACGTGGTGCCGACCGGGCCGCTGGACATGTGGGACAACCCGCCGTTCTCGCCGGTCATCAAGGACGGCAAGATGTATGGCCGCGGCGCCTGCGACATGAAGTCGGGCACCATCGGCGCGCTGTATGCGCTGGATGCCATCAAGGCCGCCGGACTGAAGCCAACCGCGCGGATTCATTTTCAGTCGGTGATCGAGGAAGAGTCGACCGGCATCGGCGCGCTCTCCACGCTGCAGCGCGGCTATCGCGCCGACGCCTGCTTCATTCCCGAACCCACCGCCGGCAAGATGGTGCGCTCGCAGGTCGGCGTGTTGTGGTTTCGGCTCAAGGTGCGCGGCTTCCCGGTGCATGTGTTCGAGGCGGGTGCGGGCGCCAACGCCATCAAGGCGGCGTATCACCTGATCCAGGCCGTGGAGCAGCTCGAGATCGACTGGAACAAGCGCGCCGAAAGCGATTTGCATTTCAAAGCGGTCAATCATCCGATCAACTTCAACCCCGGCATCATCAAGGGCGGCGACTGGGCGTCCTCGGTGCCGGCGTGGTGCGACGTCGATTGCCGAATCTCGATCCTGCCGGGCTGGTCGGTGAAGGATGCGCAGGCCGAGATCATGGCTTGCATCAGCAAGGCGGCGCGCGACCATCGCTTCCTGTCCAACAATCCGCCGGAGGTAGAGTGGTCGGGCTTCCTGTCGGAAGGCTATGAGCTGAAGGATGCCGCCGCTCCGGAGGCGGCGTTCGCCAAGGGCTATGACGCGGTCTATGGCGGCGCCACGCCGGACCTGCTGTTCACCGCGCTGACCGACACGCGGTTCTACGGGCTGAACTACAACATCCCCAGCCTGTGCTTCGGCGCCGACGGCCAGGCGATGCACGGCTTCAACGAATATGTCGACCTGGAGTCGCTGCGCAAATCCACCAAGGCGACGGCGCTGTTCATCGCGGAATGGTGCGGCGTGGAGGCGGTGTAGATTGCACTCGGTTTCCCGGACGCGCTGCAGCGTGAAACGCTGCTGCGCAGATCCGGGATCCCGGTGCCTCTGTAGGAAACCGGGGCCCCGGATCAGCAGCGCAGCACTTCGTGCCGCGCAGCATCCGGGGAACGGACCGGCGTTATGTGTCCAGCCACAACGCCTGCACGATCGCATCCAGCCCGTCGGTCAGCGCCGCAGGTCCCGGCTGCAGGATCAATGGCGATTTGATTTCAACGATGCGATTGTCGCGCACGGCCGGAATTTCGCTCCAGCCCGGGCGCGCCCTGATTTTTTCCGGCACGACTTTCTTGCCGCACCATGACGCCAGTATCACGTCGGGCGCGGCCGCGATCACCGCGTCCGGCGTGACGATGCGGTCCTTGGCAGCTTTCTGGAATCGTAGCTCGGGAAAGATATCTTCGCCGCCGGCGATTTCGATCAGTTCCGATACCCAGCCGATCCCCGAAATCAGCGGATCGTCCCATTCTTCGAAATAGACGCGCGGCTTCACCGCATGCGGCCGTGCGGTCGCGGCGACATCTGTCAGCCGCTGTTCGTAACTTGCCGTCAGCGCGTCCGCGTGATCCGCAGCCCCCACCATCGCGCCGAGCATGCGGATCATCGCCAGAATGCCAGCGATGTCGCGCTGGTTGAAGACGTGTACCGCGACGCCGGCGCGGACCAGCTCGGCGGCGATGTCCGCCTGCAGGTCGGAGAAGCCCAGCACCAGGTCGGGATCGAGCGCCAGGATTTTCGGCACGTCCGCGGAGATGAAGGCTGATACCCGCGGCTTTTCGCGGCGCACCTGCGGCGGCCGCACGGCGTAGCCGGAGACGCCGACGATGCGGTCCTGCTGGCCCAGCAGATACAGCGTCTCGACGGTCTCCTCGGTGAGGCAGACGATGCGTTGCGGGGGAAATGAGCGCATCCGCCCATATGCCGCGAAACAAAAGCCTTGTCACGGCGGCATCGGCTGACAGAATTCCCGCAAGCGCCCGCGACACGACGGGCCACTTAGGGAAATCGCTCGCCTCATGTCCTTCCTCGACAAGATCAAAGCACTGCCGATGCCGTTTTCGGTGTCGATGGGCGTCACCTTCGTTGAGGCCGAGCCGCAGCGCGTCGTCGCCACCATGGCGGTGCGGGAAGATCTCTGCACCGTCGGCCACAGCATCCATGGCGGCGCAGTGATGGCGTTGGCCGATGCGGTGGGCGCCGCGGCCACCGTGATCAACCTGCCGGCCGATGCGAAGGGGACGACGACCATCGAGAGCAAGACCAACTTTGTCGGGCGCGCGGCCGCGGGCAGCATGGTGCGCGCGACCGCGACACCGGTGCATCTTGGCCGCCGCACGCAGGTCTGGCAGACGCGGATCGAAAGCGAAGACGGCAAGCTCGTGGCGGTGGTGACGCAGACGCAACTGGTGCTGTGAGTGGCGCATCGGCCGTCACGGTTTCGCTAACCATAACGCCGCCGGTTTTCCGCCATCGACCGTGCAAATAATTAAGGCGCTGCCGTATCTTGAATTTAATGGTGCAATGCAACATATTGCGGGTCTAGGGACTCGACGCTTCCTTGAGGGCAACTTGAGGAAATTTGACCATGACCATCGCTGTTTCCACCGTTGCCGCGGCCCGCGGCCAGGTGAGGATTCTCACCGCGCGCGAGTTGCCGCTGTTCCGCGAGCATCTGCTGCGGCTCGATCGCGAAAGCCGCCGCGATCGGTTTAACGGCTCGCTGGATGACGACTTCCTGAAGAGCTACGCCGCAAAATGCGTCAGCGATGGCACCATCATCCTGGCCTATTTCGAGCACGACGTGGTGCGCGGCGCCGCCGAACTGCACCAGCCCGACCTGTCGTCGGATTCGCTGCCGGAAATCGCGTTTTCGGTGGAAGCCGTGGTGCGCCGGCAGGGCGTCGGCAGCATCCTGTTCACAAGGCTGATCGCGAAGGCGCGTTCGCTGGGCTATGCCAGCCTGCGCATCACCACTGGTGCGCAGAACGACGCGATGCGCGCGCTGGCCAGCAAATTTGGCGCGAAGCTGTCGTTCCGGCATGGCGAATCCACCGGCAATATCGACCTCGCGCAGGCGCCGCTGCCGGGCGCGGTGGCGCAGCCAAAGACCTCGGCGCTGGACGTTGCGCGCGCGGTGTCGGACTACAACAGGGCCTATTGGGGTCTTTGGTTCAGGATGTACGGCCTCAACAAGCCGTCATAACGGCGGGCCTGCGGGCAGGGCGAAAGCGCCCCGCCTCGCGGCGGCCGGATCAGGCGCCGACGCGCTTGTCGTTGCCGATGATGCGTCGCGACACCTTGCGTTCGACGACGATCGAGCGCTGCGCGCCCTGTTCGCCGGCAATCACGCGCGTGGTGCGCACGGCGCTGCGGCTGGCCTTCTTCACTTCGGTCTGCACGGCTTCCAGCGGCATGCCCATCAGGGCCGCGGCGATCTCGGCCTGCTGGTCCAGATCTTCGGTAATCCCCATGGCGGCGAAGATTGCCTCTTCCAGGGTCGGCGGGTCGCGCTTGACGCGACGCGTGCCATATTTCGTGTTCCAGTCTTCGCTCATAACTCGCCTCAATGTTGATTTGAGATACGTACCTTAGACCAATGTTGCATTGCAATATGGAAGTGCTGCGACACAGCAGCCATGCAAGCTATGTTCCCACCGCGTGAGAAGTCTTCAGTTCGGCGGCATGGCCGGTGCGATGATCGCAACGGCCTTCTGCGGCCAGCGTTTCAGCGCCGCGTGGCCGGCCACCGTGAGTGCATAGATGCCGCGTGCCGGACTTTCGAACCAGCCGTACACATTGCGATGCAGGATCTTTTGCGCGTCGGGATAATCTGGCGTTAGCTCGCGCACCTTTCGCGGGCCGGGCACCAGCATGGCCGCGCAGGCCAAGGCCTGCTGCCGGTAGGCGGTCATGATCGGCGCCCGTGTGCTGCCGCCCAAAGCGGGATCGCCTAGCCGCTTCTTGTGCTCGGTGACCAGCCGCGAGCGCTTCTTCGGATTGCGCCGCGGCGTGGCGGCATCCGGCGCTACCAGCACCTCGACATTGCCGGCGTCGGTAATTCCCAGCATGCCGAAGCCGAGGCGGCGGCACAGGTTGCGGTAGCGCGCGTCGCTCTCGCGGCCCTTGCCCTTGATGGACAGGCGGGCGGCGATCCAGACTTCGTCGCAGGCGCCGGCGCGCTCCACGCCCTGCAGCAGCAGTTCGAGATTGAAGGTCAGCTTCAGCTCGCCGATCACCACGATAGGCGGGTCGTCGCCATTGATCGCCACCAGGTCGCAGCCGCCGATCTCGCCCTTGACGGTGAAGCCGAGGCCTTCGAGGAAATTCTTGACCGGCAGATAGAGGGTGGTTTCCAAGGCGGGCCCGCTTGCTGAGACGATGGGTCGCTGCAACCGCGACTCATCGGCGGAGTTTAGCCCGGATCGCGCGCGACGGCAGCCTTGGGGGCAGGCCGTGTGATGCCGCGACGGAGAGCCTCCTTGCAACGCCTTCTCGAAATGTCCGACAGCTTCCGCATCCTGCCGCATGTGATCGCGCTCACCGTGGCCTATCTGCTGGCGCTGCCGATCGGCTGGAACCGGGAGCGCGCCGAGCGCAGCGCCGGCCTGCGCACCTTCCCGCTGGTGGCGGTGGCCACCTGCGGCATCGTGCAGGCCACCGAAGGAATTCTGAACGGCCACCCGGAAGGTACCGCCCGCATCATCGAGGGCCTGATGACCGGCATGGGCTTTATCGGCGGCGGCGCGATCCTCAAGGACAACGGCTCGGTGCGCGGCACCGCGACGGCGGCCAGCTTGTGGTCCACCGGCGCCACGGGCGCCGCGGTCGGGCTCGGCGCCTATGACGTGGCGGTAGTGGTGTCACTGTTCACCTTCCTCACGCTGTGGCTGCTGGTGCCGTTCAAGCGCGAAGGCGAGGACGGGGAAGCAAAGGCGAAGAGCGACGGGTGATACGTAGCCCGGATGGAGCCGGCGGGCGCGCAGCGTGCGGCGGCGCAATCCGGGATTTGGCGCTTGTGGTACTGATTTCCCCGGATTTCGCTTCCGCCTTCGCTCTTCGAGCTACGGCGGACAAGTCACTCCATCCGGGATGCAGGCGGCGGTTCATGGTAATTCGCCGATTTCTTCCGCGCATGGCAGCAATGAGTGGCATTTTGCTGCAGAGCAGCGTAAAGCAGCGCCAACCACCCGCACCGGACTCCTGGACCCGACGTGACCGCCCGATATGAGGGGCGGCAGATTCGTTTCCGTTTGGTCCAATTGGGTCCCGACCGCTGCGGCGGTCCTTGCCAAACCAAGGTTTAAATCTCCGTGACATTTCTATCGACTGGTCCGTCGCTCGCCCGCGCGTTGACCGAGCGCAACTACAGTGAATCCACCCCGGTGCAGGCCGCCGTCACCGCCGACGATGCCGCCGGACGCGATCTGCTGGTCTCAGCACAAACCGGCTCCGGCAAGACCGTGGCCTATGGCCTGGCGATCGCCGACAACCTGCTGGAAGGCGCCGAGAAACTGCCGAAGGCCGGCCTGCCGCTGGCGCTGATCGTGGCGCCGACGCGCGAACTGGCGCTGCAGGTGCACGGCGAACTGACCTGGCTCTACAAATATGCCGGCGCGCGCGTCGTCTCCTGCGTCGGCGGCATGGATCCGCGCAAGGAACAGCGCGACCTCGCCGAAGGCGCCCACATCGTGGTCGGCACCCCCGGCCGTCTCTGCGACCATCTGCGCCGCAACCGTCTCGATGTCTCGCAGCTCAAGGCTGTCGTGCTGGATGAGGCCGACGAAATGCTCGACATGGGTTTTCGCGAGGATATGGAGTTCATCCTCAAGACCACCCCGACCAGCCGCCGCACGCTTTTGTTCTCGGCCACCTTGCCGCGCGGCATTGTCGCGCTCGCCAAGCAGTACCAGCAGCAGGCGTTTCGCGTTGAAGTCGCGGGCGCCGATGGCGGCCATTCCGACATTGAATACCGCGCCATCCGGATCTCGCCGAACGACGTCGACCATGCGGTCGTCAACGTACTCAGATATTTCGAATCGCCGAGCACCATCGTGTTCTGCAACACGCGCAATGCCGTCCGGCATCTGCAGACCGTCTTGCAGGAGCGCGGCTTCTCCGTCGTCGCGCTCTCCGGCGAACTGACCCAGAACGAGCGCACCTCGGCGCTGCAGGCATTGCGCGATGGCCGCGCCCGCGTCTGCGTTGCTACCGACGTCGCCGCGCGCGGCATCGATCTGCCGAATCTCGGCCTTGTCATTCACGCCGACCTGCCGAACGACGCCGAAGTGATGCAGCATCGCTCCGGCCGCACCGGCCGCGCCGGCAAGAAGGGCGTCAGCGTTCTCTTGGTGCCGCCCGCGCGCAAGCGTCGGGCCGAGCTGCTGCTCAATCTCGGCGGCATCGATGCGGTCTGGGGCTCCGCGCCCACCGTGGAAGAAATCCGCACCCTCGATCAGCAGCGCATGCTGAAGGACACGCTGTTCACCGAAGAATCCACCGAGGAAGATTTGACGCTGGCGCGTGCGATGCTCGCCGAGCGTTCGGCGGAAGATATCGCCGCTGCTCTGGCGCGGCTGTATCGCGCGCGCCTGCCGGCGCCGGAAGAAGTGTCGGATCCCGGCACCTTCCGCGGCCGCGAGGATCGCGGCGCATCGCGAAATGAGCGCGACACCCGCGGCCAGGATCGTACCGCGCCGCGCGAGGCGCCTCGGAAGTCGAAGCCGCGCGAGAGCATGGGCGAAGGCTCCATGTGGTTCCGCGCCGCCATCGGCCGGCAGAAGAACGCCGAAGCCCGCTGGCTGCTGCCGATGATCTGCCGCCGCGGAGGCATCGAGAAGAACGACATTGGCGCCATCAAGATCTACGATGCCAATTCGGAATTCGAGATCGCGGCCGGTGCGGTCGAGAAATTCCTGGTGATGGTCAAGCGCCCGGATAAGGAAGACAATATCCGCATCGAACCGCTGCCGAACGGCCCGGAAGGCGCGATTGCCTCCAGCCGTCCGAAGCCGGAAGACCGCGACTACGCCAACGCCAAGCGCAAGCCGAGCTACAGCAAGAGCTCCGACGGCGACCGTCCGGACTTCAAGGACAAGGCCTCCTACAAGGAGAAGTCCTGGAACGACAAGGCCGAGCGCAAGCCCTATGCCGGCGACAAGCCGCGCTATGATGGCAAGCCGTCCTATGGCGACAAGCCGAGCTACGACAAGCCTGCCGGCGATCGTCCGGCGTTCAAGAAGCCGCGCGCCGAAAAGCCGCCTTATGTCGCCAAGGCCAAGCGCGACGGCGGCGAGGGCTTTGCCAAGCCGGCATTCGGCAAGAAGAAGAACAAGGCCTGATTGGATACACGTGCGACCGTCATCGAATAAGGCGGTCGTACTTGGCGTGAGAGCCAATCCAGAACCAGAGATAGTCGCCGTCGGTCTCGACGGCGAGGGCGCGAAAGTCCCGTCCGACCCTAACCGACCAGTACCGTCCGACTCTCTTGAATCTCAAAGAAGGGTGACGCTGGTCGCGTTTCAGGAGCGTGAAGTTCTCGTTGGCTAATTTTTGCACCGAAGTTGGCAGTTCATCATAGGCGGCCCAAAACTCCGGTGAAGTATGATGCTTCATAACTCGCGAGATTTGCCTGCGCGGTGTTGTGCGAGCGCCTCGTCCGCCAACGCATCGAGTTTGCCGGCCTCCGCATCGCGCGCGATGGCGGCATCGAATTGTTCGGCATCGAATTTCGCAAACCAGGCACGAAACCGCGCGAGCTCGCGCGGGTCGAGTTGTTCGACGGCTTTCTCGATGTCTTCAGTGGTCATGGATTGACGATACCATTGGTTTGACGGTCGGAAAAGGGACTCACACCCTTCCGCTCACCGGCAGCAGTGCGCCGGTGACGGCGCTGGCGGCGTCGCTGGCGAGGAACAGGATGACTTCGGCGAGCTCCTGCGCCGTCACCCATTTCGCAAAATCCGCATTCGGCATGTCGCGGCGGTTGGCCGGGGTGTCGATGGTGGACGGCAGCACCGCGTTGACGGTGACCTTGCCTTTCAACTCGGCGGCCAGCGCCTCGGTGAGGCGGTGCACGGCGGATTTCGAGGCGGCGTAGGGGCCCATGCCGGCGCCGGCCTGCAGCGCGCCCATGGCGCCGATATTGACGATCCGCCCGGCCTTGGATGCGACCAGATGCGGGATCGCCGCCCGCGAGGCGTTCAGCGCGGTCAGCAGGTTGAGCCGGTGCATCTTCTCCCAGGCATCGTTACTGCCACCCCCAATGGTCTCGAAGGCGAAGGCGCCGGCGATGTTGATGAGCGCGTCGATGCGGCCGAACTGCGCCGCCGCGGCCTCGATCGCCTGG
>Ga0247729_10000502_pt1 | contig 16181 bp, 17 predicted proteins | sample UWRJL133311R2_FD_180958 | JGI IMG/M metagenome (GOLD analysis project Ga0247729, IMG submission 180958) | Plant litter microbial communities from Arlington Agricultural Research Station in Wisconsin, United States - UWRJ-L133-311R-2 | ecosystem: Environmental > Terrestrial > Plant litter >... | reverse complement strand
CGGCTTGCCGTACTTGTTCACCGTAGTGCGCGCGAGCGACGCGGCGTTGCCGTCGTAGTCCTTGCCTGGTCGGTATTCGGAACCCATCGCGACATCCGTCAGCAGCATGAAACAATTCTCTTCGCGACGGCCCGACGTCCAGTAGCCGTGGGAGTAGTTGAGCGATTTCGAGCTCTGCGATGACAGGTAGATGCCGTCGCCGAACATGCGCCCGGCGATCTGCACGGTGCTGCCCGAGGTGGGTGGCACGTAGAGGCCGCGCCGCAGGATCGACAGCAGGTTTGCTGCCCGCGTGCCGTGCCAGAGCTGCTGTTCGTTGCGGATCTGCGCTGCGATCGTCGTGTAGGCGTCGTCGCCCAGTGGGTCGACGAGCTCGAAGACGCGCTTCAGCCTGAGCTTGCTCGCGGAGTGCATGTCGTTCTTCGTGGTCTCGAAGAGCTTGCGGATGCGCACGAAGTCGGCCCCGCGATCGGAGACCGAGCGGATGCGGTACTTGAATCCGATATCGATGGGTGCGTCATCCGGTGCTGCGGCCAGCGCTTCGGCCTGGGCGTCGTAGAACGCGATCGATTCGGCGAGCTGGTCGAGAAACTCGCGCTGTTTCTGGAATGCGTCCGGGTTCTCGAAGAACGCCTCCGCCCAGCCGGCGCGCGACCCGACCTTCTGCGGAACGAGCGTCAGATACTGCTCGAGCAGCGGCACCCGGGTTGCGGGGCGTTTCTTCGACTGCATCGTGGCCAGCAGCTTTCCCGCCTGGCGAATGGCGTCGGCAGTGACCAGGCCGACGGGGGTCTTCACGCGCCCGGAGGTGTCGATCTTGATGAGACCACCCGACGTCTCGAGGATGTCGTGCGCATTGACCTGCACGATGCGCTCGATGAGCTCGGAGATGACCGCATTCTCGGCCGAGGCGTCATCGGTGAGGCCGGTCTTCGCGGCGGTGGCCAGGCGCTTCGACGCGATGTGCGACGGGAGCGCGTCATCGTTCGAGACTTCGATCTCGCGGTAGCCCTTGCCCAGTTTCTCGCGCCGGATCCGTTCGTAGCCGGTGAGCCCGGTGTGCTCGACGTTGGTGACACCGGTCGCGCCGACGCGACCGTAGGTCTTCGAGACGGTGCCCTGGGCGTCGAGGGCAAGCCGGTAGAACTTGTTCGAGTTCGCGGTGGACGAGACGAGCACGAGCATGGTCGACCGCGGATGGGCGGCGGCGGGTGCCGGTGCTGCAACGGGTGTCGGGGTGGCGGGCGCCACGGGGCGAGACGCGGTGCGCGGTCGAGTCGGCGCGGGCAATGGCGCGGGCGATGGCCGGAACAGCCCGACGATTCGGGAGGCGAACGACATCCGTGGGTCCCTACTTCTGCTCGGGCATCAGCGACGTCTGAAGGGGCATCGTCATGGTTGAACCCTAGGCGAGAATTGCTCGCCGATGCTGCATTTCGGCTGACGGGTCGGTGGCAGGTAGCGTCACGGCCTCCCTCGCCGACACCCGCCGCCGTAGCGTTGAGCCATGACCGAATTCATCACCCTGAACAATGACGTACGGATGCCCTCGCTGGGGCTCGGAGTCTTCCAGAGTTCCGCCGAAGAAACCGCGTCTGCCGTGGAGTCTGCCCTGCGCGCCGGCTACCGTCACATCGACACGGCGGCTGCGTATTACAACGAACGCCAGGTCGGAGAGGGGATCCGGGCGTCCGGGGTCGACCGCAGTGAGATCTTCATCGAGACAAAGGTGTGGATCAGCCAGTACGGCTACGACGAGACCCTTCACGCATTCGATGTCAGCATCCGCAAACTGGGAGTCGACACCCTCGACCTGCTCATCCTGCACCAGCCCGCGCCGTGGCAATTCGACGTCACGCTCGAGGCGTACCGCGCGCTCGAGACCCTGCTGGCGGATGGCCGGGTGCGGTCGATCGGAGTCAGCAACTTCACCGGCGCCCACCTCGAACGGCTGGCTGCAGGTTCAACCGTCGTTCCCGCCGTCAACCAGATCGAGTTGCACCCGTACTTCGCCCAGAAAGAAAATGAGGCCGCGAACACCGCGCGCGGCATCGTCACGCAGGCCTGGTCGCCGATCGGGGGCATCACGTTCTATCCCGGCTGGAGTGACGGAACCGGCAAGAATCCGCTGACCGACCCCGTCATCGCGGCCATCGGCGCGGTGCACGGCAAGACCAATGCGCAGGTCATGCTCCGCTGGCACCTGCAGCAGGGCCGTAGCGTCATTCCGAAGTCCGTGCGGCCGGAGCGCATCGCCGAGAACATCGACGTGTTCGACTTCGAGCTCACGGGTGACCAGCTGGCGCAGATCGACGCGCTCGACCTCGGCGTGCGTGGCGGACCGGACCCGGATGCGGTGCGTAAGCCCGGGCAGTTCACGATCCCGGAGAACTGACGCCCGGCCGAGCGCGCCTGTTCGGAACATCCGCACCCAGTCGACCGGGCGCGAATGTTCCGAACGGGCGCGAACGCGGCTGCTACCTTCGTCAGACAGCCCATCCCGGTTCTACGGAGACATCCGAGTGACAACGATCGTCGGAAGCGGCGGCCTGGCGCTGTCCGAGCAGCTCGTGCTGCTGTCGTACAGGCGTGACTCCCGCGTCCGAAAGGCGCCGGCGATGAACGGGGCCGGCTCGATGGACCGTGCGGTGCAGGCTGCACTGATCATCGAGCTGATCGAACTGGGGTCGGTCACCGTGCAGCCCAGCCCGGGGGCGATCGCCAGGCACACTTTCGAGCTGCGGCGGGCCTCCCGCGCGCCGACCGGTTCGGCGACCAGCGATGCGCTGCTCGCCGACATCGGCAGCTCCCACCACGGCCCTCGATCACTCTCGACCTGGCTCTACTCATCCGCGCTGGTGCCCCGGGTGCTTGGAGGTCTCGTCGATCGGGGCATCGTCTCACTGACGACCGAGCGCGTCGGGCTGCTGGGCAGCGCTCACCGGGTGCAGCCGGTCGACCTGCAGCTCGATACAGCCGTGCGAGACCATTTCGAGTCCGTGTTCTTCGACGACGGAGAAGCGTCGGAGCGCGACAGCCTGCTCGCTGCGCTCATCGTCGACGGATTCCTGGCTGACTACTTCGCCCCACTGCGCGATCGTGCCGCGCAGCTGCGCTTCCTGGCTCGCGCTGGGCAGCTCGCCGATATCCGCCGGCCACCGACTCGCTCGCGAGCGCTGGGTGAGGGCGACGCGGTAACACTGGTACTCACGGCCCTGGGCTACACCAACGCCTGATCCACAAGGCCCGGGCGACTTCGCGCGTCCGTTTGTGGCATCCGCTGCAGGTCGACCGGGCGCGCGCGTTCCGAAGCCGCGCGCATGGGCGAGCGGCGCGGATGCCGAGGGCGCTTGCTACCCGGCGCTCACGATCCGCACGCCATCGGCTCGCAGCTCGGCGACCGTCGCATCGTCGGCGGGCGCGTCGAGCACGAGCCCGGTGACGTCCGCCGCCGCGAGCACGAGGTGCGGCGACACCGCCCCGACCTTCTCCTCGCTGCCGAGCACCCAGGTCTCGGTCGCGCGGGAGGCCAGGATGCGCTTCATCGCGGCTTCTTCGACGTCGCCTGTGGTGAGGCCGGCTTCCGGATGGATGCCGGTGACCCCGAGAAAGAACTGGTCGGCGCTGATCCGGCCAGCAGCTTCGGCAGCCACGGCTCCCACTGCAACAGCGGAGTGCTTGAATAGCCGCCCGCCGATGAGAATCACCTCGGCATCATGGTCGATGAGAGCCGCGGCGACCGTCGGGCTGTGGGTCGCGATCGTCAGCTGCAGCGAGCGGGGGAGGTGCTGCACCAGGGCCAGCGCGGTCGTGCCTCCATCGAGGATGATGGTGCTGCCCGCGCGAACCAACGCGGCGGCGGCGGCCGCGACGCGCTGCTTGCTCTCCGTCGCGATCCCGGTGCGCGCCGAGTAGTCCGCGACGGCGGGCGACACGGGCACCGCTCCTCCGTAGACGCGAGCGAGAAGCCCCTCGGCGGCAAGCTCCCGCAGGTCACGGCGGATGCTGTCCTCTGACAAATCGAGTTCGCTCGCGATGTCCTTCGCCACGATTCGACGATCGCGACGCAGCCGCTCCAGCAGGAACTCTCGCCTTGTAGCGCCCAGCATCCGCACTCCTTCTTGATTTGCACGTTTTTGCACGTTTAACGCTAGCCTACCCGACATGACGAATTCCATGATGATCCTGATCGCCGGACCCTACGCATCCGGAACCAGCGGCGACCCCGCGTTGATGCGCCAGAACCTCGACCGCCTCGAAGAAGCGGCCTGGCCGCTGTTCGAAGCCGGGCACCTTCCAATGATCGGCGAGTGGGTCGCGTTGCCGGTGCTGAGCAGTGCGGGCGCCGTCGGCCACGACCACCCGCTGGCCGCGAAGGTCATGTACCCGACGGCCGAGCGCCTGCTGCAGAAATGCGATGCGGTGCTGCGCCTGCCCGGTGAATCCCGAGGCGCCGACCAAGACGTCGCCATCGCCCGGTCGCGTAACCTGCCGGTGTACTTCAGCCTCGACGAGGTGCCGCCGGTCAGCGCCTGACCGCGCGTCCTGCTCGACCACACCCATCCCGCATCCAGCAAACCCACAGCCACCAACCCCCATACCGGGAACTAATTGCTCCGAACCCCTGTTGTACCGAACGAGGCCCGCAGCCAGCGGCCCGAATCCAAGGAGCGACATCCAATGACCCCAACCGAGTACCGCAAGGACCCGACCGCGATCGCGGCGCTGACCCGCAACCAGTTCGCGGTGACGCAGGACGGCGCAACCGAGCCCGCTTTCCGCAACAAGTTCTGGGACAGCCACGACGACGGCATCTACGTCGACATCGTCTCGGGTGAGCCGCTGTTCTCGTCGACCGACAAGTTCGACAGCGGATCCGGCTGGCCGAGCTTCACACGACCGATCGAGCCCGCGAACCTCGTGCAGAAGAGCGACCGCAGTTTCTGGATGACGCGCACCGAGGTCCGGTCCGCTAACGCCGACAGTCACCTGGGCCACCTCTTCGACGACGGACCCGCCGCCGAGGGCGGTCTGCGATACTGCATCAACTCGGCAGCGCTCCGGTTCGTCCCCGCAGACGAGCTCGAGAGCCAGGGCTACGGCGCCTACACCAGCCTTTTCACTTCGAAGGAGAACTAATCATGGCCAACACCGAAACCGCAATCCTCGCCGGCGGATGTTTCTGGGGAGCGCAGCAGTTGCTGCGTCGTCGCCCGGGAGTCATCTCGTCGCGCGTCGGCTACTCGGGTGGCGACACCCCGAACGCCACCTACCGCAACCACGGTGACCACGCCGAGGCCGTCGAGATCGTCTTCGACCCGTCCGTGATCTCGTACCGCGACATCCTGGAGTTCTTCTTCCAGATCCACGACCCGTCGACCAAGGACCGCCAGGGCAACGACGTCGGTCGCGCCTACCGTTCGGCGATCTTCTACGGCAGCGACGAGCAGAAGGCCGTCGCCCTCGACACCATCGCGGATGTCGACGCGTCCGGTCTCTGGCCTGGCAAGGTCGTCACCGAAGTCGAGCCGGTCGGCGACTTCTGGGAGGCCGAAGAGGAGCACCAGGACTACCTCGAGAAGCTGCCCAACGGATACACCTGCCACTACGTGCGCCCGGGCTGGGTTCTGCCCAAGCGCGAGTCCGCAACCGTCTAAGTAAGCAATAGCGAACGGCCCATCACCTCGCGGTGGTGGGCCGTTCGTCGTTGGTGCGTCCCTCTCTCAGGTGTGGGCGGATGCCCGGATCCCGTCGAGCACGATCGCCAGCAGCGGGCGGGCGCGCGCCTCCCATTCCGACTCGTCGAGGCGGGTGAGGAAGCTGATCAGCGTGATGACGTCGTGGGCATCCACTCCCTCGCGGATCACCCCCGCTGCGCGCCCCGCCTCGAGCAGCACCGTTATCGCGTCGCCGATTGGGCCGAGGCTGTGCGCGCTGAGGTCCTTCCAGACCGAGGCTTCGAGGGCCGCGAAGACGCCACGCTTGACCCGGGCGTACTCCGCTACTCGATCGAACCACAGCGCCAGGGCGTCGACCGGGGAGTTCGTCGCCAGCAGCGTCGGTGCCAGGGCGACGAGTTCGTCGACGTCGTGCCGGTAGACCTCGACGAGCAGGTCGGCGCGCGTTGGAAAGTGGCGATAGAGCGTGCCCTGGCCGACCCCGGCGCTCTGCGCGACCGCGTTCAGTCGCAGCTCTTCATCCGGCGCCGCAGCGGCGATTGCGTCGCGTGCGGCCTCGACGATGCGGGCGCGATTGTCGCGGGCGTCTGCGCGGGGTGTTGCGGGGGTCATGGAGTCTCGATCATCGTTTGTTGCTTAAGTGGACACGTGTCCGTATCGTGGAGCCAAGCGGACACGTGTCCACTCTAGGACGAATACGACGGGAAACGAGCATGGATAACATCACGGGCAAAGTAATCGCAGTGACCGGGGCGAGCAGTGGAATCGGTGAAGCGACGGCCCGCCTGCTCGCGGAACGGGGCGCGCTTGTCGCTCTCGGAGCTCGACGCACCGACCGGCTCGACACGATCGTGGCAAGCATCGAGGCCGCGGGCGGGCGGGCAATCGCGTGCGAGGTAGATGTCACGTCGGCGCCCAGTGTCGAAGCCTTTGTCACGCGGACTGTCGCTGGGTTCGGACGCCTGGATGTCTTTGTCGGCAACGCCGGGGTCTCATCGCTCTCGCCCGTCGCCGAACTCGACGTACAGGGCTGGTCGTCGATGATCGACGTGAACCTGCGCGGCGTGCTCAACGGCATTGCGGCGGCCATGCCGGTGTTCCAGCACCAGGGCCGCGGGCACTTCGTGACCACGGTCTCGACCTCCGGAATCAAGATCGTCCCGACGCAAGCGGTCTACGCAGCGACGAAGAACGCCGTGCGCACGCTGCTTGAGGGGCTGCGCCAGGAGTCGACGGATGGCGTCATCCGCACCACCTCGGTCTCGCCCGGGTATGTGCAGACCGAACTGGTCGACGCGATCGCCGACCCCAGCATTCGCGAGGCCGCGCAGGCGTCGATGGCGTCACTGGGCATCCCCGCGGCCGCAGTCGCCCGGGCCATCGCCTTTGCGATCGAGCAGCCGGATGACGTGGAGATCGGTGACCTGACAATCAGGCCGACACGACAGGGTTGACCTGATGGTCAGCCCGCGGTGACAGTGCCGACCTGCATGAAGTCGGATGAGCTCGAGCACGCTGCGACTCCGGAGCTCTTCACGAAAACCGGCTCGAACGAGTGCGGCGCGTAGACGCGGTATCCTTCGCCAGCCGTCACCTTGCACGCGGAGCCCAGCGGGCCGCCATCCGTTCCTATGTTGACGACGGTGAGGGCAGCGACCGCGGTGCCGCCCGTGCTCAATGTCACGGGAGTTGCGGTGCCTTGCTGCTCCGCGGGCTCGCCGATCTGGCTGGAGTCGTTATCGCCGCGCACCGAGACGCCGGGCGCGCCCTCGAGAACGCATTCTGGGCCGCTGTTCGTGAAGGTGATGACGTAGGGCACGCTACCTGCGCCAGCCCCGCCGGGGTCAGCAGCGATGTCGACTGACAAGTCGGCGTCGGCACACTGGCCGTCGGGGGCATTGGGGTCGACCTCGGAACCGCCGGTCGGCGCGGGGGATGCGGTGGGTGTCGAACTCGACGTGGGCGAAACCGTCGGGGAGGCGGTCGGGCTGGACACCGGGGCTGCTGGCGAGGAGCACCCGGCGAGAAGTGCGACGGCGACGACGGGCAAGGTCAGATGCAGTGCAGAAATTCGCATGTCTCCGACGCTACGCCCGGAGTCTGGGTCGGGCGTCAGCGGAACGGGTCTACTCTTGCGACTCGTTCCCGCGCGCGGGGCCTGTCACTTCTTGCGCCACGGCCAGCGGCTCGCGGGCTTCTCCGGTTCGCTCGATTCGGGGCGCGTGATCTGGAGCGGGTCCCCGCTCACCCACGCGACCGCGAGTCCGTGCTTGGTCGACAGCGCAGCGACGAGGTCGGTAGCGGCCTGGGCCTGGGTCCAGGAAAACGCCGCGTAGACGAATTCGGGGGCGATCGAGTAGTCGGTGACGAAGCTCTCACGCTCCGGGTCGTCGAGCGTTGACTCGTCAGCGAGCGGGCCGTTCATCGCGGGGAAGGTCTGAATGAGTTCGTGGAAGAACGTTCCCACTGCGGGGCTTGCGATGGTGGGGTCGTTGTAGTCGTGATCCCTCTCCCATTCGCTCTCCCTTTCCCACCAGGCGGGAAAGCCCGCGTCGGAGACGGCGGCCGGGTCGAATGCGAGGACGTAGTAGCTCATGAGGATTACCGTAACCGTTGAGGGGATCTCAGTGTGAGCGATCGTGCTTGTTCGGGTCGATCGCGCTCTGGCGCGACCGACCCGAACCGCCGCAGTCACCGACCTGCCCCACTAGCCGGCGTTGTGAACCACGTTGCCGACGACGACGCCGAACAGGATCGACCAGGCAAGAATGGCGATCGCCTGCCAGAACAGCACGCGAGTCTTGCTGACACCGCCGGCGGCGAGCATCGTCGAGGTGAACTGCGTGGGGAGGAGGAGTGGTCCGAGCAGGCTCACGCCGGGCACGCCGTACTTGGCGAGTGCGCGCTGGAACTTCACCATCCGTGCCGCTTTGCGGTCGGATGTCGCATAGTCGTCCTCGAGACCCCCGACAGTGTCCTCGGATGCGGTGCGAGAGCGCGCACCGGCCGACACGCGCTCGTTCGCGTGCACTCGATTGCGGTTGACGATGGCGGATCGCGCACCCGAGCTCAGCGTGACGAGCACGAACACGCAGAGAAAGTTGCCGATGGCGGCAGCGGCGACGGCGACGACGGGGTTGAGCCCGCCGAGGATGCCGATGGTCGTCGCTCCCTCTCCTTCGACAAAGGGCACGGCGCCGGCCAGGGCGACGATGAACGGCTGAATGATCTCGGGCACCTGGGCCACCAGGTCTTGAAAACTCTCGACGATGTTCATGGGCTAACTCCTTGGGCTTGGGGCGGGATCCGGTCGACCCCGTCGCGTTGCCACCAGTCCACTCCGGTCGCGGCGTCGGGGGCAGTGTCGGACTGTCACTGCTTTTCGGGACTTTCACCCGCGCCATCCGTGACAAATGTCAGGGACCTACAGTGGTGGTGTGACTGCCGACATCGCCCCCGAACCCCGCTCCCTGCCGGTGCGTTCGACCTCGCGCGGTGTGCGGGTGACCTGGTGGTACACGGCATCCGCGATCATGTTCTTCGAACTGACACTTGTGCTGACCTGGGCCGCCACAGTGCGAGCGGGCGGATTCGATATTCTCCCCACCTGGGCCGTGCTCATCGGGGGACTGCTGTGGTGCGGGTCGACCGTGCCGCTCATCCTCGCCTACCGGCATCGCACCGGCGAGCCGACTGCGGTGCAGTGGCGCATCATTGCCCTCCCCATCTCTACCGCCATCGCCTATGGTGTCTTCGCGTTCGCCCTGTCCGGGCTCGGGTTGCTCCTGGTCGTGCCCCTGGCACAGACGTTGCAGTTGTTGGACTGGCCGCGATCCGTGCGACTGCGGATGGTTCTTGCGGTGACTGCACTGCTCGTGTGCCTCTGGATCGTCGACGCCCACGCGGTCGACGACGGTTCGCTCGACATCACCGCCGGGTACTTTCCGGTCGGCTTCCTGTCATCGGGTTTGCCGGTCATGACGGTTCTCTCGCTGTGGTGGTGGGATGTGCTGATCGCGCTCGACCGTGCCCGGGTATCTGAGGCGCGACTCGCTGCCACCCAGGAGCGCCTAAGCGTCGCGACCGACGTGCACGACCTGCAGGGTCACCACCTGCAGGTGATCGCCCTGCAGCTGGAACTCACTGAACGCTTGCTTCGCAGTGATCCGGATGCGGCGCTCGAGCAGCTCAAGGCCGCCCGCGTCAGCGTCGACGAGGCCCGGCAGGGCACCCGCGACCTCGCGACCCGGTTCCGCTCCGTGCCGCTGCGCGATGAGCTCGCCAACGCCCGCGACCTGTTGCGCGCGGCGGGGATCGTGGCCGAGAACGTCGTCGACTCCGATGTGAACGGCGCCCCGGCATCCGTCTTCGGCCCGGTCATTCGCGAGACGACTACGAACGTGCTGCGGCACGGTGGTGGCAAACACACCACACTCACGCTGCAGCGAGCGGGCGACTTCTGGCGTTACGAGATCACGAACGATACGGATGCCGCTGTGCCGACGCCTGCAAGGGAGGGCACCGGCCTCGACGGCATCGCCCGCCGTGCTGAAGAAGCGGGTGGCGAACTCGAGATCGTCCGCGGCGAGAGTGAATTCACGGTGATCGTCACGGTGCCGGTGGCCGCACAATGATCCGGGTACTGATTGCCGATGACGAGGGGATGATCCGCTCCGCGCTCGCCGCCCTGCTCCGGCTCGAGGGCGACATCGACGTGATTGCGGAGTGCTCCGACGGCCTGCAAGCGGTCGCCGAGGCGGAGCGCCTGCTGCCGGATGTCTGCCTGCTCGACCTTGAGATGCCCGGCATGGATGGTGTCGAGGTTGCGGAGAAACTCAGGCGCACGGTCGCCACGCGTTTTGTGATCGTCACCCGGCACGCGCGCCCCGGCGTGCTGCGGCGCGCGCTCGCCGCAGGGGTGTCGGGGTTCCTGCCGAAGTCGCGCGAAGCGGGGGAGGTGGCGGCGGTCATCCGCCAGGTCGCGGCCGGTGGACGCTACATCGACCCGGAGATCGCGGCGGATGCCCTGAGCGACGAGCGCTGCCCGCTCACCATCCGCGAACTCGATGTACTCCGCCTGGGCCAACACGGCGAGACGACGGCGCAAATCGCCCGTGCCCTCAACCTGGCGCCGGGCACCGTGCGCAACCACATCTCGCTAGTGCTCACGAAGCTCTCCGTCGACACCCGTCAGCAGGCCGTGATCATGGCCAAGGAGCGCGGGTGGATTTAGGGGGTGTGTCTCACGGGCGTGCTGTTGCGGGCCCTCGGTGATGCCTTGCGGACCGTACCTGTTAGGGACGTTAGTGCGGTTGTGCTCGAATCATCGACTCACGCGTCCTTCGGACCGGGAATGCGATGGACCCACCCATGCAGTTCCCTCAGCGTCGCGGGAGAAGCGAGATTCTGTCGCCTCGGATTGAAGATGTATCGGATCAGCTGGGTATCCTTGCCGGGTACCGCTCTCGTTCACTCAGTGCGATCGAGAATTGCTAGGACGGAGATTCCTTGTCAGACGACCCGATCTTGCTCTACCTCCACGGAGTGCGAGAGAACGACCAAGAAGATGACTGGAAGGCGCCTCTCGCAAAATCTTTGGCTCAGCTGGGCTATCCGGATCTCGATAGCGCTCATGTTATTGCGCCGAAGTACTTCAACGCGTTATACAACTGGGATGAGAAGCAGTCTCTTCCGCCGGTTACCGGTAGGCCCTTCTCGCGCGACGAGGCGAAGCAGAACCGTCGTGACTACGAGCGGCGAACTGCGGCCGTTGAGTTCAGACTAGGACGGCATGATGGTGGCACGGGGCGTTTGGGAAACGACGAAGTCGTTAGCGCGTTGGCTGGGGCTCTTCCGTTTAAGCAAGCGCGTAATTACGTAAGCAATCCTCAGATCCGCGCGCAGGTCTTGAATCGAATTCTAAGCAAGGTGCCGAAGACGGGTCGCATAGTAGTGATCGGATACAGCCTTGGTTCGGTTATCGCCGCCGATCTGTTACCACGACTACCGTCTGGGGTGGAAGTCGCTGGCATGATCACCATCGGGAGCCCGCTGTCAAACGGCAGCTTCAACGTTGATAGATTGCGAGACGAGTTAAAGCAACCACCAGCGAACCTGTCGTGGTGGGTTAACTTCTGGAATATGCGTGATCCGGTTGCTGCCCACCGGGGAATTGCGTCCGTGTTCCCTTGGCTAGTTGACTTCCGGATAGACACTAAAAAGACGTTGGTCTCCGCTCACAAAGGGGCGGAGTACCTTTCGAATGAAACCGTGGCAGCCGCCGTGGGCTTTGCGCTTTTTGGTTCGCAATCAACAGAATTAGAGGGAATCAATAGGGGCGTCAACCTTCCCCTCGACAGTGCCGAACAATATGCACTTCTTGCCCTTCGCTACGCGCATCTTGTCGTCAAGAAATTGGAAGGCGACCAGAAGGACCGCTACGCAGGTGCGCTACGTCAAGTGCAGTCGACTGTAGTCGAGGACATTAGGCGTCGGAGTTCAGCGGAGAAAAGGGCCATGCCGTCAAGCATTGCGCGCTTAGCATTCGACTTCTCGAGTCCGCAGGCGGCCCTGCCAGAGCCAGCACCTGCCGATTCGATTACGAAAGAAACCGCAGTCGTGGCGCTTTCGGTCCTTGCCTCCGAGAACGTCATCCGACCCTTTGAGATCTCGCTACCAAAGGGCGTGGCTGAAGATGCGATGCGAGATCTCTCGGCCGAGCTGGGACTTTCAAGCAAGTTCGGTGCAGACGTATTTGCGGCCGCGAGAAACGCACGAGAAGCTCTGAGCGGTCCACGGGCGGTCAATTGGCTCAAAGTCGGAGCACTAGGCGCTGCGGCTGCCGCGGTAGTCGTTGCTACCGGCGGGGTGGCGCTTGCTGTTGGAGCCGGTGCAGGAGCTGGATTGGCTGGTGCCGCGGTCATCACCAGCGGTCTGGCAAGCTTTGGGCCAGGGGGCATGGTCGGGGGACTGGTCACAGCGGGCGCATTAGTGACAGTTACTAGTGGAGGTCTCGCCTATGGGCTGGCTGGCGCGGGAACGACCGCAGAGACACTCGAGGCGATCGTGGAGCGTCGATTGGCCACGGTAATTCTTCGGCAGTTGCAGGGCATGGAACCAGATGAAAGTGTTTGGCGAATTCTTGTCGACATCGAAACCAGTGTTCGCCGCCAGTATGAGCGACTAGACGAATTTTCCGACCCTGCCTCGATAGCGCTCAAGGAGCTGAAGCATAAGATCGACACGGTCGAGCGCGCGCTGAAATATCTGAAAGACCATGATCTCGAGCCGACGATCATGTCGGATCAATCCGACGATGAAGACTAAGTCCTGCCGGGTTGATGGGGCGAACGCACCGAAGGGTTCGTCCCCAAATACCAGCGAAGGCTCGCAAGTGACTTGTGAGCCTTCGCTGGCATTCCGTTGATGTGGTGACCTAGTCGCCCTTCACATTAACGATCTGGCGCAGCGTGTGCTTGATCTCGATGAGGTCGGCGGCGTCCGCCATCACCACATCGATGTCTTTGTACGCCTTCGGAATCTCATCGATGAACTCCGACGTGTGCCTCCACTCGATGCCCTCCATCGCGGCGTCCAGCTCCTCGCGCGAGAAGGTGCGCCGAGCCGCCGAACGCGAGTACTCGCGGCCGGCGCCGTGCGGCGACGAGTTGAGCGCAAGACGGTTGCCCTTGCCCTCGACCACGTAGCTGCGCGTGCCCATCGACCCGGGAACGAGACCAAGGGTTCCCGCGCTCGCGTCGATTGCACCCTTGCGCGACAGCCAGACATCCTTGCCGAAGTGCTTCTCCCGTTCGGTGTAGTTGTGGTGGCAGTTGACCCGCTCGGACTCGACGATTGGCACACCCGTCCACTCCTCGAACTGACGGACGACGCGATCCATCATCTCCTCACGGTTCATCAGCGCGAAGTTCTGCGCCCATCGCAGCTCGGCGATGTAGCGGTCGAACTCCGCCGTGCCCTCGACCAAGTAGGCGAGGTCACGGTCGGGCAGCGTAATCCAGTGGCGTGCGCAGTACTCCTGGGCGACCTTGATGTGGTGTGCCGCGATCTTGTTGCCTATGCCTCGCGAGCCGGAGTGCAGGAACAGCCACACGCGGTCCTCTTCATCGAGGGACACCTCGATGAAGTGGTTGCCCGACCCGAGTGTTCCGAGCTGCAGCGTCCAGTTCTTCGCGTACATCGCCGGATCGAATCCAGCATCGCGAGCGGATGTCTCGAGCTCGCTGATCCGCGGAGCGGCGGTCGCCGAGACCCTGTTGTTGAACCGTCCGGCCGACAGTGGCACGGCGCGCTCGATCGCCTCACGCAGCACCGAACGGTCGAGGCTTTCAATGTCAGCAGCGCTGAACTGAGTGCGCACAGCGATCATGCCGCATCCGATGTCCACACCGACGGCGGCCGGAATGATCGCTCCGAGCGTCGGAATGACGGATCCCACGGTTGCGCCCTTGCCCAGGTGTGCGTCGGGCATGAGTGCAAGGTGCGGGAATATGAACGGCATCGTCGACGCCGTCTCTGCTTGCTCACGAGTCTTGTCGTCGAGTATCGACGCCCAGTTCATGAGTCTTTTGGAGATCTCCTCCATTATTTTCGTTCCTTTTCTTTGTTGGGATTTGGGGCTGCAACGACTTGGACGCCGTGGCAGAAGGGAATGACGGATCGACGGGCGGATGCCGTGAGCGCGCATAGATATCCGCGTCAGCGGACGTCGATGATCATCTCTGCGGACGAAGCCGCGCAGAGGGAGTGTCGTTGGGAACGACTAGACGGAGAGGCTCCAGGCCTTGACGAAATTTCGGAGCTGCGTGGACTGCTCGAACAGTGGCTGCTGCAGCTCGGCCCCGGCCAAAACAGGTTCACTGAAAGCACGCTGAGCGAAGAGGCGAAGCTCTCGCGATTCAGTGCGCTGGGTGTCAGTGATGCCGGAGTGGCTGTACATGGGGTTCCGTTTCAAACCGCCCAAGTTGGCGGAGGACTACGTTACAGGTTCATGCGGGTAAAGCAATATCTTCGCTGAGAAATTATCCCGATCCGGCAGATCAATGCGCGAGGGCGATTTGTGCTTCAACCTGCCATCTGGCCGTGGGCGGTGGGCGGCTCGACTTGAGAATGGGGCGGCTTGGGCTTGAGGGGCACAGTCAATTCGTCTGCCGCCGTTGACTCGGTACTGCCGCTTGAGCCACCTTTTGTAAGTAGCCGCAGGTCACCGTTCTAGCGGGTCCGCAGCGTGGGCTCAGAGAAACGGCCAAATCGTGGGCCTTCGTCGATTCGCTGCTGGCGCCGGAATTGATTCTTAGTGAGCGGCCGTGGCTCGCGCAGGCAGCGGGTCTGGGGCGTGGGCTCGAACAAAAGAGCCAAATCGTTGGCTCTTTTGTGCGAGCCCCCTGTCGGATTCGAACCGACGACCCCCGCTTTACAAGAGCGGTGCTCTGGCCAACTGAGCTAAGGGGGCGAATGACGCGGTTACATATTACTTGGCGCTGATGGCCAACTTCACTCCGAAGCCGACAAGAGCAGCACCGGTGAGTCCATCGATGCTCCTCCGCACGACCGGACGCTCGAGCCAACGCCGCACTCCGTTCGCCCCGAAGACGATCAGCGTGAACCACGCCGCACTCTCGATACCGTGCACCGCGGCCAGCACGACGCCCATCAGCAGCTCGTTCGAGCCGGCCGGGATGAAGCCCGGCAGCACCGCCACGTAGAACGCACCCACCTTGGGGTTGAGCAAGTTCGTGAAGAGGCCCTTCGCCCACGCGCTCCACCAGCGACCGGGCAGCAGCGCGGCCTCGGATGCGACATCCGCCTCTGCCCGTGGCCGAATGACGCGCGTCCAGATCAGTCTGGCGCCGAGGTAGATCATGTACGCGGCTCCGACGAAGCGCAGGATCGTGAACGCCACCTCCGACGCCCGCAGCAGCGCCGCCAGACCGACGGATGCCGCCACGCCCCACAAAAAAGCGCCCGTGATGATCCCGGTGGCGGTTGCAATCGCGAGCCTGTGCCCCTGGACGAGCGCCGACCGCAGCACGAGCGCGCTATCCAGCCCCGGAGTGATAGTGAGCAAGGCGGCAACGGCGGCGAAACCGAACAGGGCGGCAGTGATGGTCATACGGGTTCCGGCTTCTCTGTAGCGTAGAAGTCGATCATGTCAGTTACCCCGCCTTCCCTGCCTCCCGCCCAGCCGTCGCGCACGCGCGTCGTCGTCTCGTCCGCCATCGCGATCGTCTTCGGCGCGGGCATCGCGACCCAGTCCCGCATCAACGGAGAACTGGGCGCCGAACTCGGCAATGGATTTCTCGCCGCTCTCATCTCGTTCGGCAGCGGTCTGCTGATCCTCGGCATCGTGATGCTGTTCCGGCCGGTCGGTCGCCGCGGGCTCGGGCTTGTCATCACGGCACTTCGCGGCCGCACCATCCCGTGGTGGTACGTCGCTGGGGGAGCCGCCGGGGCATTCCTCGTGCTCTCGCAAGGGGTCGCGGC
>Ga0247729_10000501_pt1 | contig 16203 bp, 11 predicted proteins | sample UWRJL133311R2_FD_180958 | JGI IMG/M metagenome (GOLD analysis project Ga0247729, IMG submission 180958) | Plant litter microbial communities from Arlington Agricultural Research Station in Wisconsin, United States - UWRJ-L133-311R-2 | ecosystem: Environmental > Terrestrial > Plant litter >... | reverse complement strand
GATCGACAAGAAGGCGGCGGACGAAGCCGCCATGATCGATGCCGAAGCCAAGATCGAGCGCGGCCGCCGCGTCGACGGCATCACCCGGGATTTCGAATCCATGATCGGCGAGATCGTGGACACGGTGTCGTCGGCCTCCACCGAACTGGAAGCCTCGGCCGGCACGCTGACCGCGACCGCCGAGCGCTCGCAGGAGCTGACCACGGCGGTGGCCGCGGCATCGGAAGAAGCCTCCACCAACGTGCAGTCGGTGGCCTCGGCCACCGAGGAGATGGCGTCATCGGTGAACGAGATCAGCCGCCAGGTGCAGGAGTCGGCGACCATCGCCAACCAGGCCGTGGAGCAGGCGCGCAAGACCAACGACCGCGTCGGCGAACTGGCAAAAGCCGCGGCGCGGATCGGCGATGTGGTCGAGCTGATCAACACCATCGCGGGGCAGACCAACCTGCTGGCGCTGAACGCCACCATCGAGGCCGCACGTGCCGGCGAGGCCGGGCGTGGCTTCGCGGTGGTGGCGTCCGAAGTGAAGGCGCTGGCCGAGCAGACCGCGAAGGCCACCGGCGAGATCAGCATGCAGATCTCCGGCATCCAGGCGGCGACGCAGGAAAGCGTCGGCGCGATCAAGGAAATCGGCGACACCATCGGTCGCATGTCGGAGATTTCGTCGACCATCGCATCGGCCGTGGAAGAGCAGGGGGCTGCGACGCAGGAGATTTCCCGCAACGTGCAGCAGGCAGCCCAAGGCACGATGGAAGTGTCGGCCAACATCACCGATGTGCAGCGCGGTGCATCCGAGACCGGCTCGGCATCGTCGCAAGTGCTCTCCGCCGCGCAGTCGCTGTCGTCAGACAGCAACCGTCTGAAGACCGAGGTCGGCAAGTTTCTGAGCGCGGTGCGCGCGGCGTAGGCGCCGGAATAAAACGCCATGTCATCCCGGCCAAGTGAGCGAAGCGAACGCTGAGCCGGGACCCATACCATCCGAGGGCGTGGTAAGAACAATGCCGATGCCACAGCTTTGAAACGATGTGACAGCGTGTATGGGTCCCGGCTTGCGCTCGCAAGCTCGCTTGGCCGGGACGACATGAGTTACTTCACATTCGACAGCACCAGCGTCGCGACTTCCATATACGTCTTCACCAGCGGCGCCACCACGCGGTGCGCCGCGGTCTTCGATACCAGCGTGTCGTGCAGCACCAGATGGTCGATGCCGGTGGTGAGGAAACACGCCATGGCGTCGCGCGGGGTTTCCACGATCGGCTCGCCCTTGACGTTGAACGAGGTGTTGAGCAACACCGGCACGCCGGTCAGCGCCTCGAACTCCTTCAGCAGCCGGTACAGCATCGGGTTGGTGTCCTCGGTCACCGTCTGCACCCGCGCGCTGCCGTCGACATGCACGATCGCTGGAATTTTCGCGCGCCATTCCGGCCGCACCGGCTCGGCCAGCAGCATGAACGGAGATTCCCGGTGGTCCTCGAAAATCTCGTGGGCGCGCTCCGCCAATACGATCGGCGCGAACGGCCGGAACGGCTGGCGGTGTTTGACGCGGCTGTTGAGCGTGTCTTTCATCTCCGGTCGCCGCGGATCGGCGAGCAGGCTGCGGTTGCCGAGCGCGCGCGGGCCGAATTCCGAACCGCCCTGGAACCAGCCGATCACCTGCTGGTCGGCGAGCAACTTTGCAGTATCGCGGCAGATGTTGTCGCTGCGCACCGCGCTGGTCTGCACCTTCACCAGCGTGCGCTGGGTGGCGGCCTCGACCTCGGCGTCGGGATAGGTTTTGCCGGTGTAGGAGTGCTTCATGACAAAGCGGCGCGGTTGCTTCTGCTCTTCCAGCCAGCCGTAATAGGCGCAGCCGATGGCGATGCCGTTGTCGCCGGCCGCGGGCTGGATCCAGACATTGTCGAAGCCGGCCTCCCGCGCAATGCGTCCGTTGGCGACGCAGTTCAGCGCCACGCCGCCGGCGATGCACAGATTCTTCGCGCCGGTGGTCTCGCGCAGCCAGCGCGCGCGCGCCAGCAACACTTTTTCGGTGTCGTCCTGCACCCGCCAGGCCAAATCCTCCCAGTGCCGCATCGAGGGATGGCTTTCCCACTTGGCGTCCGGGTCCAGCACATAGGGCTGGTTGTAGTCCGGCGACCAGCGCGGCACGGTCAACTGGTTATCGGCGATGTGCATCAGCGGCGGCACCATGTCGCGGCGGCCATAGGGCGCCAGTCCCATCAACTCGCCGCACTTGTTCCAGTCGCCGAACACATAGGTGGAGGCGCGGCTGTATAGCGCGCCGAGGCCGGGCATGTTGTAGAATTCGTCGCTGAGGAAGCCGCGGTCGGGCTCCATCCAGACTTTCTTGATGCAGTCGATCTTGCTGCCCGCAAAGGTGTAGTAGCTCTCGGATTCGCGTGCCAGCTTCGAGCCGGCATCGCCGTCCGGAAACGGCTCCATCGCGTCGGAGCGATACGAGCCGACGCCGTCGACGATCATGATCGCGCCCTCGTCGAACGGGCACACCGCGAACGCGCTGTAGGCATGCGCAAGATGATGCGAGATTGTCACGACCTTGTCGCGGGCTCGATACAGCGGATGCTGCTTCGCGTCGGCGCGCTCGTATTCCGGCAGGAAGCCCGGCATGTCCTGATAGACCAGCCGGTCTTCCATCTCCGGCACCGGCAGGATGTAGCAATTGCTCACCACAAGTTCGACGTCCTCCAGCGTGATGCCTTCGGCATCGAGGCAATAGTCGATCACCTCTTTATAAAATCCGGTGGCGTGCTTCTCGCGGGTGATGCGTTCCTTCTCGATGGCATAGACAATCTCGCCGTCGCGCAGCAGGCAGGCGCTGACGTCGTGGTCGTAGGTGTTGAGGCCGAGGATATATCGATGTGCGGGCATGGGAATCTTCTGGCAGGGCGCGGGATGGCGAGTATCGGAAAAGATCGGCAGAGGGCGCAAGGGCGATGCCGTTCATCTTGATGAACGGATGCCGGGAACAGTGTGCAGGGCAACATGACCGAACATGAACAGTGGCGTGCATCGGGCGCAGTAGCTGCGCTGCAAGCGCCTTGACCGGTCGTCGGCCTTGCCTCTACTCTCTCGCGATATCGAACATTGCCACGCGGCAGCCATATTGCTGTTCTGATTTCAGCACGCGCGAGTAACCAAGCGGCCCGATCGGTTTACGCCGGAAGCATCTCGAGATCTGCTTCCACAGAAATGGGAGATCCCAAGAATGGCTCACACCACATCGACGAAGCGCCCTAACTTTCTGACCCGCTGCCTCGCAGCGGCAGCGCTGATATCGGTTTACTGCGTCGGCATCATCGGCGCTTCAGCCGTGCTGCTGACGGCCGCCAGCACGGCTGCGGATGCCCGCGGCGGCGGGCGCGGCGGCGGTGGTCGCGGCGGCGGCGGTTTTCGTGGCGGTGGCTTCCGCGGTGGCGGTTTCCGTGGCGGCGGCTGGGGCCGCGGTCGCGGCTACGGCTTCTATGGTGGCCCGCGCATCATTGCGCCCGGCTGCTATTTCAGCCGCCGCTGGGGCCGGGTGATCTGCCCGTATTGATCCAGGCTTCGGCGCCGCAGGCGCCGGATAGTTCGTATAACGGGGCGTGTCGGGCAGCCGACGCGCCCCGTTTGCGTGAGATGTCGCGGCCGTGATCGCAACGGGCTTGCGTTTTGCCGCCATCACGTCGATTTCTTGGGGATACCCGCGGCCGGCTGGCCCGCGCGGCCCGCTGATCCTCTCACCCCGGAATCCCCATGAGTGCCCTGTTCTCTCCGTTCAAGCTGCGTGGCCTGACCTTGCCCAACCGCATCGTAGTGTCGCCGATGTGCCAGTATTCTGCGGTCGATGGCTGCGCCACCGAATGGCACATGGTGCATCTCGGCTCGATGGCGCTGTCCGGCGCCAGCCTGCTGTGCCTCGAAGCCACCGCGGTGGAAGCGATCGGCCGCATCACCCCCGGCGACCTCGGCCTTTATGACGATGCCACCGAAGCCGCGCTGAAGCCGGTGCTGGCGGCGATCCGCAAATATTCCAAGGTGGCGGTGGCGATGCAGCTGGCCCATGCCGGGCGCAAGGCTTCAAGCCACGCGCCATGGGACGGCGGGCAGCAGGTGCCGGTGGGCGAAGGCGGCTGGGTGGCGCAGGCGCCGTCGGCGATTCCGCAAAAGCCCGGCGAACTGCCGCCCCAGCAAATCGACGCCGCCGGCCTGATCCGGATTCGCGACGCCTTCGTGGCCACGGCGAAGCGCGCCGACCGGCTCGGCATCGATGCGCTGGAGCTGCATGGCGCGCACGGCTATCTGCTGCACGAGTTCCTGTCGCCAATCTCCAACCAGCGCACCGACCAGTATGGCGGCTCGCTGGAAAACCGCATCCGCTTCCCGCTCGAAGTGTTCGACGCGGTGCGCGCCGCCTTTCCGGCCGACAAGCCGGTCGGCTTCCGCGTGTCGGCGTCGGACTGGGTCGAAGGCGGCTGGGATGTTGAGCAGACGATCGTGCTGGCCAACGAGTTGAAGAAGCGCGGCGTCGACTGGATCGACGTGTCGTCGGGCGGCGTCTCGCCGCTGCAGAAGATCACGCTCGGGCCGGGCTACCAGGTGCCATTCGCGGAAGCCGTGAAGCAGGCCACCGGCCTGCCGGTCATGGCCGTGGGCCTGATCACCGAGCCGCAGCAGGCGGAGGACATCATCGCTTCCGGCAAGGCGGACTTGGTCGCGCTGGCACGCGGGCTGCTCTACGACCCGCGCTGGCCGTGGCATGCGGCCGCCGAACTCGGCGCCACCGTGGACGCCCCGCCGCAATACTGGCGCTCGCAGCCCTCGACCCAGAAGGCGCTGTTTGGCGAGACGAAATTCGGGGGCAGGTAGAAAGCCGACCTCTCCGCGTCGTCCCGGCGAAAGCCGGGACCCATAAACGCCGGCGTCGCGTTGCGGCACGATGGAGGCCGCAGCGCTTCTTTTTACTGTCTGAGTGTATGGGTCCCGGCTCTGCGCGCGCCGATGGCGCGCTTGGCCGGGACGACATGCTGCGGGTGCCCTTGCCGCCCACCCCCTCATAGCAGCCCTGCACCGCGTCACATTTACACACCCCCTGCGGCCTCCTAAACCCTGCGCAATATTCCGCATCATAAAATGACGCGCGAAATCCGCGCCGCGACAGGGGAGGCCCTCATCATGAACCGCCATTATTTATGGCTGCTGCTGTTGCCGTTCGTCGGCCTGCTGTGGATCCCGCTGTACAATTTCAAGGACCCCGTCCTGCTCGGCTTCCCGTTCTTCTACTGGTACCAGCTTGCCTGGGTGCCAGTGACCGCCGTGCTGACCTGGATCGCCTACCGGACCTACCCCCATGAAGACTGAGCTCGATATTCCCGCGCTCGCGGTCTTCATCTTCTTCTTCGCCCTGGTCACCATCATGGGCTTCGTCGCGTCGCGCTGGAAACGGCCGAAGACGCTGGCCAGCCTCGACGAATGGGGTTTGGGCGGCCGCCAGTTCGGCACCTGGATCACCTGGTTCCTGGTCGGCGGCGATTTCTACACCGCCTACACCGTGATTGCGGTGCCCTCGCTGGTCTATTCGGTCGGCGCCTACGGCTTCTTCGCGCTGCCCTACACCATCCTGGTCTATCCGTTCGTGTTCATGGTGATGCCGAAGCTGTGGCAGGTCGCCAAGGATAACGGCTACGTCACCGCCGCCGACGTGGTGCATGGCCGCTACGCTTCGCGCACCCTGGAAGCCGCCGTGGCCATCACCGGCGTGGTCGCCACCATGCCCTACATTGCGCTGCAGCTGATCGGCATGGCCGCGGCCGTCAAGGCGCTAGGCTTCGAGGGCGAGTGGCCGCTGATCGCGGCGTTCCTGGTGCTGGCGCTTTACACCTATTCGTCCGGCCTGCGCGCCCCAGCGCTGATCGCCTTCGTCAAGGATATCATGATCTACATCGCCGTGATCGCGGCGGTGTCCTACATCCCCGGCAAGCTCGGCGGTTATGCCGCGGTGTTCACCGCGGCCGACGAGGCGTTCAAGGCCAAGGGCTCTGGCAGCATTCTGCTGCAGCCCTCGCAATACGTCGCCTACGCCACGCTGGCGCTGGGCTCGGCGCTTGCGGCCTTCATGTATCCGCACACCCTGACCGGCATCTTTGCCAGCAAGAGCGCCACCACCATCCGCAAGAATGCGGTGCTGTTGCCGGCCTATACCTTGATGCTCGGGCTCTTGGCGCTGCTCGGCTACATGGGCCACGCCGCGCATCTGAAACTTGCCAGCAACAATGACGTGGTGCCGGCGCTGTTCCAGAACCTGTTCCCGGGCTGGTTTGCCGGCTTTGCGTTTGCGGCCATCGCCATCGGCGCGCTGGTGCCGGCGGCGGTGATGAGCATTGGTGCGGCCAACCTGTTCACGCGCAATTTCTGGAAGGCCTATGTCAACCCGAACGTGACCCATGCGCAGGAGGCCGGCGTCGCCAAGATCGCATCCTTGGTGGTGAAGGTCGGCGCCTTGCTGGTGATCATCTATCTGCCGACCCAGTTCGCCCTCGACCTGCAACTGCTCGGCGGATTGTGGATCCTGCAGACCTTGCCGGCGCTGATCTTCGGCCTGTTCACCCGCTGGTTCACCGCGCCGGCGCTGCTGGCCGGCTGGGCCGTCGGCCTGTTCGGCGGCACCTACCTGACCTGGATGGACGGGCTGAAGCCGCTGCACCTGCTGTCGGTCGGCAGTTGGTCGGCCACGGTCTATGTCGGCATCATCGCGCTGGTGGCGAACATCGTGGTGGCAGCGATCGTCAATGTGATCGTGCGCAGGACGTCAGGCCCTTTCGCGTCGGATACGTGGGTGGGTCTGCCGACCGAGAAGTAGTAAGAACGCCGCCCCCTTCCCCTCTCCCCCCAGCGAAGCTGCGCTTCGCCGGGGGGAGAGGGGAAGAGTCACATCGTTGCATTTCGCAGGGCGCTGGTCTTAATCTCCCCGGCAGAAGTCGCCGCGCACATTGCTGCGGTGCCGCAGGAGCGAGTGTTAGTGACAGTTTCGATGCGTATCGGCACGCGCAAGAGCACCATGGCGCTGGCCCAGACCGAGGAGATCGCACGGCGGCTGTCCGTCGTGGTCCCGGAACTGGATGTCGAGATCGTCAAGTTCGAACCCGTCGGCGACCGCGACCAGACGAGCAACCTGCTGCGCCACGGCGGCAAGGGCGGCGCCTTTGTCGGCGAGATCCGCAACGCCGTGCGTGAAGGCCGGCTGCATGCGGCCATGCATTCGCTAAAGGACATGCCGGGCAACGAAGACACGCCGGGCCTGGTGATCGGCGCCACGCTTGTGCGCGATCCGCCGACCGACGCTTTGGTGCTGCGCGAAGGCGTCACCCTGGACGATCTCCGCCGCACGCGCGGTGAAGGCTTCAAGATCGGCACCAATGCCGTGCGCCGCGCCGCCTATGCGCGGCGGCTGTTCCCGGCCATCGAGGTGATCCATTTTCGCGGCGCCGCCGACACCCGCGTGCGAAAGCTCGACCAGCGCGAGATGCAGCGGCTGCCCGGCGGCGGCGAGGTCGGTCCGGCCGACGCGCTGATCATGGCGCGCTCCGGGCTGGAGCGCGTCGGGCTCGCCAACCGCATCGCCCATGATTTTTCCATTGATGAGATGCTGCCGGCGGCGGGGCAGGGCATTGTCGCGGTGGAATGCGCGGTCAACGACTGGGAGACGCGGCGCTATCTCGCGCTGATCGACGATCCCGCCGCGCATCTTGCCTGCGACGCCGAGCGCGAAGTGCTCTGGGTGCTGAACGGCCACTGCAATTCGCCGATTGCGGCGTATTCGATCATCAGCGGATCCGAGATGTCGATGACGGCTTCCGTGCTCGACGAAGCCGGCGGGCATTTCATCGAGGTGACCCGCACGGGCCCGGCGGACCGGCCGCGCGAACTCGGCCGCAGCGTCGGGCTCGATCTGTTGCACAAGGGCGCCGGCGAGATCATCGAGCGCAGCCGGCCCGAACCATGACCCCGTAGGATTCTGAATGGCGTCAGCATTTCCGTTTTCGGCGATCGTCGGACAGGACGAAATGAAACTGGCGCTGCTGATTGCAGCGGTCGATCCGAAAGTCGGCGGCGTGCTGGCGTTCGGCGATCGCGGCGCCGGCAAATCCACCGCGGTCCGCGCGCTGGCCGCGCTGCTGCCGAAGATGACGGTGGTCGCCGGCTCGCGCTACAATTGCGATCCCGAGCGGCCCGAGGAATTTTCCGACGACAGCCGCGCGCTGGCCGCGAAAGGCCCGCTGAAGATCGCGCAGGTGGCGGTGCCGGTGGTCGACCTGCCGCTCGGCGCGACGGAGGACCGCGTGGTCGGCGCGCTGGATCTGGAGCGCGCGCTGGCGAAAGGGGAGAAGGCGTTCGAGCCGGGCCTGCTGGCGCGGGCGCATCGCGGCTTTCTGTACATCGACGAGGCCAACCTGCTGGAGGACCATCTCGTCGATCTCCTGCTCGACGTCGCCGCCTCCGGCGAGAACGTCGTCGAGCGCGAGGGATTGAGCGTCCGCCACCCCGCGCGTTTCGTGCTGGTCGGCACCGGCAATCCCGAGGAGGGCGAGTTGCGGCCGCAACTGCTGGATCGCTTCGGGCTCTCGGTGGAAGTGCGCACCCCCGGCAATCTCAAGGACCGCATCGAGGTGGTGAAGCGGCGCGACGCTTTTGAGCGCGACAGCGCGGCGTTCATCGCGACGTGGGCGAAGGAAGAGACCAAGCTGCGCAAGAAGATCGTTGCGGCGCGCGAGCGTCTGCCGTCGGTGGAGGTCCCCGATGCGATGCTGGAGCGCGCGGCCACCCTGTGCATGGCGCTCGGCACCGACGGGCTGCGTGGCGAACTCACCCTGATGCGCGCCGCGCGGGCGCTGGCGGCGCTGGATGGCGCGAAGGTTGTCACCGATGCGCATCTGAAACGGATCGCGCCGCCGGCATTGCGCCATCGGCTGCGCCGCAACCCGCTCGACGACGCCGGCTCCAGCATCCGCGTCGACCGCGCCATTACGGAAATATTCGGATGAGCGCCGCGCGCTGGGCCGATGCGGTGGTCGCGGCGCAACTGTTCGCGGTCGATCCCGCCGGCACCGGCCTGCTGTTGCGCGCGAGGACCGGCCCGGTGCGCGAGCGATATCTCGCGCTGCTGCGCGCGAGCCTGCCGGCTTCGCAACCGCTGAAACACCTGCCGCTGCATATTGCCGACGGCCGCCTGCTCGGCGGGCTCGATCTCAACGCGACGCTGCAGGCCGGCCGGCCGGTGGCCGAGCGCGGGCTGCTGGCGGAGGCGGACGGCGGCGTGCTGCTGCTGGCGATGGCCGAGCGGATGCCAGCGGCAACCGTCGTCCATGTCACGGCAGCGATGGATTCCGGCGAATGCATCGTCGAGCGCGACGGGCTGTCGTTGCGGTCGCCGGCACGGTTCGGTGTGGTGGCGCTGGACGAAGGCCTTGACGATGAATTCGCGCCGGCCGCCTTGCGCGACCGGCTGGCGCTGCATGTGGACCTCGAGGACCTATCGGTTCGCGATACCGACGAAATGGTTGTCGACAGTGAAGAAATCGCAGCGGCGCGCGCGCGACTGGCGCTGCTGCATGCGAGCGACGAACAGATCGATGCGCTGTGCGGCGCCGCGTCCGCGCTCGGTATTGTTTCGCTGCGCGCGCCTTTGCTGGCGTTGCGCGTGGCAGCAGCGAGTGCGGCGCTCGCTGAAAACCCTGAAGTCGAACAGGACGACGTCGCGCTGGCTGCGCGGCTGGTGCTGGCGCCACGGGCGCTGGTGTTGCCAGAGGCGAAACAACCAGAGCAGCCGCCCGATCAACCGCCCGAGCCGCCCGAAGACTCCGGCGATACGGAGTCCGATCGCGACGCTCCCGATCTCGACCGCGCCCTCGATGAAGTTATTCTCGCCGCGGCACAGGCGGCGATTCCGCCGGGCGTGCTGGCGGCGCTGCGGGCCGTCGGTGGCCGTTCGCGCGGGCGATCCTCCGGCAAGGCCGGCGCGCTGCAGAAGTCGAACCAACGCGGCCGGCCGACCGGCACCACGCGCGGCGAGTTGCGCGCCGGCGCCAAGCTCAACCTGATCGAGACGCTGCGTGCGGCGGCGCCATGGCAGCCGCTGCGGCGTCGCGAAGCTGGCGCGGCAGCGCCCTCACGCATCATCATCCGCAAGGACGATTTTCGCATTGCGCGCTTCAAGCAGCGCAGCGAGACCGCGACCATCTTTGTCGTCGACGCCTCCGGCTCGGCGGCGCTGCATCGGCTGGCGGAAGCCAAGGGGGCCGTCGAACTGCTGCTGGCGGATTGCTACATCCGGCGCGACCAGGTGGCGCTGATCGCGTTTCGCGGCAGCGTCGCCGAACTGCTGCTGCCGCCGACGCGCTCGCTGGCGCGCGCCAAGCGCAGCCTGGCGGGATTGCCGGGCGGCGGCGGCACGCCGCTGGCGGCCGGACTCGACGCCGCTTTCGTGCTGGCGGATGCCATCCGCCGCAAGGGCCAGACGCCGACCGTGATCGTGCTCACAGACGGCCGCGCCAATATCGCGCGTGACGGCGCGCAGGGCCGCCCCCGCGCCGAAGCCGACGCCAGCAGCGCCGCGCAACAGCTGCGCGCCGCCGGCATTTTGTCGGTGCTGGTCGATACCTCGCCGCGACCGGGGCCGCAGGCCGCGCAATTCGCAAAAGAGATGGGCGCGCGCTATCTGCCGCTGCCGCATGCCGATGCGCATGCACTTTCGCAGGCGGTGCGGGCGAGCACCCGCTGACCCTTACTTAACCTCGCCCCGCTTGCGGGGAGAGGTCGACCGGCGAAGCGCAGCGAAGCCGGTCGGGTGAGGGGGAGCCGGTGTTTCACTCGATAGTCCCCCTCACCCGACTCGAATGGCCTTCGGCCCTTCGAGCCACCCTCTCCCCGCAAGCGGGGCGAGGGAGACAGCGCTGCCGCCTGTAACTACCTCAATGCAGCTTCACCCGCGGCTCGGTGCGCTTGGTCAGCAGCCCCGCCAGAAAATTCAAACCCACGCGCCACGGGCCGAACAATGCCAGCAGGTGAAACTTGTGCAGCGCGCGGTAGGCGAGCGTGGCGAACAGGCCTTCGAGGCGATAACCGCGGAACAGCACGCCAAAGGTCTTGTAGTCGCTCAGCGCCACCAGCGAGCCGCGGTCGTGATACTTGAAGTGCGGCAGCGGCTCGCCAGCGAGCCGCCTGGCCATGGCGCCGACCATGAAGTCGGCCTGCTGCTGCGCGGTCTGGGCGCGGGGCGGCAGCGCCGCGGTGGCGCCGTCGGGCACGCAATAGGCGCAGTCGCCGAGCGCAAAGATGTTGTCGTCGCGGGTGGTCTGCAGCGTCGGCTTGACCACCAGGCGGTTGATGCGGTCGGCCTCCAGCCCGTCCAATTCGCGCAGCACGTCCGGCGCCTTGATGCCGGCGGCCCAGACGATCAGTTCAGCGGGAATGAACTCGCCGCCCTGCAGCGTGACGCCATCGGATTCCACCGACATCACCGGCACGCCGGTGCGGACATTGATGCCGAGGCTCTCCAGCAGCTTTGTTGTGTCAGCAGCGAGGCCCTCGGGCAGCGCCAGCAGGATGCGCGGGCCGGCCTCGATCAGCTCGATCTTGATCATCTTGTCGAAATCGATGTTGTCGAGATTGTAGGAGGCGAGGTCGCGCATCGATCGGTGCAACTCGGCCGCGAGTTCGACGCCGGTGGCGCCGGCGCCGACGATGGCGCAATGCAACTGGCCCGGCCGCAGCGGTTCGTATTGCGCGTTGGCGCGCAGGCAGGCGTCCATCATGCGGCGGTTGAAGCGCACCGCCTGGTCCAACGTGTCCAGCGTGATGGCGTTCTGCATCACGCCCGGCGTGCCGAAATCGTTGGACAGGCTACCGATGGCGATCACCAGCGTGTCGTAGCCGAGCACGCGCGGCGGAATCACCCGCACGCCGTTGTCGTCGTCGGTGGGCGCCACATAGACTTTGCGCCTGGCGCGATCGAGCCCGATCATCTCGCCGATCCGGTAGCGGTAGTGCCGCAGTTTGGCGTGGGCGATCAGTTCCACCGCGTCGGTCTCGCTGTCGAACGAGCCGGCGGCGACCTCGTGCAGCAGCGGCTTCCAGACATGGATGCGCGACTTGTCGAGCAGCGTGACCGAGACCGGCCCCTTGCGGCCGTAATGCGCCCCGAGTTTGGAGGCCAGGTGCAGCCCCGCCGCGCCGGCGCCGACGATCAGCACGCGGTGCTGGCTGGGATCGCTGGTCGACGGCGTTTCCGCGATCGAGTCGTACAGGCTGAGGTCCATTGCGGGTCCGCCGATCCGGCTGTGGGACACTCAATGTATGCGGTAGGGGAAGAGGGTACAATGCTGAGTATGGTTTCCCGGACGCGCCGCAGCGTGAAACGCTGCTGCGCAGAACCGGGACCGTCCCGATCTCTGTCGCCCGTAACGGCCCCGGATCTGCGAAGCGATACTGCGTATCGCATCGCGTCCGGGGGAACGAGCGTGAGCGTTATCCTTCCTCGACTTCCTCCTCCGACATCCCGACCGCCCACAGCGCGAAGGCATAGGCGATCGCGATCTCGTCCAGCCGGTTGAAGCGGCCCGAGGCGCCGCCGTGGCCCGCGCCCATGTTGGTGCGCAGCAGCACCGGGCCGCCGCCGGTCATGGTGGCGCGCAATCGCGCGATCCATTTGGCCGGCTCCCAGTAGGTGACGCGCGGATCGGTCAGGCCGCCCATGGCGAGAATGGCGGGATATTCCTGCGCCGTGACGTTGTCATAGGGCGAATACGACAAGATCGTCTTGAAGTCGGCTTCGCTTTCGATCGGGTTGCCCCATTCCGGCCATTCCGGCGGCGTCAGGGGCAGGGTGTCGTCGAGCATGGTGTTGAGCACGTCGACGAACGGCACTTCGGCGACGATGCCGGCGAACAGGTCGCCGGCGCGGTTGGCCACCGCGCCCATCAGCATGCCCCCGGCGCTGCCGCCGTGGCCGACGATGCGCTGCTCGCTGGAATAGTTTGCTGCGATCAGCGCGCGGGCTGAGGCGGCGAAATCGTCGAAGCTGTTAGTCTTGTGCTCGCGCTTGCCGTCGAGATACCAGCCCCAGCCCTTGTCGGCGCCGCCGCGGATGTGCGCAATGGCATAGACGAAGCCGCGGTCCACCAAAGAGAGCCGGTTGGCGGAGAACGACGCCGGCATCGCCATGCCGTAGGAGCCGTAGCCATACAGCAACAGGGGGGCGGCGCCGTCGCGCTTGAGGTCCTTGCGGTGCAGGATCGACACCGGCACTTCGGCGCCGTCGTCGACCTTCGCCATGATGCGCGTGGTGACGTAGTCCGCCGGGTTATGGCCGGACGGAATCGCCTGGCGTTTGCGCAAGGTCCGCTCGCGCGTCGCCATGTCGTAGTCCCAGACTTCCGAGGGCGTGGTCATCGATGAATAGGAGAACCGCAGATTGGTGGTGTCGAATTCGTAGCCGCCCATCGCATCCAGCGAATAGGCCGCCTCGTCGAAGGCGATGGCGTGTTCTTCCGATGTCGCGAGATCGCGAATGACAATCGCCGGCAGCGCGTTGGCGCGCTCGACCCGCACCAGATGGCCAATGGTGAGATCCATGTCAATCAGGTAGACGCCCTCGCGATGCGGGATCAGGTCGCGCCAGTTGGCGCGCTCCGGTGCCGAGAGCGGTGCGGTGACGATCTTGAAGTCGATGGCGCCGTCGGCATTGGTGAGGATGAACAGTTCGTCGCCGCGGTCGGCCAGCGAATATTGCACGCCCTCTTCGCGCGCCGCGACGAGGCGCGGCGGCTTGTCGTAATCCGCGAGATCGATCAGCGACTGTTCGGAGGTCTCGTGGTCGCCGCCGGCGATCACGCCAAACCGGCCGCTGGCGCTCTCATGAATGTGGGTGAACCAGCCGGCGTCCTGCTCCTCGTAGACCAGCACGTCGTCGGCCTGCTTGGTGCCGAGCCTGTGAAGCCAGACCTGCATCGGGCGGTGGTTGTCGTCGAGCTTCACATAGAAGAAAGCCTTGGAATCCAGCGTCCACACCACGCCGCCGTCGGTCTCCTCGACCAGGTCGGCGCTGTCGGTGCCGGTCGCCCAGTCGCGCACGCGGATCGAAAAATATTCCGAGCCCTTGACGTCCGCGCTCCAGGCTTCCAGGGCATGGTCCGGCGAATGCCGGGCGCCGCCGAACTTGAAATATTTATGGTCGGCGGCGAGCTTGTCGCCGTCGAGGATGATTTCCGCTTCGCCGCCGTCGCGCGGGGTGCGGCCGAACATCTCGTGCTGGCCGCCTTCGCGGAATTTGCGCAGGTAGGAATACGGGCCGTCCTTGGCGGGGACGCTGGAATCGTCCTCCTTGATGCGGCCGCGCATCTCCGTCACCAGTTTCTTCTGCAGCGCAGCGGTGTCGCCGAGCAGGCTGTCGCTATAGGCGTTTTCCGCCTCGAGGTATTTGCGGATCTCCGGATCGAGCACCGCGGGATCGCGCAGCACCTCCTGCCATTTCGCGTCCTTCAGCCAGGCATAATCGTCGGTCACGGTGATGCCGTGGGCGGTGAAGGAATGCGGATGGCGCGGCGCCACCGGCGCGGCGATCGGGGAGGTCTGCTTTGTCATGAACGCTCTTTTCGGGAGGAAATGATCGGACTATTGCTGGAGCGGCCACCTGGGCTTACCCGCAATACTGGATATTCCATGGATATAGAGATTATCGACCGCCTTGCCATCCGCGACCTCGTGGAAAACTGGGTGGTATGGCGCGACGCCGGCGACTGGGAGCGCTTTCGCACCGTGTGGTTCGACGATGGCCGCATGGTGGCGACCTGGACCCAGGGCACGGCGGACGAATTCATCGCCATGAGCAAGGCCGGCTGGGCCAAGGGCGTCTCGATCATGCATTTCCTCGGCGGGCAGTCGATCGATCTCGCCGGCATGCGCGCGATCTCGCAGACCAAGATGACCATCGCACAGCGCGCGCCGGTGCACGGCGTCACGGTCGATGTGAAGCTGACCGGACGGTTCTACGATTTCCTGGAAAAGCGCGACGGAAGGTGGGGCCTAGTGCTGCGCCAGCCGATCTACGAACAGGACCGGATGGACACGGTGATGCCCAATGCCGAGCTGAAGCTCGGCGCGGACCTGCTGGCCAGCTTCCCGGAGGGTTATCGGCATCTCGCCTATCTGCAGACCCAGATCGGCTACCAGATCAAGCCCGACATGCCCGGCCTGCGCGGCGACGCTGTAGAAGCGCTGTACGCCAGCGGCAAGAAGTGGCTGAACGGCGAGAAGCTGGATCGCTAGAGCGCTCCGCGCTTTCCCCGTCATTGCGAGGAGCCCTTGCGACGAAGCAATCCAGTTCTTGCCGAGTGTGTGATTTCTGGATTGCCGCGTCGCTTCGCTCCTCGCAATGACGGGGAGAGTGCATTTGAAATCATAAGAAACAACAGGGAGAAACCACATGCCCGACTTCATCACCCTCGATGCGCTGGTGCGCAACACCGCGATCGCGCAGCCTGCCAAGACCGCCGTCGTCGACGACCGGCACAGCCTCACCTACGCCGAATTCGACGCGCTGATCGACCGGGTGGCCGCAGCGCTGCAGGCCGACGGCCTGCAGCCGCAGGATCGCATCTCGATCTGCGCCTACAGCACCGTCGAATATGCCGCGACCTTCCTCGGCGCGCTGCGCGCCGGCGTGGCGGTGGCGCCCTTGGCGCCGTCGTCGACGCCGGCGGACTTCGCTGCGATGCTGAAGGACTGCGCGCCAAAAATCCTGTTCATGGATGCGACCGCCGCCACCGCGATGGGCGAGGCCGTGAAAGGCGTGGAAAACCGCGTGGCGCTCGACGACAGCGATTTCGGCCGGCCGTTCGGCGCCTGGACCCAGGCGGCGTCCGCCAAACCGGCGCCGGTCGCCGTCGATCCGGAGTCGATCTTCAACATCATCTACTCTTCCGGCACGACCGGCACGCCGAAGGGTATCGTGCATACGCACCACATGCGCTGGCGGCAGTACGGCCAGCTCGATCCGCTCGGCTACGGGCCGGACGCCGTCACCGTGCTGTCGACGCCGCTCTATTCCAACACCACGCTGGTGGCATTCAACCCGACGCTGGCCGGCGGCGGCACGCTGGTGCTGATGAAGAAGTTCGATGCCCGCGGTTTCCTCGAACTGAGCGCCAGGCATCG
>Ga0247729_10000500_pt1 | contig 16261 bp, 16 predicted proteins | sample UWRJL133311R2_FD_180958 | JGI IMG/M metagenome (GOLD analysis project Ga0247729, IMG submission 180958) | Plant litter microbial communities from Arlington Agricultural Research Station in Wisconsin, United States - UWRJ-L133-311R-2 | ecosystem: Environmental > Terrestrial > Plant litter >... | reverse complement strand
CGGCGTCGATCCGGTGACCTTTCGATTTTCAGTCGAACGCTCTACCAACTGAGCTACAGGGCCATCGAAAACAGCAAAACTGTTTTCTATAGAAAGAAAGCCCCTCCTTTCGAAGAGGCTTTACTTATCTGCGACCCTGACCGGACTTGAACCGGCGACCTCCGCCGTGACAGGGCGGCGCGCTAACCAACTGCGCTACAGGGCCATGCTATTAAATTTGTGTTTTGTGACCCCAACGGGATTCGAACCCGTGTTAACGCCGTGAAAGGGCGCCGTCCTAGGCCACTAAACGATGGGGCCATGAAGAACAAAAACTTCTTAGCTACCGAGGGACAAGCATAGGGATACTTTGCGAAAAATCCAAAACCGCGATTTCGACCCGCTCCCGTGGCTGAACCACGGCTTCCAGCATAGCTGACTCCGCGGATGCCGACGTCACCACCACAGCGAGCGGCCCGACCAACACGGCTTCGCCAATCCTTCAATCTCACATTGAAGGAAGTTACGGTGGGACTCGTTGCACCTGTCGCGGAAGTGTCGCGCGGGAAAGTGGCGTGCGCGGATCCGTCGCGCTTCCACGGCAACCTGATTCGGAGAATGTGATGACTAGCTGGCGTACCACCCGAGCCACGCGCCTGGTCTCGGGGCGCGGAACCGGCATCCGTCGTGCCGTCGCGATCGCCGTCGCCCTGTCGCTCGTCGTCACGGTCGCGGTCGTCAGCGGCCCACAGGACACCGCCTTTGCCAAGGTCAAGTACCCGTCGTGGAGCGACGTGCAGAAAGCCCGCAAGAGCGAGGCGTCGACGAAGCGCCAGGTCAAGGCCATCCGCTCCTACATCGCAGATCTCAGCCGACAGGTCACCGCGACCCAGAAGGAAGCCGAGAAAAAAGGTAACGAGTACCAGCTCGCCGACCAGGCCTTCCAGGAAGCCGCGCTTCGCGCCGAAGAGCTGCAGGGGCAGGCGGATGACGCCACCAAGCTCGCCGATCGCTCAGTGGAGCGCGCGGGCGAAATGGCTGGGCGGCTCTACCGCTCCGGCAACAGCGACTTCAGCATGAACCTCTTCGTGAACGCCGCCGAAGCCGACGACCTGCTCTACAGCTACGGCATGGCCAACAAGTTCAGCGAGCAGGCCGAGGGCGTCTACGACTCGGCAACCCAGGACAAGAACACCGCGCAGGCGCTGACCGACCAGGCCGACATCGCCGAGAGCCTGCTCGAAGACCTCAAGGTCACGGCCGAGAAGAAGCTCAACGAAGCGAGCGCCGCCGCCGAGAAGGCGGCCGACGCCTACGAAGCACAGCAGGTCAACCAGAACCGCCTCAACGCCCAGCTCGCGGTTCTCGTGAGCCGACGCAAGGCGACCGAGAAGGACTTCGCCAAGGGAGTCCGTGCGCGCACCAATGCCGGGGTGGACCTGAGCGGCGGCGAGATCAGCAGCAGCGGCTGGGCGCGCCCGGCCGGCGGTCGCATCACCAGCAGCTTCGGCTACCGCGTCGACCCGAACACCGGCGGATCGAGCTACCACCTCGGCACCGACCTCGGTAACCCGTGTGGAACCACCATCTACGCCGCCCACGCCGGAACCGTCTCGTACTCCGGCATCAACGGTGTCTACGGCAACTTCATCCGGATCGACCACGGCAACGGGCGCCAGACCGAGTACGGCCACATCATGTACGGCGGCCTGCTCGTGCGCAACGGCGCGACGGTGTCGGTCGGCCAGCCGATCGCCAAGGTCGGTGCAACGGGTATCGCCACCGGTTGCCACCTGCACTTCGGAGTGCGCCTCAACGGGGTCGTCACCGACCCCGCCCCTTACATGAAGGCCCGCGGCATAACGCTGGGCTAGCCACGTCATACAAAAAGCGCCACCCGCAATCGCGAGTGGCGCTTTTCGTTTGAGCAGAAGTTCTAGTGGCCTTCGGCCGCGAGCTTCTTGATGCCGGCTTCGACGATCTCGCCGGCCTCGGCTGCGTCGCCCCAGCCCTCGGTGCGAACCCACTTGCCGGGCTCGAGGTCCTTGTAGTGCTCGAAGAAGTGCTCGATCTCGCGGCGGGTGAATTCCGGGATGTCGTTGATGTCCTGGATGTGCTCCCAGCGCGGGTCCTTGGCCGGAACGGCGATGACCTTCGCGTCTGAGCCGCCGTCATCCGTCATGTTGAAGACGGCGACCGGGCGAACCGACACGCCGACCCCCGGGTACAGCGGGTAGTCGAGAAGCACGAGCACGTCGACGGGGTCGCCGTCGAGGCCGAGCGTGTTCTCGAAGTAGCCATAGTCGGTCGGGTAGACGAAAGTCGTGAAGAGCACGCGGTCGAGGTAGACGCGTCCGGTCTCGTGGTCGACTTCGTACTTGTTGCGGCTTCCCTTGGGAATCTCGATTACGGCGTCGTAGGCGGCCATTGTTCCGTGCTCCTTGTTTGGCATGATTGCTGCAATAACGTTACTGGATGCAGTCATCACGCCCCAGGCTTATCCCGGCAATCGCTGACGTCCGCCGTGCGGTGCGGTCGTCACTGGCCCCATTCGCCACGCAGACGGCACAGAATCAGGGGCAGGATCAGGTACCGGATGCCGACAGCCCGCTGGTCTTCGTCGCCCTGAGCGGCGGTCCCGACTCTCTCGCGCTCGCCGCCGCCACGGCTTTCGAGGCGCCGCGCGCCGGAATTCGGGCCGGCGCGATCATCATCGACCACGGACTCCAGCCCCAATCTGCGGATGTCGCCGCCATCGCCGCGTTCCAGGCCGAGGTGCTCGGGCTCGATCCCGTCATCGTGCGTACCGTCGAAGTAGGCACGGACGGCGGACCGGAAGCGGCAGCCCGGGCAGCCCGCTACGACGCGCTCCTGACCGTCGCCACCGTGAGCGGTGCTGTCGCCGTGCTGCTCGGGCACACCCTCGACGACCAGGCCGAGACCGTGCTTCTCGGCCTCGCCCGAGGCAGCGGCGCGACAAGCCTGCACGGCATGGCGGCAGAGAGCGGGCTGTTTCTGCGGCCGCTGCTCGGCATCCGTCGGGCGACGACCGTCGAGTTCTGCGCCGGCTCGAACCTGCAGGCGTGGACGGATCCGCACAACTCCGACGAGGCGTACACCCGGGTGCGGGTGCGCTCGAACGTGCTGCCCGTGCTCGAGAGCGAACTCGGCCCGGGCATCGCCGAAGCCCTCGCCCGCACTGCTGACCAGTTGCGCGAAGACGCAGACGCACTCGATCACTTCGCCGAGGAGATGGCCGAAGACTTCGCGCAGATCGTCGAGGCCGGCATCGCGCTACCGGTCTCCGCGCTCGCCGCCCAGCCAGCGGCGCTGCGACAGCGGCTCATCCGCCTCGTCGTCGCGAGTGAGTTCCACCTGTCGCTCAGCCGTGTGCAGACCCTCGAGGTCGCGCGGCTGGTCACCGACTGGCACGGCCAGAAACCACTCGACCTGCCGGGCGTTAGGGTGGAACGGCGCGATGGACTCATCGTCTTCGCGGCAACCACCGTCGGCGAACTGACCGGCCAGGACCCCGTCCTCGAACACTGAACGGAACCCCATGGAATTCACGGACGTCGAGAACGACCTCACCGAGATCCTGTTCACCGAGAAGCAGATCCACGACAAGCTCGCTGAGCTGTGCCGCCGCATCGAGGTCGACTACGCGGGCGAGAACGTGCTGCTCGTCGGTGTGCTGCGCGGCGCCGTTATGGTCATGGCCGACCTCGCTCGTGAGCTGAAGCTGCCGATCGAGATGGACTGGATGGCAGTGTCGTCCTACGGATCGGGCACGCAGTCGTCGGGTGTGGTTCGCATCCTCAAAGACCTGGACACCGACCTGACCGGCCGAAAGGTGCTCATCGTCGAGGACATCATCGACTCTGGGCTGACGCTGTCGTGGCTGCGCGCCAACCTCGAGAGCCGCGGTGCGGCATCCGTCGAGATCTGCGCACTGCTGCGCAAGCCCGAGGCGGCCAAGGTCGAGGTCGATGTGCGGTACGTCGGGTTCGAGATTCCCAACGCTTTCGTCGTCGGCTATGGACTCGACTACGCGGAGAAGTACCGCAACCTGCGCGGCATCGCGGTGCTGGCACCGCACGTCTACTCGTAGCTGCTGTCGCGGCCCGCGGCACTCGTCATGCTCTTGGCGAACACGCAGCGCTCGCCCAGCGGCAAGACGGTAGCCTTTCACTCACGTATCTGAGCAGGAAGGTGCTGGGCTCTCGTCGCCCTGGTCATCATGGATTTCAAGCGCATTATTCGCGGGCCAATTCTCTACATCGTCATCGCGGTGGTAGTGGTCATCATCGGCTCGCTCCTGCTTTCGGGCACGGGCTTCAAGCAGGTCTCCGTCAAGGAAGGTCTCGCACTTCTCGCTGACGGCAGCGTCAAGACGGCAAAGATCGTCGACGGTGAACAGCGCGTCGACCTCACGCTGAAGAAGGCTGACGACGAGTACGGCACGCAGGTGCAGTTCAACTACGTCGCTCCCCGCGGGCTCGAGGTCGTCACCGCGATCAACGACGCGAAGCTGCAGGACTACAAAGACGAGGTCCCGCAGTCGAACTTCTTCACCTCGCTGCTCGGCATCCTTCTGCCCTTCCTGATCCTCGGTGCGGTCTTCTACTTCCTCATCTCGCGGATGCAGGGCGGCGGCAACAAGGTCATGCAGTTCGGCCGGTCCAAGGCCAAGCTCGTCGGCAAGGAAAGCCCCACTGTCACGTTCGCGGATGTCGCGGGTTCCGACGAAGCCGTCGAGGAGCTCAACGAGATCAAGGACTTCCTCAAGGAGCCGGCCAAGTTCCTCGCCGTCGGTGCGCGCATCCCCAAGGGTGTGCTGCTCTACGGCCCTCCCGGAACCGGTAAGACCCTGCTAGCCCGCGCTGTCGCCGGTGAAGCTGGAGTGCCGTTCTACACGATCTCGGGTTCTGACTTCGTCGAGATGTTCGTCGGTGTCGGTGCAAGCCGCGTGCGCGACCTGTTCCAGCAGGCGAAAGAGAACTCGCCGGCCATCATCTTCATCGATGAGATCGACGCCGTCGGTCGTCACCGTGGCGCCGGTATCGGTGGCGGTAACGACGAGCGCGAGCAGACTCTCAACCAGTTGCTCGTCGAGATGGACGGATTCGACGTCAAGACCAACGTCATCCTCATCGCCGCGACCAACCGCCCCGACGTACTCGACCCCGCGCTGCTGCGCCCGGGTCGCTTCGACCGCCAGATCGGCGTCGATTCGCCCGACCTCCAGGGTCGCAAGCAGATCCTCGAAGTTCACGGAAAGGGCAAGCCGCTCGCGAAAGGCGTCGACCTCGAAGTGCTCGCACGCAAGACGCCCGGCTTCACCGGTGCTGACCTCGCCAACGTGCTCAACGAAGCCGCGCTGCTCACCGCGCGCAGCAACGCCCAGCTGATCGATAACCGTGCACTCGACGAGGCCGTCGACCGCGTCATGGCCGGCCCGCAGCGTCGCACGCGCCTGATGAACGACAAAGAGAAGCTCATCACCGCGTACCACGAGGGTGGACACGCCCTCGCTGCCGCAGCCATGCGCAACACCGACCCGGTCACGAAGGTCACCATCCTTCCGCGTGGTCGTGCCCTCGGCTATACGATGGTGCTGCCGCTCGAGGACAAGTACTCGGTCACGCGCAACGAACTGCTCGACCAGCTCGCCTACGCCATGGGCGGCCGCGTCGCGGAAGAGATCGTCTTCCACGACCCGACCACCGGCGCGTCGAACGACATCGAGAAGGCGACCGCAACGGCCCGCCGCATGGTCACCGAGTACGGCATGAGTGCGCGCATCGGATCGGTCAAGCTCGGCCAGGCTGCTGGCGAACCGTTCATGGGACGCGACATGGGTTCGGGGCGTGACTACTCCGACGACCTCGCCCGCACGATCGACGACGAGGTACGCGTGCTCATCGAGCAGGCCCACGACGAGGCCTGGCAGGTTCTGAACACCAACCGCGACATCCTCGACAAGCTCGCCAGCGAACTGCTCGAGAAGGAGACCCTCGACCACGTGCAGCTCGCCGAGCTGTTCGCCGACGTCGAGCGCCTGCCCGAGCGCCCGCTGTGGCTGTCGAGCGACAAGCGCACGCTGTCCGATCGCCCGCCCGTCAAGGTGCCGTCCAAGCTCCCGATCGACCCGGAGATCGTCGATGGCGGAGTCGACTCCGAACCGCCGGTCGAGAAGCCGAAGCGCGCGCCGCGCCCCCGCAAGACACCCGGCGTAGCGACCGCCTGATCCGGAAATGACAATCGACACCGGACGCATCGAGGCGGCGGTCGCCGAAATCCTCGCTGCGATCGGTGAGGATGGCGCGCGACCCGGCCTCGAGTCGACCCCGCAGCGGGTCGCCCAGGCCTACGCCGACTTCTTTTCCGGCCTGGAGGTCGACCCACAGAGTCACCTGGTCGACACGATCCAGTTGGCCGACGGCGAGCTCGGAGAGCTTGTGCTGCTGCGCGACCTCGAATTCCGGTCGGTGTGTGAGCACCACCTGCTGCCGTTCACCGGCACCGCCCACATCGCCTACATCCCGAACCAGCGCGTCGTCGGCCTCGGCAAGCTGCCACGCGTACTGGACACCCTCGCATCCCGCCCGCAACTGCAAGAACGCCTGACCGAAGAAGTGGCCGGCGCGCTCGAGACCGGCCTCGAGCCGCTCGGTGTGCTCGTCGTGCTCGACGCGGTCCACGGATGCGTATCCGCACGCGGAGTGCGCCAGGCCAAGAGCTCGACGGTCACCATGGCCACCCGCGGAACCCTGAGTGATCCGGTCGCACGCGCCGAGATCATCGCACTGATCGGAGGAATCGCACGATGACGAACGCCACGACAGAAACGATCTCCCACCTCACCGCCCCACGCCCAGCCGGGTCACGCCCGGTCATCATGGGCATCCTCAACTCCACCCCCGATTCGTTCAGCGACGGCGGTCGCTACAGCGAAACCGAGGTCGCTATCGAGCGCGGTCTCGAGCTCATCGAGAACGGCGCCGACCTGGTCGACGTCGGCGGTGAGTCCACGCGGCCGGGCGCGGCGCGGGTGGCCATCGACGAGGAACAGCGCCGGGTGCTCCCGATCATCCGCGGGCTCGTGGATGCGGGGGTCACCGTGAGCGTCGACACCATGAATTCGGGTACCGCCCTCGCCGCGAGCGATGCCGGCGCCGCGCTCATCAACGATGTTTCGGGCGGCCTCGCCGACCCGGAGATGTATCGCATCATCGCCCGCACCGGCGTGCACTACGTCGCGATGCACTGGCGAGGCCACAGCGACTCGATGCAGCAGAACGCGGTCTATGCGGATGTCGTCGCCGACGTTCGCGCCGAACTGCAGCACCGTCTCGCCGAGCTCATCATCTGGGGAGTCGACCCGGACAAGATCATCCTCGATCCCGGTATCGGCTTCGCGAAGAACGCCGAGCAGAACTGGCAGGTGCTCGGCCACCTCCCCGAATTCACCAGCCTCGGTTTTCCCGTACTCGTTGGTGCGTCACGCAAGGGATTCCTCAAGCCGTTCGCCGCTGACGACGCGCCGGCCGAAGACCGCGACCCGGCCACCGCAGTGCTCAGCGCCCTCGCCGCGCAGTCCGGGGCCTGGGGTGTGCGAGTGCACAACGTGGCGGCGACCAGAGCGGCCCTCGACGTCTACAGCGCACTCGCGAAGGGCGCGGCCGCGTGAGCGCGATCACGGGTGACCGGGTCACCCTGACCGGGCTGCGGGCATCCGCTTTCCACGGCGTCTTCGAGCACGAACGCCGCACCGGCCAGGTCTTCATCATCGACGTCACGGTGCAGGTCGACCTGCGTGCTGCGGCCGCCGATGACGACCTCGGAAAGACGATTCACTACGGCGAACTCGCCGAAGAAGTTGTTGCCGCGGTCGAGAGCGACCCGGTCGACCTCATCGAAACCGTTGCCGAGCGTATCGCGGGCGTCGTCCTGGCCCACGATGCTGCGTCCCTGGTCGAGGTCACCGTGCACAAGCCGAGTGCGCCGATCACCGTTCCGTTCACCGATGTCTCGGTCACGATCGTGCGGGGCCGCGAGTGAACGTCATCCGGCCGCAGCGCCTGCAGGTCGGTCTGCCCGCCGTGCTCTCCCTCGGCAGCAACCTCGGCGACCGGGAGACCACCCTGCGCGAGGCCGTTGCAGCGATCATCGCAATCCCCGGGGTGACCGTCAGAGCGGCATCCGCCATCGTCGAAACGCCAGCCCTCAAACCGCACGGTGTCGACGAGGATGCCCCGGCATATCTCAATGCAGTGGTGGCGATCCGCACCGTGCTGTCACCGCAGCAGTTACTCGACGCCACGTCGGCCATCGAACAGCAGCACGGCAGGGTGCGCGACGAGCGCTGGGGCGACCGCACGCTCGACATCGACATCGTGACGTTCGGTGGTTTCACCCTCAGCACCGATACCTTGACACTGCCGCACCCGCGTGCGGCATCCCGCTCGTTCGTACTTGCCCCGTGGGCGGCGATCGAGCCGGATGCGACACTCCCCGGCCTCGGCCGCATCGACGCACTGCTCGATGGGCTGACCGACATCGTGCGTCCTTACGACAGCGAGCCACTGCTGTGACCCGCACCAGACCGACGATCCTGATCGTGCTCGCCGTTCTCGGCGCTGCCGGCGGATGGTTGGTGCAGCTCTGGTTGCAGACGACCGGCAGGCCGATTGTGATCCCGCCGGTGACGCTCGCCATTGCACTGTCGCTCATCGGGATTCTCGTGCTGCTCGCGGCGATCCCGGTCTATCGGTCGGTCATCCGGGCGGCCCAGCGCGCCGTCGACCCGTTCTACGCGACGCGGGTCGTTGTGCTGGCCAAGGCATCGAGTCTCACCGGCGCGATCCTGGGCGGTGTTCTCGCGGCATTCCTCGTTTTCCTTCTCAGCCGCCCGGTCGTACCGGCTGTAGGCTCGGTTTCGATAGCGATCTTCACGACGGTGGGCGCGATTGTGCTGCTCGTCGGCGGGCTGGTTGCCGAGAAGATGTGCACCCTGCCGCCAGAAGACGATGAGAAATCCGGGCCTTCCCCGACCACGAGATAGATTTCGCCTCGCCCCATCGACCCACGGCATGACGCAAACCAACGAAGGACAGCGAGTGACCGAGCCCCTCGAATCCCCCTCTCCGCCCGCGCCCCTGGTCGACGCACCAGACTGGCCGTCGGACACCGGCTGGCGACGGGTCTCGGCGAAATACATCGTCGTCGACGTCGTCGGCTACATCGTCTCCGGGCTGATGATGACTGCGGTCTCGTTCGTGCCGCTCGTGATCTTCCACTGGAGCCTCGGCTGGATCCCGCCGGTCGTAGTGGGCGCGATAGCCCTCATCACCGTGCTGCTCACCCCGCGCCGCGTGCGGTCGATCGGCTACCAGTTGCGCGAAGACGACTTGTTGTTCCGTCGAGGGCTTGCCTGGCAGCGCTTCGTCGCCGTTCCGTATGGCCGGATGCAGCTGGTCGACATCAATCGCGGTCCGTTGGCACGCGCCCTCGGGCTCAGCGAACTGCGCTTTGTCACTGCGGCCGCCGCCGCCACGATCGTTGTCCCCGGCCTGCCCGAAGCGGAGGCTGAAGAGCTGCGCGATCGCCTGGTGGGACTCGCGGAGAGCAGAAGGGCCGGGTTGTGAGTTCCTCGTCCGGATTCACCGACGGCGACTGGCACCGCCTTCACCCGGCGACGCCGTTTCTTCGCGGCGGGCTCACGTTGTTCGCAATCGTTGGAATCCTCGTCGTCAACCTGCGCGACATCCTGATCGACAACATCTTCGGTGACGGACGCGGTGACGACGGCGAACCGCTCGTGCTGCTCGCCGAGAGCGGGTTCGCGTGGATCGCTCTGCTCGCGGTCGTCGTGCTGCTCGCAGCCCTTGTCATCGGGTTCTACCTGTCGTGGCGCATGCACACGTTCCGGATCACCGACGAGGTGGTCGAGGTGCGCAGCGGCATCCTGTTCCGCACCCACCGCCGGGCCCGGCTCGACCGCATCCAGGGCATCAACATCCAGCGCCCGTTCCTGGCGCGCATCTTCGGTGCGGCCAAGCTCGAAGTGAACGTTGCCGGCCAGGATGCCAACGTGCAGCTCGCCTATTTGGGCTCGCAGGCATCCGACCAGCTTCGCCGCGAGATCCTCGGGCTCGCTTCGGGCACGCAGCGCGCCGAGGCGGAGGCGGCCACCGACGCCGCGACCGTCGCCCAGCTGCCGCTCGTCGCGAGTGGTGAAGTGCACCCGGTGACCGGGATCGCGCAGCAGCGGGTCTCGGAATTGCTCGCGCCAGAGCTCGACCCGGATCTCGCACCCCCGGAGTCCGTCGTCACGATGAACCTCGGCCGCCTCATCGGCTCGCTCGTGCTCAGCGGCACAACGGTGGCACTCGTGCTGATCGCTGTCGCGCTCGCCGTGGTGTTTGCGCGCACCGGCGAATTCTTCTTCATTGCGCCGCTCCTGCCGATCCTCATCGGCATGGGCGGGTTCTATTTCAACCGGTTCACGAAGTCGCTGCGGTACAGCATCGCCGGCACCGCGGATGGCGTGCGGGTGGGGTTCGGACTGTTCTCGACGAGCAACGAGACGTTGCCCCCGGGGCGGATCCACTCGGTGCAGGTGTCCCAGCCGCTTCTGTGGCGGCCTGCCGGGTGGTGGGAGATCAAGCTCAACCGCGCCTCGACCTCGGGTGCGAAGGGCGCGGCCGGCCAGGCGAATACCACGATCCTTCCGGTGGGAAACCTGACTGACGTGCGCAAAGTGCTGGGCCTGGTGCTGCCGGCGCTCGTCGACCCGGAGTCCATCGCGCTGCTCGAGCGCGGCCTCACCAGTTCCGGCGACGACGGCTTTCACAACTCGCCCCCGCGCGCCCGGGTTCTGCGGTGGTTTTCCTGGCGTCGCAATGGCTTCTCGATAGTTCCCGGTGCGGTACTGCTGCGATCGGGGTTCGTCTGGCGCCGACTCGTCGTCGTGCCCCTCGCCCGCGCGCAGGGCAGTTCGCTCACCCAGGGACCACTCGAGCGTCGCTTGCGTCTCGCGTCGGTGAGCATCAACACGGTCGCCGGGCCGGTGTCCGCGAGCCTTGGAGCGATCGACGCCCCGGCTGCCAACGCGTTCTTCACCGAGGTCGCCGCCGCGACCGTCGCGTCGGCGTCCACTGACACCACGCACCGCTGGGGTGCTGGCCGGCAGTTGCCGCCGCCCTCGCTCACCCCTTACCCCGATGGAGCCCCCGCATGACCCCTCGTTCCGGACGCCTCGGCATCGGCATCATCGGTGCCGGCAAGGTCGGGCCGGTGCTCGGGGCCGCGCTCGCGGGAGCCGGCCACGCGATCGTCGGGATCTCGGCGGTCTCCGAGTCCAGCCGCGACCGCGCTGAGGCAATGCTGCCGGGAGCCCCGATCCTCGAGATACCGCAGCTCGTCGAGCGCAGTGAACTCGTGATCCTCGCGGTGCCAGAGTCGGAGCTCGAACAACTCGTCGCCGGTCTTGCGGCCGTCGGTGCCTGGCAGCCGGGCCAGCTCGTGCTGCACACCGCGCCGGGGGTCGGTATCGGGGTGCTTGCCCCGGCGACCGCCGCCGGCGTGATTCCGCTCGCGCTGCATCCGGCCATGGCCTTCACTGGCACGAGTATCGACCGGTCCCGCTTGCACGAGTGCTATTTCGCCGTGACTGCGCCGACTCCGGTGCTGCCGATCGGGCAGGCCCTGGTCGTCGAGATGGGTGCTGAACCGGTCATCATCGCTGAAGCCGACAGACCGGCGTACGCGGAGGCGATCGCCACGGCGACGAGCTTTTCGGCGGCAATCGTCGGGCAGGCTGTCGACTTGTTGTCCGGGCTCGGCCTCGAATCGCCCGGTCGTGTTCTCGCGCCCCTCGTGCGGTCGTCGGTCGAGAACGCGCTCACCGCGGCATCCGGCCCCGACCTTCTGGACCCCGACCTGTTCGACTGAACGCGTGCCCGGTGGCGGGTACTATCGGTAGGCGGCCAGCTCCCATCGGCCGTCCGAAAGGAACACAGTGCCCGTCGTCATCGAATCCGTGGCCGAACTCCGCCGAGAACTCGACGGCCGTGATGTGGCACTGGTGCCCACCATGGGAGCTCTCCACGACGGACACCTCGCGCTGATCGAGCGCGCGAAGCAGCTCGCGAGCACCGTCGTCGTCTCGATCTTCGTCAACCCGCTGCAGTTTGCTGCCGGGGAAGACCTCGACCGCTACCCGCGCACCCTCGACGAAGACCTCGAGAAGCTCGAAGCGCTCGGAGTCGACTTCGTTTTCGCACCGACCGTCGACGAGCTCTACCCGAGCTGGCCGATCGAGACCACGATCAAAGCCGGCCAGGTCGGCTCGCTCTACGAAGGACGCTCCCGTGCCGGGCACTTCGACGGCGTGCTCACCATTGTCGGCAAGCTGCTCAACATCGTGCGCCCCGCCCACGTCCTGTTCGGACAGAAGGACGCCCAGCAGGTCTTCCTCGTCTCGCGCATGGTCGCCGACCTCAACATGGGCGTCGTCGTCGATGTCGTCGAGACTGTGCGCGAGGATGACGGGCTCGCGCTCTCCAGCCGCAACCGGTTCCTCGACGCGAAAGAGCGCCGTGCGGCGCGAACGCTGTCCATCGCTCTCGAAGCTGCCGCGTCATCCGCCGATCGCGGAATCGACGCCGTGCTCGCCGCGGCGCAATCGGCCCTCATGGGTGAAGCCCTCGTGAAGCTCGACTACCTCAAGGTCGTCAAACCGGCGACGTTCCTGCCGGTGGACGACGACTACCGCGGCCCGGCCGTCGTGCTCATCGCGGCAATCGTCGGCACCACGCGCCTGATCGACAACGAGCCCATCCACCTCGGCGGCTAACAGAATCCATTTGGTAGAAAATGCGGTTATGGCACGCTCATAACCGCAATTTCTACCAACTCGATCGGGTGTGGAAGGTTTTCGCCGGTCGTCGCGGGGTGAGGCCACCATTGTTGGGTGCGAAATTCCCGCGAACTGCCCCCGGAGTTGGGTGACGAGGCTTTTCTGGTCTCGGATGCCGAATCTGCGGGAGTCACACCGTCACAATTGCGATCGGCGCGGCTGAGCACTCCATTCCACGGGGTTCGGACCGTGCAACAGGTCGTGTCGACGGAGGAGCGCTGCGCTGCTTACGCACCAAGACTGACGGCCGAACAGTTCTTCAGTCACATCACTGCCGCAGAGCTGTATGGTTTTCCGCTCCCGCGAGATCTGCGAGATGGCCCGACCCTCCATGTCGCGGTTATTCCGCCGGCGTTTCCGCCCCGCGCCCGAGGCATAGCCGGCCACCGCCTAACCGAAGCCGCACCCCCTTGGACGAAAGGCGGTCTTCGGGCCCAGCCTCCCGCAGACGTGTGGTCGCATCTCGGCCCATTCCTCAGCCACGACGAATTGGTAATGGTGGGCGACCACCTGGTGCGGCGCAAACGGCCGCTTTGCACGCTCGCGCAGTTGCGCGACGCGGTGGAATCAGGGCGCGGCGTCCCGGGCATTGTCGACGTCCGTGCGTCGCTGTCGGACGTTCGAGTTGGTACGGACTCGCCCCGGGAGACGAAGCTGCGCCTGGTCATCATTCGCGCGGGGCTCCCGGAGCCGGTGATCGGACACACGGTGATCAACTCCGACGGCCAGTTCGTGGGCACACCGGACCTCAGTTATGTCGAGGAAAAGATCGCGATCGAGTACGAGGGTGAACATCATCGGACGGATCCACGGACGTACGAAGACGACATCATTCGTCGGGAGCTCTTCGAAGATGCCGGTTGGCTGGTCATCCGTGTCACCAAAGCCCACCTCGCCGGGCAGCACCACTGGCTCACACAACGGATAGCTCGCGCTCTTGCCGAACGGTCTGGCCGACGCCCCGGACAGTAGCGCTGCCGTGGCCGCCCGGCATCCGTCGTCCGTACGAGCCGGATACCATGGGACGTCGCTAAAGCATCAGGAGCACCCATGACCGACCAGCCAGTACCCGCCGAGCCCACCGCAGAGGGAATGAGCGCTGAGGAAATCAGCGAGCAGAAGGCCGTACGACTGGCGAAGCGTGACCGCCTGCTCGAGACCGGTGAGGCGTATCCCGTCTCGGTGCCGATCACGACGACCATCGCCGCGGTGCGTTCGCAGTACTCCGAGATCGAGACCGACACCGCCACCGGTGAGATCGTCGGCCTCGCCGGCCGCCTCGTGCACTCGCGCATCGGCGGAAAGCTCTGCTTTGCCGCACTCCAGGCCGGCGACGGACAGCGCATCCAGGTCATGGTCTCGCTCGCCGAAGTGGGTGAAGAGTCGCTCGACGAGTGGAAGGCCCTCGTCGACCTCGGCGACCACGTCTTCGTCTCGGGCGAGGTCATCTCGAGCCGTCGCGGTGAGCTGTCGATCCTCGTGAAGGAATGGCAGATCGCCGCGAAGGCCATCCTGCCGTTGCCGAACCTGCACTCCGAGCTGAGCGACGAGGCCCGTGTGCGCACTCGCTACCTCGACCTCATCGTTCGCGAGCAGGCTCGTTTCACCGTGCGCGCCCGTGCCGCGGTCAACGCCAGCCTTCGCGCCACGTTCACCGGGCACGACTTCCTCGAGGTCGAGACGCCCATGCTGCAGACCATGCACGGTGGAGCATCCGCCCGCCCGTTCATCACGCACTCGAACGCGTTCGACACCGAGCTGTTCCTGCGCATCGCGCCCGAGTTGTTCCTCAAGCGCGCAGTGGTCGGCGGCATCGACCGCGTCTTCGAGATCAACCGCAACTTCCGCAACGAGGGTGCCGACTCCACGCACTCGCCGGAGTTCGCGATGCTCGAGGCATATCAGGCATACGGCGACTACAACCAGATCGCCGACCTCACCCAGGAGCTCATCCAGAACGCCGCGGTCGCGGTTTCCGGCACGACCACGGTGACGTGGGCGGATGGCACGGAATACGACCTGGGCGGCCAGTGGGACCGCATCTCGATGTACGAGTCGCTGAGCGCAGCGGCCGGAATCGACATCACCCCCGCGACCAGCGTCGACGAACTCAAGGCGATCGCCGACCGCGAAGGCGTCGAGGTGCACCTCGCGAACCACGGCAAGTACGTCGAAGAGCTCTGGGAGCACTTCGTGAAGGGCGACCTCGTGCGCCCGACGTTCGTCATGGACTTCCCCATCGAGACCAGCCCCCTCGTGCGCGCCCACCGCTCGATCGACGGTGTCGTCGAGAAGTGGGACCTCTACATCCGGGGCTTCGAACTCGCGACCGGCTACTCCGAGCTCGTCGACCCGGTCATCCAGCGTGAACGCTTCGTCGAGCAGGCGAAGCTCGCCACCCGCGGGGACCTCGAGGCGATGCGCCTCGACGAGGAGTTCCTGCGCGCTCTCGAGCACGGCATGCCGCCGACCGGCGGGATGGGCATGGGTATCGACCGCCTGCTGATGGCAATCACCGGCCTGGGTATTCGCGAGACGATCCTCTTCCCGCTCGTCAAGTAGAGCCCTTCGACAAGCTCAGGGAGCGGCGCGGTCGCTCCGTTACTCGCGGGGACGCCGCTTCGTTGCTCGCGGGGCGGCGGCTCGGTTGCTCGCGGCGCGCGGCGGCTCCGTTACTCGCGGGGCTTGAGCCGAACGTTCGGCAGCTCGGGCGCGGGCAGCGCGCTGCCCGGGTAGCCGCGCACGGTGCCGAACCGGCCGTCGCCGCGGGTGCCGGCGATGACATCTGACTGCCAGGCGCCGCGGTACTCCACGATCTCTTCGTGGGTTCGGCCGATGAAGTTCCACCACATGACGATGCGCTCGCCGAATGGAGCACCGCCGATGAGCAGCACCCGGCCCCCGTCGTCGCCAGCAGAGAGGCGGATGCTGTCGGCTCCCGTCGACCGGTAGGCGAGGTGGCTGCGTGGAACATTCTCGCCGTCGACGGTGACCGAGCCGGTGTCGAGCAGGATGCCGTGCTCGAACTCGGCGTCGACGGGCAGGTCGATAGTCGTTCCCGCCGGCAGCTCGATCTCCGCACCGACCAGTGGGCTGAAGACGAGCACCGGGGACGTGCTGCCGACAAGAGTTCCGATGAAGACCCGGATCGAGGCACCACCGAAAAACACGGGCTCAGGCGCAAAGTGTTCGAACCCGGGCGCGCGGTGCCGGTCGGAATCCGGCAGGGCCAGCCAGAGCTGGGCGCCGTGCAGCATCGATGTCTGTGGGGTCGATACTTCGGAGTGCGAGATGCCGCTTCCGGCGGTCATGAGGTTGATCTCGCCCGGGCGCACCAGGGCCTGGCTCCCCACGCTG
>Ga0247729_10000498_pt1 | contig 16295 bp, 14 predicted proteins | sample UWRJL133311R2_FD_180958 | JGI IMG/M metagenome (GOLD analysis project Ga0247729, IMG submission 180958) | Plant litter microbial communities from Arlington Agricultural Research Station in Wisconsin, United States - UWRJ-L133-311R-2 | ecosystem: Environmental > Terrestrial > Plant litter >... | reverse complement strand
GTGAGAGGAAGATGTCAGAATTGTTGGTGTATGGGATGAAATCCGTTGATACTAATAGGACTGATAATGGCGAAGGCAAACCTCTATGTACAGTACTTACTTAAGTAAATAAGAACTACAGAAAAAACAAGTTCTTTCTTAAGTATAGTACTAAACTGACGTTGAGGGACGAAGGCTTAGAGAGTGAAGAGGATTAGATACCCCCGTAGCCTAGGCAGACAATGATGAGTGCCATAGGTTGGCTTATGGCTGAACTATAAATGAAAGTGGAAGCACTCCACCTCAAGAGTAATGTGGCAACGCAGGAACTGAAATCATTAGACCGTTTCTGAAACCAGTAGTGAAGTATGTTATTTAATTCGATGATCCGCGAATAACCTTACCACAATTTGAATGACCTAAATTATTATATAGTTAATTGATGGTTAATATATATGTTTAGGTGTTAGGATTAATAACCAATCGCCTTTGCGTATATAATAACCATACCTTTTTATTATATTGTTTAGACCACATGCGTTGCATGGCTGTCTTCAGTTAATGTCGTGAGATTTGGTTAGGTCCATTAAATTAACGTAAACCCTTGTTTTATTTAATACAATAAGGCAGCTCACCGCTTACAATTGGATTGATAATAGGGACTAAGACAAGTCATCATGGCCTTAATATTGTGGGCTATAGACGTGCCACATAAGCCTTTACAAAGGGATGCAATAATGCGAATTGGAGCTAATCCCTAAAATAGGATAAAGTATGGATTGTAGTCTGAAATTCGACTGCATGAAAAAGGAATTACTAGTAATCGTGAGTAATCACATCACGGTGAATTTTATCTCAGATAGGTACTAACCACTCGTCAGGCGCTGAAAGGAGTATGTGCAATAAGTTTGGTTACTGCTGTTTGTTATTCTAAAATAAGAGGTTTAGATCTTTTGGCAGAGGGATCTTCGTATGCGTGACTCTGATTGGTGTTAAGTCGAAAACCAAAAAGAAATTGAGACTTTCTTTTTATTTTTCTAAAAATATCAAACTCCGGGAACACCCTAAAGCAGTTAATGCCAAATCTACATATGAAACAATAAAAATAGATGGCCTTTCGTAATGGATAAGGGTATGGCAATAAGGTAACTGATTAGTCGAAAGATTGAATGGGCAATCGCGGATCTAAGTTGACTCTATTCTCACTATAGGATATAATCTCAAGTATGATTATATATAGTAGATAGATCATAAAAGAGCAACGAGCAGATGGTATTTGTAGGTCCACTGGTTACTTAAAATGTAACCGAAAACGGAAATAATTAGTTTTTACCAAATAAATTAGTATTGACTTTATTTCCGAAGTCTAGGTTCTGAATAGTTCCAAGGTGGAATATTAAGGTATGCTCTAAATAAAGTACAAATACTTTAATTTACTTCGTCTCAGACCTAAATACAAGGTAAATATTTGTACATGGTCGAAGAAGTATTAACTGATACGGTTCGGGTTGGGGAACTAGCCCGGGATTAATTTATATTAACAATACACCCCAAAAAAAACCTGAGTGCTGGAATTGGTATACAGGAATACTTAAGGTATTCTGAGTGAATCTCATGGACGTTCAACTCGTCCTTCAGGCAGTATTAAAATAGGGGGTGAGGAACTAGCCAATTGAAAAAACGGCCGTGTAATATTGTTTTTTAGTATTAGCCTATTATTTTGGACTCTCTTCTCGCTTGGTTCTCATCCTTTTCTGTTGGGTGTTGCTAGGTATAAATGGCAGGCTTCTCATTTACGAGTAATAAGTTAGTTTCCCCGTTTGTACCTGCGTACTGATTACTAAAACTGGGCCCTTAAACAAAAAAACAAATGAAAAACAAAATTGATCTTAACATGTTATTTCAGGATTTACTAATTAGGATTAAAAACACCTTAAGTGTGAGCAATATTTATTACCCTAAGCGTGATAATATTAACTTTTACTTTATTTCTATTTTCATATTAACTTACTTGATTTTATCTTTCATAGACACAGGAATTTCATATTTTGAGTTTATTTGCCTTTCTGGGGGACCTTTATATGTTACAGGCCCCAAGCTTGGGGAAGGTAATAAATTACATAATGAATATGTGGTAGGATTCTGTGATGCGGAGGCCACATTTTCTATCTCTGTAACAAAAGATAATAGAATAAGAAAATCCTCTCGTCGTTCATCAGATAATTCTAGAATTATTTACTCTGTTCATCCTTCTTTTGCTATTTCTTTGAGTATTAAAGATTGACACCTTATTTATAGTTTACAGTCATTTTTTGGAGTAGGTAAAATAAAACAAGATTTAAGTAATAATGCTATTACTTTTTATGTAAATTCCGTGGAGGACTTATTGAATGTAGTGATTCCTTTCTTTAAAGCCCATTCTTTACTTTCTCAAAAGTGAGCAGATTTTGTTTTATTTGAAAAAGCTGTTTATTTAATTAAAGAAGGTGCACATCTTACAACATCAGGTCTTACTGAAATAGTAAGCATTAAAGCTTCAATGAATAAAGGTTTATCTGATAAATTAGTGGCTCAATTCCCCGAGATATCTTTAGTGGAGAGACCTGTGTTAATAAATAAAGGGATTAGAGACGGTAATTGATTGGCAGGTTTTGCTGACGGAGAAGGATCTTTCTATATTCGTATTAAGGAGGCTAGTTCTGCAAAAAGTATTAACCGTGTTTCCTTTTTCTTTTCTATAAGTCAGTCAATTAGAGATAGTGATTTAATTCATGATATATCCAAGTTTTTAGATTGTGGTGCTATAAGCAGTAATCAAAAATATCTTCAACTTAGAGTAACTAAATTTGAAGATGTTGAAACAAAGATTATTCCATTCTTTAAGAATTACCCTATGCACGGTATTAAAAACTTAAATTACCTAGATTTTTGTAAAATTATGGAATTGGTGCAATCTAAAGTTAATATTACTACAGAAGGTATTAATGAAATTAAAACTATAAAAGAAGGTATGAATTTTGGTAGAACGTAATACTCAGCTTAACCGTTTGATTTAAGAGACATTTATGTGTATATGCTTACCTACCGGCCATTCTATTTTTATTTGTTACGGTTCGGGTTGGGGAACTAGCCCGGGATTAATTTATATTAACGATACACCCAAAAAAAAAGTCGGTGCAAGGAGCATAAGTATTTATATATTTATATGGTTCGAATCCATAGACAGGCTCATGGGTATTTTAGATATATTATTATATAATAATAATAATTTTGGGGCCATAGCCATAGTTTAAATTCTCCCCCATCTGCAGCAAGCTTGCTGGGGGGATGGTTTATTAAAAGTGGTTATTGGCCAAAGCCGGCCAAAGCCGGCCAAAGCCGGCCAAAGCCGGCCAAAGCCGGCCAAAGCCGGCCAAAGCCGGCCAAAGCCGGCCAAAGCCGGCCAAAGCCGGCCAAAGCCCTTAATTTTTATTTAGAAATAACTGAGTATTAGGTTAATTTTTGTTTTATTATAAATTTGCATTGGGTTTAGTCTTATAAATCCTAGTTAGTCTTATAAATCCTAGTTAGTTTTATAAATCCTGCATTGGGTTTAGTCTTATAAATCCTTGTTAGTTTTATAAATCCTGCATTGGGTTTAGTCTTATAAATCCTTGTTAGTTTTATAAATCCTAATTATAACATTTGTAATATATATGGTTATAGAATAGGGCATATAAATCCAGAATATGCAAGTATAAAACTTAAACATGCATAGTCTAGCTAGTTATGTTGTAGGTAATATATTTAAGATTATACACGTTTAAACCTTAGATAGGCATGATTAGTTAGATTTGCAGAAATAAAGGTAGTGATATAAGCTTATCAGAGTTTGTTATAAACACATTTTATATCCCCCAGCATTACTGCAGATGGGGGGAGAGAATTAACAATTTATAAGTTTAGAGCTATATTTGATAAATAAATAAAAGAAAGTATTAAAATAAAGTATTATACAAAACACATAGTAATATATTAGCTTACACTGACAAACAGTTTATAGTTACTTATTAAAAAAAACAGAAATAATAATACTTTTAAGTGCAACTTTTGTTATTAATGCTAGTAATTATACTAATAAAAAAGCTGGAAGGTAAAAACACTTGTGTTTTCAAGTGTAGATACTTAATAACTGGATTAAAGTATAAGTAATTGATATTTGAATTGTTTTCAGCACAAAAGTAAAAGTATCTATAAAAAATAGAACTTTACAGAATAATTAAAGATTAATTACAAGGGCTATGGCCCCAAAACATAATAAAGGAGAGTTCCTTTATTGGTAAGAAGGGTTGAGCTGTAAACTCAATAGTAATATACTTTTAAGAGTTCGAATCTCTTGTCTCCTAGATTTTTTTAGAATATAAACAATTAAATACTGATATGTATGATTATAATTACTATATATATTTATGTTATATTCTTTAATAGCCTTTATAGCTCAATGGTAGAGCGGAATACTGTTAATATTCTGATAAATGTTCGATTCATTTTAAGGGCTTGCACAGAAATACTTAATGTAGGGCTGTTGTATCCTTACTATGTTGGAAGTTTTAAGTATAGTTTGCTATATGCTTTAATAATCTTATTTCAAACATTTTATTATTTATTTCATTATTTTATTTCAAACAATCGCCTTTGCGTATGTGACAATAAATAATCCATGTATATCTACTATATAATAAAAGGTATAAATTATTTATTGATAAATGTATATTATAACATCAATAGATATAAATTATATATTGATAAATGTATATTATAACAGTAATAGTATATTTTTACTAATATAATAGATATATAATAATAATAACTGTTATGAAAGTGGTAAATAACAATTTAACATGTTGTATATTGTGAATGAAATGACATTTAGTGGTTATAATGTATATAGTTTAAACTTATTATATATTATTGCTATATTACTAGGTATATTAGTTATTATTAGCAAAAATCCTGACAACAGATTCTTTGGGATAAACTATCAAATTCCGGGGACCCCTTAAAGCTTTTTGATACCAAGCTGTAGCCGAAAGACTATTAGTGGATGAATTAATTACTCATGTATGGTAAAAAGTCATAAGATGATCCTTTCTATAATATTAGTAAAGGAGAAATAGGCAATCGCGGATCTAAGTCAGTAACATAATAATTACTGTAAAAGAGCAACGAGTAGACGGTAGTTAGTAGTAATATAAGAGTAACTAATATTACTACTTAAGGTATACTCTGCAAATTAAAAAAGAAAATATGTGGATGTAAAGAATCTAAATTTACTTACATTTTATTTTGATTTAGACTCAGGAGGTATCTCCTCCTCCTCTAACCATAATAATATTCTGTTACAATCCTGTGTATCCCTACCTCACCAATTAAATGATCTCTTGACAAGGTCATATCATACGGAATCTTTAAGTAGCCTACATATACCCTTAGAGTTAAATCCTTGATTTATAACAGGATTTACTGATGGGGAAGGTTCATTCTCATTAAGTGTTAGAGATATAGATAAGGATACTAAAAAAGGAAGAGTACTCTATGTATTTTCAATAATATTACATGAGAAAGACGATGGTATATTAAGAAGTATCCAATCTACACTAGGAATAGGTAAAATATATGCACATGGAAAACAAGGTGTACAATTCCGCGTGGAATCTAAAAAAGAGTTATTGATTTTAATAGAACATTTTGATAAGTATCCGTTAATAACCAAAAAATCTAAAGACTTCGTATGTTTTAAACAAGCTATTTTCTTAGTAAAAAACAAAGAACACTTAACAAAGCAAGGTTTACTAAAGTTAGTATCTCTAAAAGCTTTAATGGGTAAAGGTCTTACTAATGAATTAAAAGCTGCCTTTCCTGATATTCTTCCAGCAAATGAACTAGGAATATCTGATTTAACTTTATCTCTCGCAAAGGCGCCAGATTTAATAATAGATCCTTGTTGATTAGCAGGGTTTATATCAGCGGAAGGTTGTTTTATTATAGGTATATATAAATCTACATCTGTAAAAATAGGATACCAAGTACAGTTAAAATTTGTACTAACTCAACACTTAAGAGATAAAGAGTTATTTGAATATTTTGTAAAATATTTAGGGTATGGTTATACAGCTGTAAATAGAGAAGGGGTAGATTTCATAGTTACTAAATATTCGGATTTAAAAGATAAACTCTTACCTCTATTACACTTACAACATCCCGTAGTAGGTTATAAATATTTAGATTATTTGTATTTTACGGAGGCTGTAGAAATTATGCAAAAAAAACTCCATTTTTTTTTTAAAAAAAATTGAAGAGGGTTTAAATAAACTACGTGAGATACAAGTATTAATGAACAGTGGAAGAAAAAACACACCTTCACAAGATACCGGTTCAGCTACAACAGATTAAACTATGTGTTTTGTGTGTGTGGGTAATACAAGAGGGATGCTTCGCAGCTTAGCTGCTAAACAGAAATGTAAGTTTGGATACTTTAGAGAAGGCTTTTTAATTTACGATTGTATCTGTCTTATTCTTAATAGGTTTATTTTTATGCATATCTTGTTATTTAATCCTAACAGGGTTAAATTTTATAGGATTATCTTACTTGCTTGTTTACATCGGTGCGGTGAAATTTGCCGCGTTGGTTTGAATCCAACTCTACAAGGTCCTTTTAGCTAGGTGATATGGCTCCACTTTAACATACAAACAAAATAAATACAGAGATTTTAGTTCTCTTACACTTAAAAAAACATTCTTAAAACAAAAACCCGCTAGCAGTAGTTATAATTAAAAATACTAATATCTTAAAGAATTATTTAATACCTTATTTAGAGAATATGCCGTTTATTACTAAAAAAGGTAAAGATTTTGATGATTTTAAAATTATATGCACTGCTGTGTATAATGGAACTTATAGAACAGAGGAAATAAAACTGTTAATCTTAAAACTATCGTATTCTATGAATAACTTTAGATTAAGTACAAACTCAGATTTAGAAAAAGTTAATGGTTTATTTAAGGAAAGTTTAGATAAAATCATAAAAGCAAAACCAACGATTAGACATCTTAACGATGGTCGTCAATTAGATATTGTCACTGGAAAAGCGGTGAATATACGTTGAACTAATTGTATTTATGAAATAATTAAAGATTCTGGAGAAATATTATGAGCGTCTACTTTAAGTGAGGCGGCTGAAATTTTAGGTGTAGATTTTAGAACAGTAGGAAGGCATTTAGAACAGGAAGACTTGTACTTAAATGGACATTACGGCGAAATAAATGGCCATAAGGTTAGAAGAGTACCTGTGTTTTATCCTTAGCAATCCGCTCCGTATAGGCAAAAGGCTCTTTGGTCCTGGTATTTTAGTTAAGTCCTTAATAGGAAATAAATTTACTAGACTGGAAAAGTAGTCCTAGCAATACGGTAATGTGGTGGGTACGCAGGAAAAACAAATAAATTGTATAATGGTTATCCTGAACGCTGTTTTGGGGTACGATGGTGAGCCTTTGGCTACTTACGTAGCAAGGAACAAAAATTAAAAAGAATTAAAAGCATGGGGACTGAAACAAGGTTCAACCGTACAGTTCTATACTTGTAGAAAAGTTAGGTGAATACGGTTAATAATATCTTAATTAAAGACCGTCGGCAGATGAAAATGTCGCTACAGACTGGGTCATCGGGGCTAGGTTGCAATACCTGTTCAAATGTACAGTCGGATTCTAATACGAGTGTGAAATCGTAAGGAGGAAAGACAATACAGTAAGCTACACACAGTTGTATAATCATTCATACTATGATAGTAACTCCTAGAAATGATAGGGTTAGTTAGACGCTAGCTTAATCTTAATTAGAATTGATCTATATTATTTTTATTTATATTAATGCTAATAAATGTTAGAATATCTGAATTATTAATTGATAGTATAAATAGTATACCTTTAGCTATATTATTAGGTAGTTTTTTTAATTATTTTGTTAATAATGTTTTACCTTACATGGTGATTACTAATAATTTACTTTATCATTTTAGCATTAAAACAAAATTAGCCAATGTAACATCTGTATCATGAGATGGATATTTAGCAGAAACTTCTCATATAACAAGTATAGGAAATATATTATATGGTAATTATTCTATCTGATTAATAATTACATCTATTATATTATTATTAGCGATGGTTGGTTGTATAGTAATAACTTTAAAAGAAAAAAAGTATTAACGCTCAAGGTGAAACACGATAGCACACAAACAAAAATCCCTCTTTAGAAGAGGGGGAGTCCGAGTTCTCTTTAGCTGGGAATAACTATAAGCATGTTGGATTTAATTCTCCTGAAAGGCTTAAAAGTAGACAATTTAAACGTAGCTTTCATACTAGTTTATCTTTCAGGTCTAATTTAGATATATCTAATGTTTATGATGCAGACGTTACCGTTAGAGGTAAAAAATGGTGATTAATATTGGATAAGCCCATGCAAAATAGTCAAAACATAGCTATGGTATTTATGCAAAAAAGGAAAGCTGTAACAGCTAGTATAATAAATCAAATTTTATCTATATACAATATTCACATTACGGATGAAGCACTAAAAGTATTAGTTAATACACCCAGATTAACATTCAATGATATAAGTAAATATTTATATAAAGATCAGATATTTATAGATAAGTTAGGTAAAGTTAATGGTAAACAAGTAGCCGGGGTATACATATTTACTCATAAAGAGACAGGAGCTAAATATGTAGGTTCTTCGATACAATTAGCCACCAGATTAAACAGATATCTGAGTAAAACTTATAGAGTAAATGGTAAATTCTTACCTTTTTTAGGTAAAGAGGGTATAGAAAATTAAGTTTACAGGTTATACCGTTAGATAGTTCTATAATATTTAAACCGGAACTTGTATTAGAACAGTATTTCCTATTAGATCCTTCATTTAATTTAAATGTATCTAGGGTAGTTGGAGCTCCAGGTTTTAAGACTAAAGAATTATTTATGTACAATAAAGATAAAACTACTTTGATCTATCATTCAGATTCTGTTAAAGATTTCTATGTTTAATTTGGTATTTCACATGCTGTTGTAGTCAATAATATTAAAACAGGTTCATATTATCTTGGTAAATATGTTGTTACCCTCGTCCCTGTACTTACGGCTGAAGCAGGAAATTACAGTGAGGAAGAAGTTAGAGCAATGATAGATAACGATAGATTGGACACTCTATTATACATACACAATGAAGACAAATCTATTCTATATTTTTCAGGCATAAATAGTGATTTTGCTCCATTGGGTATACATGTTTGAAACTTAAATGTTTCAAATCATATTGACACGGATTCACTTTATTTAGATAATATATTTTAACTACTACTAAGGTATTACCTACTAGTATTTTTGATATGTCTGTATCTGAAATAACTGCAATGTTGAATAAGGATAAAGAGGGTTTAAATATTATATTGGGTAATGCTAAAAAAGTAGGTTTATTAGATGTAAAAACCAATCAAACTTTAAATTTCAAGAGTTTAACCGCGTGTGCGGAATATTTTAGAAATTTAGGCTTTAAAACTACAGGAAATACCGGTCTCGTGTTGAGACCGGAAGTGAGTACAACGGTTATATTGTTGCTGGGGGGATAATAGTGTTCAAATCACTTATTTCTTGAATCACACGTATATACTAAATTCACTCCACAAAATTTGTTTGATCCCCCCAGCAAGCTTGCTGGGGGGTGTTGTTTGGTAGGATATATCCCTTGCTAGTAACTGCAGTACTGGTAAGGAATAGGGAAGAAGATTAACGAAATTCGTGGGCAAGCCGATTGGCCACCAATTTCTTAAAAAGCAAAAAAGAAATTAGCTCAATTGGTAGAGCATCCGTTTTACACACGGCAGGTTAAGTGTTCAAATCACTTATTTCTTAATACTTATGAATAATAAGTATATATCTGTGGAGATCTTAGCTTAATGGTAAAGCGTATGACTTTTAATCATTATCATAAGGGTTCAAGTCCCTTAGATCTTAAAATAATATATACGGCTATAGGTTAAGGGCTGCTGCTCTTGCTGGCCATGCTGCTGCTTTTACCGCTCATGCCTATGATGTGACAGATGTTGCTGCTCGTGATAATGGTGTTGTTATTGTGCTGACTGGTGAATGTGCTGTGTCTTATGATGCTGTGGTGGCTTGGTGTGTTGTGCTTGCTCATGAGATGAATAGGGGCCGGCTCTGCAGACAGAGGTAGCCAGAGTTTTTCTTTAGAAAGAAATACAATGTCTATTAAAATTAGATTTTATCCATTGTTTCTAATGTCTTAGTTTACTAAACAATACAAGTTTCCATATACCAAATTAATCCTTAATTCTTCAGGGATAGCGATGAACCAAAACTTAGCAAAGAAACAACTTCAATCTGATAATACCTCGTAAATGAAAATTACATAAAGATTGGATAGGATTGAGTATGTTGAATGCTCAAATCCAATACATATAATGAAACATTTAAAACCTCCCCGGAAATATCACTGTCCTGCCTTGTCTTCTAAATCCTCCTGATCAATCCTCCTGCATCCTGTCTCCTTCCTGAGTTACCCCTCCTGTCCCTGGCTCATTATTATCCTTGTCACTCAAGTATAATAGAACGTGTGAGAAATCTGCGTGGGGAAGAATAGGCTGTTCTTCCTCCTCTTCCTTGTCTTCCGCTGTTAAAATGCCCATAGATAAGGTTGAGTGCGTTAACGACTTTGGAAGAGGCTCGGCGTGATGCCTCTGAAAACACAAATCCCTGGTCTGTCCTCCTTGCGCTCTCCAAATGAGGATGTCGATTATATCTTTTGCTTCTTCCTTTTTCTCAAAATCCATGTATTCCCCCTCCTTGTATTCTCTTGAAAGTTTGGGGCGAGTTTTATCTATCGGTGAACCGGAACGGTAGTCGTGGAAATCCCTGGTAAGGAGTACTGGCTCTTTCTGTCCGGGTACTTTGACCAAATGGTACTCCTGAATTCTCCATTTAAGACCCACTACGCCCGTCAACGTCCCTCTGGAGAAGTGAAGCACTCCGTGCTGCACCGGGATGGCTTTATGCAATTGGACGAAAGGATCCTCCTTGGAGTTCCCTGGTTTGGCTTCAAGTATATCGTTGCAGGCAAAGACACCGTTAGCGTTCAGCTCCGTAGCTGTCAACCTGGGTATCTACAGATTATAGAGACAAACATTAATCCATAATTATTAATATAAATTAAACGTATAAAATGAATCTAATATTATTCATTTTATAATAATATATAATAGCTATGATAAGTATATAATATAATTTAATAGTGGTTTAATAGTTAGATATTTTTATTAAAAATAATAAAATCATATGGATTATATATAATTATATAGTAATGTAATGGATATACTCTAAAACAAAACCTCTCTTTTTTTTTTATTACACCTTTCGTATGTAATAAACTAGCTATGTTTCTTATTCTTGTAGTAGTTGGATGAGCTTATAGCTCTAGATAATTTGGGGTTAAATAATGGTTTTATACCGCTAACTTGTTATGAAAAAGGGTAACATTTGCAGATTTATTCTCATAAGGATTCAAGTCCCTTAGATCTTAAACAAATATATACGGCTATAGGTTAATTGACCATTACAGGTAGTTAAGGTTAATATATTAAAGCCCAAAAATAAATAGCTAAATGTAGTTTTAATTGCTAATAGGATGTAAATCATTAGGGATTATAGGGTGCAAATCCTTACTAGCTAGATGGTAAAATTAATTAAAATAAATATGTTAGAAAGTTCAAAAGTAAGGTTCCTTAATGACCCTCCAAAATTATATCGTTGGTATATTACGTTATTATGTATAAATCTATTGCTATATTTACTATTGCTATCCTCTACAATGGGGGATAATACCATCCTATCTTCTATGTCTACCTTTCCAGTTGCTATTTATATGGATCCCCTTAAACAAAAGGGAGACATCTTTAAAGAGAATAACAAAAAATCTGGAATTTACAGATGAACTATGAAGTTATCCGGTAAAACTTATGTAGGTTCTGCTATAGATTTAACCCGTAGATTTAGAAGTTATTTTTCCTTAGCCCATTTTTTTTTTATTAAAAAAAAAATGGGAATTAAGAAACGGTAATAGTGTAATTTGTAGTTCATTACTAAAGTATGGTTATTCTGAACTTAGTTTAGAAATATTAGAGTATTGTGATCCCATTGATATAATTACAAGAGAACAATACTATCTTGATAACTTAAAGCCAGAGTATAATATTTTAACTATTGCAAGATCCTCTAAAGGTTTTAAACATAGCCAAAAAACTAAAAGGTTACTTAGTCATTTAGGTTTAAATAGTATTAGATCAGATGATACAAAATTAAAGATATCTATCAATAATAGTAGATCTAAAACTGTTGTAATTACTAATATAGAGTCAGGATCTAAGGTCGAGTTTTCTTCTATCGTAAAAGCTTCAAAATATATGGGTATTTCTCCAAATCACTTTAATTACTATCTTCTTAAACAACCAATTAAAGGCATGTATCTAGTAGTAAATATTGGTGGTATAGATGTTACTGCAGATTACCAAATAAATAAGCCATCTGCTAATCCCAAGTCTCTTCCCATTTGTGCTATAAAAATTGATACTGGTGTATCTCACGAGTTTCCATCTATTACAAAAGCAGCAGAGTTTTTAAAAGTTACAATTTCTTTTCTTAGCAGATGTGTTAGAGAAGGTAAAAGTTGTAAGGGATATAATGTGACACGGAAAAAATAGGAAAGAAGCTAGGAGCAATTTAATATAGGAATAGGCTATTAAAGAGATATTATATGATAGAAGATTATATTTATCTCTAAAAAAAAAAAACAGCTATAGGATAATGGTTAGTCCAGTCGTCTTCCAAACGATGTGTACCGATTCGAATTCGGTTAGCTGTATAGGGTTAGTAACTTAATGGTAGAGGACTTTCTTGTCACGAAAGTAGATACCGGTTCAAGTCCGGTCTGACTCGCACTGTTTAATAGTTGTACTGTTTAATACTTACAGTTTAATTTAAATGATATATTATTATTAAAAAGAGAATGAACAAAAAAATGCTATAATTGTGGCTAAAAAAGGAAAAGTTGCTATTGGTAAGGCGAGATATTTGCTAAATATTGTGTTTAACACCTGGTGGTTCAAATCCACTCTTTTCCGAACCTTTTTTAACCACCCCCCCCTGAAGCTCCAAAGCTTCAAAGCTCTCAACACCCATTGCACTTAAGCTAGAAAGATAATTTTTAGATATATCTAAATGGATTAATAAATTATACATAATGATGATAATGTCAATAATTTGTTATTTAATACATTATTTTATACAATATAGTATATGGATTAATAAAATAAAAGTAACAGGTATTTTAGATAAATTAATAAAAGTAACAGGTCCATTTTTTTTTTTAAAAAAAATCGCGATTAATGAAAAGTAAAAGGTATTTTTAGAGAGATTAATACCATAAAAAGTAAGAGGTTTTTATAAGGGTAAATCCATTAACACGTAGCTAACCCGTGGGGTTGGTAATCTACCCTGCGGGTGGACATTAAATTAATTATAACACAGATAGGTATAAATCCCTTAAATTTAAGATTATTGACATAATATTTTGTTTTAATATTATTAACACAATCTTATTTCTTATTAATATGATTAACATTTAATAAGTGTATAGAGGTTTTGTTTATACTATTTTTAGGTATATAAATAGGTAAATTACCTCCCCCAGCAAGCTTGCTGGGGGGATAGATTATTTAAGTAACTATGTTAATTATGTATTTATTTATGTAAAATAACAATAATGTTAGACTTAGTATTATAAGTTATATTACGACATAAGTATTAAGTTACAACTAATATGCTATTATTGATATTATTAAAAAAGAGTATAGTTTAATTGGTAAAATAGGAAGCTTCAACCTTCAAATTTCCAGTTCAAGTCTGGATGCTCTTGTTATAGTATTATGTATTGTGTTGTTTAAATATAACATTTTAATAATTAGATTTATCAAATAAATCTAACATTATTTTATAAATATAATAATTATAAAAAAATACGACTGTTTTATAAATCTAACATAATTTTAAAAGTATTACAAACACTTTGTGAATTTAGCTTAAATTACGATTTTATTTTTCTAGTATTTTTTAATATTATATATGCAATTAAGGTTCCTTAGCTTAATAGGTAAAGCGCATTTTTGATAAGGATGTGATCGACGTTCAATTCGTTGAGGAATCAATAAAGTGCGTTGGTTAAATTGGTATAACAGCATGCTACGGACATGCTTTTACAAGTTCGAGTCTTGTACGCACTTATCTAGTAAGCATTAACAATATATTATATGTTCTAATTAATAGGGGATGTTGTACTATAAATAGGTATAATATATTATATGTTCTAATTAATAGGGGATGTTGTACTATAAATAGGTATAACACATAAAAAAATAATAAGAGAATTGACTGAGTGGTTTAAAGTGATAAGCTTGAAACTTATTTTGGTGTGAACCAACATCCGTTCGAATCGGATATTCTCTGCATGAAAAATGTAGTAGTACTTTGCAGGTTAAAGAAGAAGGAGGGTAAGGAGGATCCGGCCTGGAAGGAAAGGATCCGGAATCCTATTAGGAATTCGGTAAAGGAAGGATTTGGTAAAGGCGGATATCGCTAGAGAATAATGTTAAGATCTCACCTGGGAGTAGTGGAATGGAAAGACAAACGAGCTACTCTCCAAGATTCGTTCCGTTAGAGGACGAAGGTGAATAAATAAAGTTGGTATATAAGCTCTTATTTCGACATAAACAGTAAATTCAATATTCAATCGGCCCGCGGTGGGTCCCAGCACGACGGATGGCTCGGGAGGGTTTCAGGAAGTAGTGTTCTAAATGTGGAACGTTACAATACGTTGCGCGGTTTGAGCGTATAGTATGGAAATATGAAGTAAATTGATTTAAACTTAAAAGCCAGCAATCGAAATAGTCTGACGTATGGAAGGCGTTGTCCAGCTCGTCCCAGCGGACCGATGCTTGAATTCGGTAGGTTTTGCGTCTTTACCCAACACTGTTGATACTACATGGATATATCAGTCTGATAATAAGTTAGTGGAAGTGAAAATGGAGATAGAATTTTTTTAATTTAACATGAAAACAAATATAATAATTTTTAATACGCTAGCACCGCGTTTAAACACTGCAAAATATATTACTTTTGGATTTACTAATATTTCTGGTCTTCGTTCTTATCTTTATTTGGCTTTAAACAAGAAATCCATTAGATGTTTTTCTACGAACGAGGGGAAAAATACAACTAATGACAACAATTTAACATCGAAAGAGGTAAAATCTCTATTTTTTTACGAATTTCCAGTAGCTTCCAAAAAAGATATATATAAGAATAATAACAGGAAAACAGGTATATATCTATGAACACGCAAAGCCTCGGGTAAAAAGTATGTAGGGTCTAGTTTGAATATATCACAAAGATTGGTAAAATATTTTTCAAGGTCTTGTTTGCTAAGAGAAACAGAAAGAAACCAGAGTGCGATATATCGTGCTATATTAAAATACGGTCTATCAGAGTTCAGCTTTGAAATTATTGAGCATTGTGAACCGAGTATTTTGATTGAAAGAGAACAATATTATATTGACTTAATAGATCCTGAATACAATATTTTAAAGTTTGCAGGTAATCGTCAAGGATTTATTCATAGCGAAGCAACAAAGGAGCTACAACGGTATGCTAGATTAGGAACAGTTTTATCCGAAAGAACTAAACTAATTATGTCTAATTCTAACCCTAAGTCTACTGCAATTACTGTATACAACAAAGAAATAAATGAAACTTATGAGTTTTCAACTATGAGAAAAGCAGCAGAATTTTTTGGTGTATCTCATTCTCAAATAATATATTACATAAAAAACCAAAAGCTTTTTAGGGGTATGTACTCTATTAAGAAAAAAGACCCCACAGAATAATTCGCTAGTCCCCTACAAACATGGGCTAAAAAAACAAAAAAAAAAGAGAGTAGTGTATATGGCTAAACTTATTTGGTTTAAAAACCACATCCGTTCGAATCGGATATTCTCTGTTATATAGTATAAAGATTTAGATATAAATTTATTAAATAGTATAAGCGGGTTAGAGCCAGGTTGGTTAGGCGCCTCATTTGGGTTGAGGAGTAGTTATGTTCGAATCATAATAACCCGATATATGATTTTAATAATTGTATATAAAAATATATAGTA
>Ga0247729_10000497_pt1 | contig 16299 bp, 15 predicted proteins | sample UWRJL133311R2_FD_180958 | JGI IMG/M metagenome (GOLD analysis project Ga0247729, IMG submission 180958) | Plant litter microbial communities from Arlington Agricultural Research Station in Wisconsin, United States - UWRJ-L133-311R-2 | ecosystem: Environmental > Terrestrial > Plant litter >... | reverse complement strand
GCTCGACGAAGCCCTCGAGCAACTCGACAACAGCAGGGTTGTCGAACGCAGCGTCGACGGCGGCGTGCATTCCCTTTTCGAACTCGTCGTCGGGAGCCGTCCAGGTGGTCGACGTCCCGGCTTCGCGTGACGCCTTCTCGGCGTAGTCGTGCAGGCGCTCGCGCGACACCGGCCAGGCGCCGATTGCCGACGACCAGAACAGGTTCTCGAACGGGCCATCGTTCATCGGCGCTGCGGCGCGCAGCTTGTCGAGCACGTCCTCCCACTCGTCGGGAAGTTCAGAGAGCACCGACATGCGGGCGCGCGTGTCTTCGCCGCGCTTGGTGTCGTGGGTCGACAGCGTGGTCTGCGACGCCGGGAAGCTGCCCTGGCGCACGAGGTGACGACGGTGGAACTCGTCGAGCCCGATCGAGAACTCGGCCGGGTCTGCCCCGACCTCGTTGAGCATCGGCAGGCGGCTGTAGCGGTAGAAAGCGGTGTCCTCGACACCCTTCGCCATGACCATGCCCGACGTCTGCTGAAAACGGATGCCGAGCTCGTTCTCCCCGTCGGAGAGCAGGTACTCGAGGCGCTCGATTTCGCTGCGCAGTTCCGGACGGTGCCGCACGGCGAGCTCAGACGCGGCACGCAGGTACTCGATCCCCACCGGCAGGTAGGACCGGTAGACCGGGAAGCAGGCGAGCAGCTCGGCTATCGCGTCGGCGGTGAAGTCGTTGGCCTCCGGCACGAGCCGGGTGAGGCGCAGCACCTCGGAGCGCAGGATGCCGTCGGCGATCCCGCGCTTCGTGCGGTGGATCAGGGTCGTCCACTCGAGCGGCTGCTCGCGTCCGCGCAGGCGGGTGTCGAGAGCTTCGAGGCGACCGCGACCGGCCGGGTCGACCAAGATGCGGTCGACGTCGGCGAGGGCGTCATAACCGGTGGTTCCCGCAGCCGCCCAGTACGCGGGAAGCTGCTCTTCGCCCTCGAGGATCTTCTCGACGAGTACGTAGGTGTTGTCGGTCGCAACAGCGAGGTCGTCGAGGTAACGCCCGGGATCGGCGAGGCCGTCCGGGTGGTCGACGCGCAGGCCGTCAGCCAGTCCGTCCTTGATCCAGCGAATGATCTCCACGTGCGAGGCGTGGAACACCCACGGCACTTCGACGCGGATCGCGGCGAGCGAATTCACGCCGAAGAAGCGGCGGTAGTTGAGTTCGGCATCCGCCCGGCGCCAGTCGACGAGCTCGTAGTGCTGGCGCGAGTGCACGACCTCGGCCGAGGCGCCGTCGTCGGTGGTTCCCGGCGCGGTGGGGTAGCGGTTGTCGTAGTAGTGCAGCTCGTCGCCGACGACCTTGAGTTCAGCGAGCGAGTCGTCGGCGAGCACGGGAATGCGCACCTTGCCGCCGGCGGCATCCCAGTCGATGTCGAAGACTTCGGCGTAGCGGGAGCGCCGCCCGTTCTTGAGGACCTCCCACCACCACTCGTTGAGTGATGGCGTAGCGATGCCCATGTGGTTGGGCACGATGTCGATCAGGATGCCGAGGCCCTGGTCGCGTGCGGCCTTGGAGAACTCGTCGAGGCCGGCTTTTCCCCCGCGCGCTGGGTCGACCTGGGTGTGGTCGACAACGTCGTAACCGTGGTCCGAGCCGCTTTCGGCCGTCAGCAACGGCGAAAGGTAGGCCCAGTCCGCACCGAGGTCGTGCAAGTACTCGGTGATGGTTGCAGCGGCCCGCAAGTCGAATGACTCGCGGATCTGCAGGCGATAGGTGGAGCGGGGGATAGCCATGTTAGGAGACCTCTGATCCAGCCGACGGAAGGTTTCCGGCGGTGGATCCGGTGAGAACGGACAGGGATGCGGCGACCGAGTGGTCCGGTTCGACCTCGGCTTCGACGAACGCTCGCAGCACGACCATCGACCGCTGCTGCACACTGACAGTCGAGCCCGCTTCGCGCGGCTCGGAGTCGGCTGCTTCACCCGCGGTGTCGATGACGATCTCCCACTTGGGCGAGAACTCGTCGACGGGGATCGTGAAGTCGACGGTTTCGACGTCGGCGTTGAAGTAGATCAAGAAGCTGCGGTCGACGATGCGGTTACCGCGCGGGTCGCGCCCGGCAATACCCTCACCGTTGAGGAAGACACCGAGCGAGCGGCCGAGGGCTTCATCCCAGTCTTCCGGCGTCATGAGGTTGCCCTCGGGCGTGAGCCAGGCGATGTCCGGCAGGGGCTCGCCCTCGCCGCGACGCACCGGGCGACCGTCGAAGAAGCGCGTGCGACGGAAGGTCGGGTGCTCCTTACGCAGACGGGCCACGGCAGCCGTGAACTCGATGAGCGGGGCGTCCGCGGTGTCCCAGTGTGTCCAGGTCAGTTCGGAGTCCTGGGCGTAGGTGTTGTTGTTTCCCTGCTGGGTGCGACCGAGTTCGTCGCCCCCGAGCAGCATCGGAACACCCTGGGAGAGAAGCAGCGTGGCAATGAAGTTGCGCTGCTGGCGTGCGCGGAGCGTCTGGATCTCGGGGTCATCCGTTGGTCCTTCGGCCCCGAGGTTGTACGAACGGTTGTGCGATTCGCCGTCGTTGCTGTCTTCGCCGTTCGCATCGTTGTGCTTCTCGTTGTACGACACGAGGTCGGCGAGCGTGAAGCCGTCGTGGGCGGTGAAGAAGTTGATCGACGCGACCGGGCGGCGGCCGTCCTGCTCGTAGAGGTCTGCGGACCCGGTGATACGGCTGGCGAACTCGCCGAGGGTCGACTGCTCTCCGCGCCAGAAGTCGCGCATCGTGTCGCGGTACTTTCCGTTCCACTCTGTCCACTGGGGCGGGAAGTTTCCGACCTGGTAGCCACCGGGGCCGATGTCCCACGGCTCGGCGATGAGCTTGACCTGCGAGACCACCGGGTCTTGCTGCACGAGCTCGAAGAAGGTGGACAGGCGGTCGACGTCGTAGAACTCGCGAGCGAGCGTTGACGCGAGGTCGAAGCGGAAGCCGTCGACGTGCATCTCGGTGACCCAGTAGCGCAGGCTGTCCATGATGAGCTGCAGGGAGTGCGGATGGCGCACGTTCAGCGAGTTGCCGGTGCCGGTGTAGTCCATGTAGAACTGCTGCTCGTCGTCCATGAGCCGGTAGTACGCGGCATTGTCGATGCCCTTGAAGCTCAGCGTCGGGCCGAGGTGGTTTCCCTCTGCCGTGTGGTTGTAGACCACGTCGAGGATGACCTCGATGCCCGCGGTGTGCATGGCGCGCACCATTCCCTTGAACTCCTGCACCTGCTGGCCGAGTTCGCCGGAAGCCGCGTAGGTGTTTTGCGGAGCGAAGAAGCTGATCGTGTTGTAGCCCCAGTAGTTGGAGAGGCCCTTGTCGATCAGGGTGCTGTCGTTGGCGAACTGGTGCACGGGCATCAGCTCGATCGCGGTCACACCGAGCTTCTGCAGGTGCTCGATGACGGCGGGGTGGGCGACTCCGCCGTAGGTTCCGCGCTGCTCCTCGGGAATCTCGGGGTGCAGCTGGGTGAGGCCCTTGACGTGCGCCTCGTAGATGACCGACTGCGCGTAGGGAGTGTGCGGATGACGGTCACCGGCCCAGTCGAAGAACGGGTTCACGACGACGCCGAGCATCATGTGCGATGCGGAGTCTTCGTCGTTGCGGCTGTCCGGGTCGCCGAAGTTGTAGCTGAACAGCGACTGGTCCCAGTCGAAGCTGCCACAGGTGGCCTTCGCGTAGGGGTCGAGCAGAAGCTTGTTGGGGTTCGCGCGCAGTCCCTTTTCAGGTGCGTATTCGCCGTGCACGCGGTATCCGTAGCGCTGTCCCGGCTGCACCTGGGGAAGGTATGCGTGCCAGACGAAAGCGTCTACTTCGAGCAGTTCGATCTTGGTTTCAGTGCCGTCCTCTTCGAACAGGCACAGTTCGACCTTCTCTGCGGCTTCGCTAAAGATTGCGAAATTGGTGCCGTTCCCGTCGAATGTTGCGCCGAGCGGGTAGGCATGTCCTGGCCACGTTTCCACGTAATCTCCTCGTTGCTGTTGGTCATACGGTACCTGCCGCACATGACAGGAGGCAGTCAATCTGTGAGGGCGCCGACAATCGCCCCACTGGCTGCTGCCGGGCGCGCGGGCTAGGGTGAGCCCATGGCAGCTGCGATGCACCGTTACGTGGCGCTGTTGCGCGGCATCAATGTCGGTGCGGCGAACCGGATCACCATGGCCGATCTTCGGGCCGTCTTCGAGTCGCTCGGGCATACCGATGTGAAGACACTTCTGCAGAGCGGGAACGTCGTCTTCAGCTCTGCACGCGTGCTCGGGCCCTCGGCCGTCATCGCGCTGGAAGACGAACTGGCCAACAGTTCAGGCGTGCGGTGCCGCATCCTTGTTCTCGACGCCGAGAGCTTCACCGCAGTGGCGGATGCCAACCCCCTTCTCGAGGTCGCCGACGACCCGTCGCTCATGGTGATCACCTTTCTCGAGACCTCACCACCGGCATCCCTCTCCGTGCCACCCGACCTCGATCCCGAGCAGCTCTCGGTCGGAACGAACGCCATCTACCAGTGGTGCCCGCTCGGCGTCTCGAAGAGCAAGGTGCCGCAGTCGTTCTTCCGAGCGCTCGGCCCGGCCGCGACGGCGCGGAACCTGCGAACGGTCGACAAGATCCGGGCGCTGCTCGCCCCCGCTGCTGATTGAGCCTGTCGAAATCCCCGCCCGCCCCCGCTGATTGAGCTTGTCGAAATCCCTCCCCACTCCTCGTCGAAATCGGTATGCACAGGCTCGACCAGCGGCGGTGGCCCAGTGATCCCGAGGACACCGCAGCAGCCCACCGAATACCGCGGTTGCTAGCGTTGGCTGATGCTCTCCCTCGTCCCCATCGGCCCGCTCAACTGGCGCAAGTCGCTGACCATGACCGTGCAGCCCGAGCGCCAGGCCTGGGTCTCGTCCGTTTCGCCGGTCGCGCTGATGTTGCTGGCCAAGAGCTACATCCGGCCGGATGGCCAGGTCTGGTTTCCGTTCGCGCTCGACGCTGATGGACAGATGGTCGGTGTACTCGGCGTCGGAGTCGACGACCCCGGCGCCCCGAGCGTTCCGCAGACGGCGTGGCTGCACCACGTGCTGGTCGATGTCGATGCGCAGGGGCGCGGTTACGGCCGGGCCGCGATGGGGGCGGTGGGGTGCTGGGTGCGCGAGCAGCATCCGACGGTCACGCTTGTCGGCCTGTGCGTGCTGCCCGAGAACGGCATAGCGCTCGCGCTCTACCGCTCGCTCGGTTTCGAATCGCTCGGCGAGACGACTGACGGTCAGGTCATCCTGGTTACTACGGTCGCCGAGCTCGCCACCGACTGACCGGGCGCGGGTGGTCGCGAATGTGCTCGTTCGGACCAATTGCGCCCCGGCGCGCATTGGCCTGAAACCGGAACAAACGAACTGCCTGCGGCGGCGTCGTCAGCGGTCGCGGCGGGGGAGACGCTCGGCGCCGTAGACGGCAGCCTGGGTGCGGCGCTGCATGCCGAGCTTCGAGAGGATGCCGCTGACATAGTTCTTCACGGTCTTCTCGGCGAGGAAGAGCGCGCCGGCGATCTCGCGGTTCGACATTCCCTCCGCAATGAGCGTGAGGATCTCGGTCTCGCGGTGGGTGAGAGTGGCGACCGGCGTGGCTGCCGGCTGTCGCATCCGTGTCAGCACGCGCTCGGTCATCGCCGGGTCGAGCAGGGACTTTCCGGCGGCGACCGCGCGGATGCCCTCGACCAGGCTCATCGCGCGCACTTCTTTGAGCAGGTAGCCGTCAGCGCCGGCGAGCACCGCCGCGAGCACCGCGTCGTCGTCGTCGAACGAGGTCAGGATCAGGCACCGGATGTCGGGGTTGGCCGACTTCACATCACGGCAGACGTCGATACCCGAGCCGTCGGGCAGGCGACCGTCGAGGATCGCGACCGTCGCCCCGGACGCGATGATCGCATCCGCTGCCCCGGTCGCTTCGCCGGCCTCGCCGACGACAGCGAAGTCCTCTTCGCCAGACAGCAGGTCGATGAGACCGCGGCGCACGATCTCGTGGTCGTCGAGCAGGAAGAGGCGGATCGGAGCGGTCATGCGGCACTCACCGGAACGGCCCAGTCGAGGGTGGTGCCCGAGGGAGCGCGGGCGGCGATGGTGAAGGTTCCGCCACGCATCGCCGCTCGCGCCGCGAGGTTGTCGAGGCCGCTGCGGTGGGCGAGCTCGCCGAGGCCGCGCCCGTTGTCGGTGACGACGACGCGCACGCCTGTCGTCGAGACGGCGACCGAGATATCGACGCGGCTCGCTTCGGCGTGGCGCACGACGTTGCTCAGGGCCTCGCGCAGCACGGCGGAGACTTCTTCGCCGAGCTCGCTGTCGATGAGGGTGTCGACGGGTCCGCGGAAGTCGAGGCTCGAGTCGATTCCCTCACCCTCGAGAATCGTGCGGACGAGCTGGTTGAGCCGCTGTTTCTGGCTGTATGCCGACGCGGTCGGCGGGCTGCTCAGCTGGAAGATGGTCTGGCGGATCTGCCGGATCGTCACGTCGATCGCGTCGACCTGGGCGGCGATACGCGCGCCGACCGGGCCGGGCGCGGCGCCGACGACGCTCTGCAGGCCGAGGCCGACGGCGAACAGGCTCTGGATGACGTGGTCGTGCAGGTCGCGGGCGATGCGGTCGCGCTCGTCGGCGAGGGCCACGCGTTCGCGGTCATTGCGGGCTGTCGCGAGTTCCCGCGCGATGGAGACGCTGCGGGAGAAACGCTCGGCCATCTGGCGGTCGCCGCCCGAGAACGGGTGCCCGGAAGGCGCGCGCGCAACGACGAGCGCCCCGGTGGGCGCCCCCGACTCCTCGCCCCAGGTGACGATCATGACCGGTCCGAACGCAGCGATCTCGTTGCTCGCCGCACGCTCGACGGTGCGGAGCGACAGACGGCTGGCGTCCGTTCGCAACGTGGTGCGCACGGCGGCAGCGAGTGCAGAGAACGCGACGTCGGCATCGAGCGCGGGGTCACCCGCGAGTGGTCCTGACGCGTACTCGAACGTTTCGCGGTCGGGCAGCACGACCCCGGTGAAGACGGCGTCGGAGAGTTCGACGACGAGGCGTGAGATGAAGGACACGTCGGTGTCGGCGATGCTCCCCGAGAGTAATCCCTGGTTGATCTCTTCGGATGCGGCGATCCAGCGCTGGCCGAGGCGCGCGTCTTCGTAGAGTCGTGCGTTCGCGATGGCGGTTGCGGCCATGGCAGCGAGACTGATGATGATCTGCTCGTCGGTGTCGTCGAATGTGCCGCCCCGCGCGCCGGTGAGGTAGAGGTTGCCGTAGACGGTTCCGCGTACCCGGATCGGGACTCCGAGAAAACTCTCCATGGGCGGATGCCCGGCCGGGAATCCGACGGAGCGCGGGTCGCGCGACAGGTCGGGCAGGCGGATCACTGCCGCATCGGTGATCACGGCGCCGAGGATGCCGAGCCCAGCCGGCGGGGAGCCCAGGCGCGCGACCACGTCATCCGGCATTCCGACGTGGATGAACTCTTCGAGCAGCCCCTCGGCTGAGATGACGCCGACAGCACCGTAGCGGGCATCGACGAGGTCACAAGCGACCTGGACGACGTTGCGGAGTGCGCCCGCAAGCTCCAGGTCGGTGCCGATGGTCTGGGTGGCGGCCACGAGGCGGGCGAGCTGGTCGCGGGCGGCTTCGGGAGTGGCAGCGCGAGCCAGGATCTGGTCGACGAGTGCGGTCAGCGGAAGCCCGCCGTTCGTCTCACCCGCGGTGTCACCTGGCCCAGCCATGGTTCCAGCCTATTGGCTGCATCCTGCGCGCTCGCCGCGAGCCCGCCGCCGCGCCCGATACCTCGACAGGTCTGCCGCTTGTTATCAGACCTGCCGTTCAAACACCGGTTCTGATAACAAACGGCACGGCCGTCGCCGTGGGCTAGACTCACCAGCGAACACGGGAGTCCGGTGAGCCGGGCTGAGAGGAAGCTACTCCAAGCTTCGACCGTCGAACCTGATCTGGATCATGCCAGCGCAGGGAGGCATTCTCTTCAATCCCGTGCCCCATTTCAGCAAATGAAAGGGCACGATTACAGTGCAGAAAACTATTAAGTTCGCGAGCCTCGCGCTCGCTGCGACATTCATCCTGGCGGGCTGCGCAAGCTCGCCCGAAGCAGCGGCTGGTCCGGAGAAGACTCCCGACAAGCTCGTGCTCGTCACGCATGACTCGTTCAACCTGAGCGAGGGCACCCTCGACAAATTCACTGACGAGACCGGCATCGCGGTCGACGTGCAGGCATCCGGTGACGCGGGCGAACTGGTGAACACGCTCGTGCTCACCAAGGACTCCCCGCTCGGCGACGTCGTGTTCGGCATCGACAACACGTTTGCGTCGCGGGCCGTCGGGAACGGTGTGCTCGAAGACCACGTCACGCCGGAGCTGACGGATGCCGAGTCCCAGTACCTGCTCCCCGCCGGGTCAGGCCGGGAGCAGCTCACACCCATCGACAACGGTGACGTGTGCGTGAACGTCGACCACGAGTGGTTCGCTGACAAGGGACTCGCCGAGCCGGTCACGCTCGACGACCTGGTCAAGCCGGAGTACAAGGATCTCTTCGTCACCCCGGCCGCGAACTCGTCGTCGCCCGGCCTCGCCTTCTTGCTTGCGACCATCGCAAAGTATGGTGACGACGGCTGGCAGGACTACTGGACGAAGCTCGTCGCCAACGGCGCCAAGATCGACGCGAGCTGGAGCGACGCCTACTACGTCGACTTCTCCGGCCCGTCGAGCGAAGGGGATCGCCCGATCGTGGTGTCGTACGCCTCCAGCCCGCCGGTCGAAGTAAGCGAAGGAGAAACCGTTGCCCCGACCGGTGCGCTCCTCGACACCTGCTTCCGTCAGACCGAGTACGCCGGGGTCATCGCCGGCACCGAGTACCCGACAGCGGCGGGAAAGCTCGTCGACTTCCTCTTCTCCGTCGACGTGCAGAACGACATCCCCGAGAACATGTACGTCTTCCCGGTGAACGCCAAGGCGACCCTGCCCGAGGCCTGGGCGAAGTTCGCGAAGATCGCCGAGAACCCGTTCGTCGTCGAACCGGCCGAGATCGATGCGAACCGTGAGGCATGGGTGACCGACTGGGCGGCGATCGCCACACCGTGACGCGAGACCGAGTAAGGCCGGCACCGGGCACGACCATCGCGGTCGTGCTCGGTGCTGGCGTGCCGCTCGCGTTCGTCGGTCTCTTCTTTCTCTGGCCGGTCGTGAGCATGATCGGGCGCGGCATCCTGCCCGACGGCGCACTCGACCTCAGCGGGTTCGCGGATGTCCTCACCCGCCCCCGCACGCTGCGTCTCGTCGGTCTCACCCTCGGCCAGGCTTCGCTCGCCGCTGTCATCACGACGCTGCTCGGCGTTCCTGTCGCCCACGTGCTCTACCGCCTGCGCTTTCGCGGACGCCGGGTGCTGCGGGCTCTTGTCATCATCCCGTTTGTGCTGCCGACTGTTGTGGTGGGTGTCGCCTTCCGGACGCTTCTGCGCGAGGGGGGACCGCTCGGCTTCCTGCACCTCGACGGCACGTTCGCGGCGATCATGCTCGCACTGGTGTTCTTCAACATCGCAGTGGTGGCGCGTACCGTCGGCTCGGCGTGGGAGAACCTCGACGGACGCCAGGAAGAGGCCGCACGCGTGCTCGGCGCCGGGCCAGCGCGCGTCTTCGCCACCGTGACGCTGCCGCGACTCGCGCCGGCCATCGTGTCGGCGGCATCCGTCGTCTTCCTCTTCTGTTCGACGGCGTTCGGCGTTGTGCTCGTGCTCGGCGGTGCGAAGTTCGGCACGATCGAGACCGAGATCTACCTGCTCACCACCCAGTTCCTCGACCTGCGCGCCGCGAGCGTGCTCTCGGTGACGCAGCTCGTCGTCGTGGTGCTGGTGCTGTTGATCGCCGGGCGACTGCGAGTGCGGCCGGGGGCCGAGCGCGGAACGTCGGCGCCGATCCGCCCGACAGCAGCGCACACCGGAACGATTGTCGTGACGCTGCTCGTCGCCGTGTTCCTTGCGCTGCCGGTCGTCACGCTCGTGCTGCGGTCGCTCTCGACGAAAGACGGATTCGGCCTGGGAAACTACGTCGCCCTCGGCACCACGGGGACTCGCAACGCCCTCGCGGTTCCCGTGTGGGTGGCGCTGGGCAACTCGCTCACCATCGCCCTAGCGGCCACTGCGATCGCCCTGGTGATCGGGCTGTCAGCGAGCCTGGTGATCTCCCGTCGACCACGGTCGCTGGGCCTGAAGCGCGCGCTGACCGGTCTCGATGGCGTGCTGATGCTGCCGCTCGGGGTCTCCGCGGTAACCGTGGGGTTCGGCTTTCTCATCGCTCTCAACCAGCCCCCATTCGACCTCCGCTCGTCGCCGATCCTTGTACCGATCGCGCAGGCGCTCGTGGCCGTGCCACTCGTCGTGCGCACGGTGCTGCCGGCGCTGCACGGCATCGATTCCCGGCAGCGCGAGTCCGCGGCGGTGCTCGGCGCGCCACCGTGGCGGGTGCTCCGGGATGTCGATCTCAGTCTCATAACGCGGCCGGTGCTGGCCGCATCCGGATTCGCGTTCGCCGTCGCGCTCGGGGAGTTCGGCGCGACGAGCTTTCTCTCCCGGCCCGATCGCCCGACCCTGCCGGTAGTGATCTACCGGCTGATCGGCCTGCCCGGCGGCGACAACTTTGGAATGGCGATCGCGGCGTCGGTCGTGCTGGCGGCGATCACGGTTGCCGTGATCGCGCTGGTCGAACGCCTGCGCGTTGGAACGATGGGGGTTCTCTGATGGTCGAAGCGCTGCGAGTCGACGGGGCTCGGGTCTCGTATCTGCCCGAGGGTGGGGGAGCGCCGAAGCTCGCCGTCGACGGCGTCTCGTTCGCGGTGGCGCCGGGCGAGGTTCTTGCCCTTCTCGGCCCGTCGGGCAGCGGCAAGTCGACCATGCTGCGCGCGATAGCCGGGCTCGAGACGCTCGACGCCGGGACGATCCGCTGGGACGGCGACGACCTCGCCAGAGTCCCCGTACATCAGCGCGGGTTCGCGCTGATGTTCCAGGACGGACAGCTCTTTCCGCACCGCAGCGTCGCCGACAACATCGCGTATCCGTTAGTCGTGGGGCGCCAGAAAACGTCCAAGACGGATGCCGCCGCTCGCGTCGCCACGCTGCTTCGGCTCGTCGACCTCACCGGCTACGGCGAACGGCGCGTGACCACGTTGTCCGGCGGGGAGCAGCAGCGGGTCGCACTCGCGCGGGCGCTCGCCGCGCAGCCGCGCCTGCTGCTGCTCGACGAACCGCTGTCGTCGCTCGACCGCGAACTACGGGAGCGCCTGGCGGGGGACCTGCGCGAGATCCTGTCGTCCACCGGGACTACCGCGGTCTTCGTCACCCACGACCAGTCCGAGGCGCTCGCCATCGCGGACCGGGTGGGTGTGATGGCCGCTGGACGACTTGTGCAGGTGGGTGATGCGGCCAGCGTGTGGCGGCATCCGGCCGACGCATCGATAGCGACATTTTTGGGCTATTCGAGCGTTCTCGAGGGCCCAGCCGCGCGGGTGCTCGGCTTGGAACCGCAAGCCGTCGCGTTGCGACCGGAAGCTCTCATTATCGACACGAACGGGGCAATTCCCGGTGTCGTACTGAGCGATGCGCCCACGATCTCGGGTGCGCGACTGCGCGTGCGCATCGACGGCGCCGGCACACTCGAAGCCGTCGCACTCGGCGAGCAGCGGTTCACCGCGGGGCACCCGGTGCGCCTGCGTCTCGATCGCTCGGCGACGGCCTCGGTCGGTACGCCGTGATCGTGCTGGTCGACGGCCGTTCGGGGTCGGGAAAATCCGAGTTCGCGGCAGCCCTGGTGGACGGCTGGCCGGAGGCCCAGCTCCTGCGCCTCGACGTGGTGTATCCGGGCTGGGATGGGCTCGAGGCCGGAAGCCAGCACCTGCACGACAACGTCCTGGCGACGGATAATCCGCGCTGGCAGCGATGGGACTGGGCGACCGACGAACCGGCCGAATGGAACTTACTCGATCCGACGCGACCGATAATCGTCGAAGGCTCCGGGTCGCTCACCCGTGCCAATCGCGCGCTCGCCGACGCCGCGATCTGGGTGGAATTCGACGACACCGAACGCAAGCGCCGCGCCCTCGAGCGCGACGGCGAGATGTACGCTCCGCACTGGGACCAGTGGGCTGCACAGGAGGAGGCGTTCGTCGCGCGGGAGAATCCGGCGTCCCTGGCCGACGGGATCGTGGACGGACGGGATGTCGCTGCGGCAGCAGGAGTCTGGCGTCAGCTCATCTGGAAGGCACAAGAACTCGCCTAGGGTCCGTATCCCAATTCTTTCTCAGCTAAGCTGGCGGCCCGATTCGCACCGGCGAAACGCGGAGTTGACGAAGCGCGGGGGAGACGGCCTTATGACCTCTAACACCGCGGAGCAACGATGGGCTGCAGCCGCCAAGCTTGCCGCTGGAATCGCTGACGAAGAGTTGCCCGGGCGCCGCCGACGCGTTCTGATCCCGGTTGTCGGGGTAGTGGGCGCCGCACTGCTGCTGCTAGTCGTGACATTCATCGCTGTGCTGATCGCGATTCAATCTGGCCGGGTCGATCCCTCCGCTGGTAGACCGGATCCAGAACTGTGGCGAGTGGTTCTTGCGGGGGTGATTGTCGCGGCGGGAATTGCGGTCTTCGGGTTCGGCACCGTCTGGGCGGTGCGCACCAAGCGCTTCACCACGCACTGGAGCGGGGTGGCCATCCCGCTCAATCGTGCCGAAACGGCGAGCGTGCGCCGCCAGATCGCGGGAAAGGAGCCTGTCGATCCAGAGCACCTGAGCACCATTCTCGCTATTGCTCGACAGCATCGACGCATGACGCTGGGATCGGCGCCGATGTTTGCGGGAATCGTGCTCGCGCAGTCTGGTAACGCAATCGGTGTGACGTCGCTGGTCCCGGCCATTCTTTATCTTGTGGGGATCGCGGCGTTCGTTGTTCTTGGTTTCATTTACGCTCACCTCTATCGGCAGGCCGGGGTGTTCCTCGAGAAGCACGATTCTGCAATCGCGCTCGATCGATAGCGCCTCACCCCGCACCCTGCCAGAGTTGACCCATGACTTCCCCGTTCATCTCCGTGTCCGAGCTCGACGACGCCCTCCGCTCCGCTGATCCACCAGTAGTTCTCGACGCGAGCCTCGAGCTGCACGCCCCGAAGTTCGACGGCGACTACCGCTACGACAACGGACGCCCGCGCTGGCTCGCCGGCCACATCCCCGGGTCGCACCATGTCGACGTAGCCACGCAGTTCAGCGACACGGATGCGCCGACCCACTACGCGCATCCGGAGCCCCAGGAGATCGCCGACGAACTCGCGCGCCTCGGCATCGCCAAAGACACGAAGGTGGTCATCTACGACACGACCGGCACGATGTGGGCTGCGCGCCTCTGGTACCTGCTGCGCTGGATCGGCGTGCAGGCCCGTGTGCTCGACGGCGGCTACAAGGCCTGGGTCGCAGCTGGCATGGACGTCGAGATCGGCGCCAGCACGGATGCAGCACCAGTCTCCCCGTGGAAGGCCGAGATCGCCCGTCGCGCCTGGGTCAGCCGCGAAGAACTGGCCGAGCGTGCCGCCGACGATGCTCGACCCCTCGTCTGTGGCCTGCCCGCGGGAAGCTTCGCCGGTACCGACCCCACCCGGTACTCCCGCCGCGGACACATCCCCGGCAGCGTCAACGTCTCGAGCCGTGACTTGTTCACGAGCTCAGGAACAGTGAAGAGCCGGGTCGAGGTCATCCTCGCCTACGACGCCGCCGGAGTCGATGTCGCCGAGAACAGCGAAGAGGTGCTGCTCTACTGCGGCGACGGAATCTCGGCGTCAGCCAACGCCCTCACCCTCGCCGCAATCGGCCAGAAGGCCGTGCGCATCTATGACGGTTCCCTGGAGGAGTGGTCCGCCGACCCGTCGATGCCGCTTGAGACCGCCTAGTCTCGCCGCACTTGTAAAACTCAGGACTTTTGCCTCAACACCGCCTGGCCAGCCGCGGATTTCCGGCATTCTTGGTCGGCAGGATCGGGGCTTTTCCTGAGTTTTGCAAGTAGCTACGCAGGCTGGTCGGGACGCAAATCCAGAAGTCGCCGCGAACGGTCTAGAACAGTGGAAACAGCGGCTGTTTGCCATCGACATACGCCTGAAGCCCGCGCGGTCGGATGGTCGAGTGGTTCGCAATCGCCTCGACCGACAGCCCGGCGGCCAGCGCCTCGTCGACCAACTCCTGCGCACGCCGGGTAAGCGGCTTCAGCGCCGTGAAGTGTGCGCCGATCTCGTCGGTCACCGCGGCGATCGCGTCCAGCCGCGCGCGGTCATCCGGAGTCAGAGCTGGGGGAGAACCCAGGTCGATGATCCAGTCTGGCTCGCGCTCGTCGCCCACGACTCAGTCCCACCCCAGCCGGTGCAGCTCCTCGTCGTCGATCCCGTAGAAGTGCGCGATCTCGTGCACGAGGGTGACGTGGATCTGGTCCTTCAGGTCTTCGAGGTCGATCGCCATGAGCAACAACGGCTCGCGGTACAGGATGATGCGGTCGGGAAGCTCGCCGAAGCCATACTGGCCGCGCTCGGTCAGCGCGATGCCGTCGTAGAGTCCGAGCAGGTCGAGGGTCCCGTCTTCGGGGCGATCCTCGGTGACGAAGATGATGTTGTCGAGACCGTCGACCATGTCATCCGGAAGCGCATCGAGCTCGTCGACGACCAGCTTCTCGAACGCATCGAGGTCGATGTCCTCAACCGGCATCAGGAATCGACCGCCTCGACGAGCGACTCGGTGATCAGGCCCAGCCAGTTGTACACATCCGCCAGCACCAGTGCCGCGTCGTCGGTGTCGTCCACGGTGTCGTCGTCGGATTCGATCCCGAGTCGCGCGGCGATGGTCAGGCGGATGTCGGTCAGAGTCCGCAGCCAGGCAATGGCAGTCGGGTCGTCGAGCGCGATTTCGGTACCTGCGTCGTCTTGGTATGCCTCGAACAGCGCGGAAGCATCATCCGGAACGGTCGCCGCATCGGCGTCGTCTGCAACGCTCGGGGTGACGTGGGCTTCGGCGGCGATCTTTTCCAGCGAATGAAGCACGATCACGGCGTTGTCGATCTTGCGGCTTGCGAGCCCGCGCTCGGTCAGCTGGCGGAACTCGCGAGACGCATCGTCGTCACCGCTATAGGCATTGGGGAGCAGGCGGGCGATCGCAGGGTCGTCGTGGCGGTCGGTTGAGCCGCCGATTCCGGTGCCGGCGAGCTCAGGGTCGTCACTGCGGCTGGCGACCTCACCGAGAAGCCCGGCTACCTGGGTGGCGAGGCTCGAGATCAGCTCGGCCTCGACGGCCGTGAAGCTGCCGGTGATCTCGCGGGTGGGTTCGCGGTAGAAGGGAATCACGCGTCGGCCTTCTGCAGTGTGGCCCAGAGGCCGAAGTCGTGCATGGCCTCGACGTGCCGTTCCATTTCTTCACGGCTTCCGGTGGCGACGACCGACCGGCCGTCGTGGTGCACCTGCAGCATGAGGCGCTCGGCCTCTTCGTGGGGGAAGCCGAAGTAGCTGCGGAAGACCCACGAGACATAACTCATCAGATTGACCGGGTCGTTCCAGACGATGGTGACCCACGGTGAATCGAGTTGGGTGGTCGCCTGCAGTTCGGTGTCTTCGATTGCTTGTGCCACGTTCCTAGCTTGGCACACTGCGCTGGACAGCTGCTGGTCGGTGAGAGTTGCATTAAACGAAGAACGGCCCGGGGTTACCGGGCCGATCTTCTGCTGTGTGGAACAGCTGTTGCCCTGAAGCAACCTTGGGGTGAACGACGGGGCTCGAACCCGCGACATCCGGCTCCACAAGCCAGCGCTCTGCCAACTGAGCTACGCCCACCAAACGCGTTGCGCGAACGCAACCAGATAATTCTAATACACGTCAGAGGCGCCATTCGACACCAGCATGGTGTTTGTTATCAGAGTGGCCGTTCAAACGGCCGGTTTGATGACAAACAGCAGGGCGGATGCTTAGAGGTGAACCGCAAACTGCTCGACGACATCCGCAGAAATAATCTGCACCTGCTCGGTCGTCGGGCCGGGCTCGGCGACAAATACGGCCTTGCGGTAGTAGTCGAGCTCGCGGATCGACTCGAGGATGTCGGCGAGGGCACGGTGCCCGCCGTCTTTCTTCGGAGCGTTGAAGTACACCCGCGGAAACCAGCGGCGCGACAGCTCTTTGATCGACGAGACGTCGACGCTGCGGTAGTGCAGGTGGGCGTCTACGCGAGGCATGAACTTGTTGAGGAACGCGCGGTCGGTCCCGATCGTGTTGCCGGCAAGCG
>Ga0247729_10000496_pt1 | contig 16299 bp, 9 predicted proteins | sample UWRJL133311R2_FD_180958 | JGI IMG/M metagenome (GOLD analysis project Ga0247729, IMG submission 180958) | Plant litter microbial communities from Arlington Agricultural Research Station in Wisconsin, United States - UWRJ-L133-311R-2 | ecosystem: Environmental > Terrestrial > Plant litter >... | reverse complement strand
TATTTACTATGCTAAAAAAAAATGAATATTAAGATATAGTTTAATGCATAATAAATTTAAATTGCCCACCTTGTACTAGCTTTATATTGTAAAGCCAATTAGGACAGCGTAGGGTTCACACTACTTGCTTTATTCTAATACCCTATTTAATAATAGTTCTAGTAGTTTTGAAATAACTAGTGCAAAATCTCCTGAGTCTTACAAACAGTTGGATATAGTGAATTCCAAAACATCTTTATGAGTTGAAAGATGATTCTGATCTTCAAACGCCAAAGATATAGGTACATTATACCTTATATTTGCCTTATTTTCCGGATTATTAGGTACTGCTTTTTCTGTTTTAATCAGATTAGAATTAAGTGGACCCGGTGTTCAATATATAGCGGATAACCAATTATATAATAGTATTATTACTGCTCACGCTATATTAATGATATTCTTTATGGTTATGCCTGCATTAATAGGAGGATTTGGAAATTTCTTATTACCATTATTAGTGGGAGGTCCAGACATGGCCTTTCCTAGACTAAACAACATTAGTTTCTGACTATTACCACCTAGTTTAATGTTATTTTTATTTGCTAGTGGTATAGAAAATGGAGCTGGTACTGGTTGAACTCTTTACCCACCTTTAAGTGGAGTACAAAGTCACAGTGGACCAAGTGTGGATTTAGCCATATTTGCTTTACACTTATCTGGTATAAGTAGTTTATTAGGAGCGGTAAACTTTATTACTACTATACTTAATATGAGAAGTCCTGGTATAAGATTACATAAATTAGCTTTATTTGGATGAGCTGTAATTGTTACAGCTGTATTATTATTATTATCTTTACCTGTGTTAGCTGGTGCTATTACTATGGTACTTACAGATAGAAACTTTAATACTTCATTCTTCGAAGCCGCAGGAGGTGGTGACCCTATTTTATACCAACATCTTTTCTGATTCTTCGGACACCCAGAAGTTTATATATTAATTATACCAGGTTTTGGTATAATAAGTACTACAATCTCAGCTAGCTCTAACAAGAGTGTGTTTGGGTATTTAGGTATGGTATATGCTATGATGTCTATTGGTGTATTAGGTTTTGTTGTTTGAAGTCATCATATGTACACAGTTGGTTTAGATGTTGATACTAGAGCATATTTCACTGCCGCAACATTAATAATCGCTGTGCCTACAGGTATTAAAATATTTTCTTGATTAGCAACATGTTACGGGGGATCTTTAGTATTAACAGCTTCAATGTTGTTTGCTTTAGGTTTCGTATTTATGTTCACAATTGGAGGATTATCTGGAGTTGTTTTAGCTAACGCATCTCTTGATATTGCATTCCACGATACTTACTACGTAGTGGCGCATTTCCATTATGTTTTAAGTATGGGTGCTGTGTTTGCATTATACAGTGCATGATACTTCTGAATACCTAAAATATTAGGTTTAGAATACAACTTAATGGCAGGTAAAGTTCATTTCTGATTATTATTTATCGGGGTTAACGTAACATTCTTCCCTCAACATTTCCTTGGTTTACAAGGAATGCCTAGAAGAATTAGTGACTACCCTGACGCTTTTGCAGGATGAAATATTATCAGTAGTTTTGGTAGTCTTATAAGTGTAGTTGCTACTTACTTATTCTTACACTTAGTTTATGTACAATTAGTGGAAGGAAAACCTGCTAGCAGATACCCTTGATTAACTCCACAATTCTATAGTGATATTTTACAAACTTTACTAAACAGAAGTTACAGTTCTTTAGAGTGAGCTTTAAGTAGCCCACCTAAACCTCACGCTTTTGCCAGTTTACCTTTACAAAGTTTTGTAGGATAATTAAAGTTAAACGCTAATACTGAAAACTTATCGGATAAGAGATGACTCGAACATCCAGGTGCATAGCATAATATTTAGCTAAGGCTATCTACTTTGTTTTAATAGAGGTTTTATTAATATATGCATATTAAAAAATTTGTTTTAATCAAAGTATAAAAAAAGTTAATATAAAGTTGTATTATTAATACAACTTTATATTAAGGGATATAGTAGATGGTTTTACGTTTTGATTGCAGATCGAAAATAGGAGGTTCAATTCTTCCATATCCCTACTAGCTATATTTGTTTATAGTTTAGGTTTATACTAGTTAATTTTAGTTTAGGTTTATACTAGATAACTTTAGTTATTTACTAATCCCTCTATTTCTTATGAAGCTAATAAAATTATAATTTTTTATATACTTAGTCTTTACATAGTTAAAACAACTTATAATTGATTTTTAGATTATGTTTTTGTTAATACTATTTTGTGATACCGATAGTTTGGAAGCTATATTTAATTATAGTGAAGGAAAGTCCGACGCTTATTAAACAATAACACAAGATAAACGAGTGTAACGTTAAAGCCAGGGTATTTTACAGAAAATATTATGTTTTTTTCTATATTAATTAATATAGTTATATGTATTCAGTAAAATAAAAATTTATCTATGTTTATAAATATATTCCTATAAGCTTTTTTTTTTTAACTAGAAAAGGTTTTATTTAATCATATGCAGTAAAAAAGACAGACGAACATACAAGCCCATTGTTAAGCCTTAATTTAGTCTAATAACTATAACAGAATCCGGCTTAAGGGTATCCAAAAATATAATAAAAAAACGTACATACAGATAATTTAAACCCTATGTTAAATGCATAAGTTATAAATAGATTAAAATTATATGAGTAGTAAGTAATAGTAATTATCGGTTCCTTGTCGCTTATATTGCTTATTAACTCCATCTTTATACAAAATATACAAACAAATGAATTTATCTATTATACTATTTTTAATAGGAATACTTGGTTTTGTTCTAAATAGAAAAAACATAATACTAATGCTTATTTCGATCGAAATAATGTTATTAGCAATTACTTTCTTAATATTGGTAAGTTCACTTAGCTTTGATGATATATTAGGCCAAACCTTTGCTATATACATTATAGCAATTGCTGGTGCTGAATCAGCTATCGGTTTGGGTATTCTTGTGGCTTATTACAGATTAAGAGGTAGTATTGCCATAGAGTATAAATAATGTATCTAGCTATAATTACTTTACCTTTATTAGGGTCTTTATCTTCGGGTTTACTTGGTAGAAAAATAGGAGTTAGCGGAGCACATTTAATTACATGTACATGTGTAATTATAACAACATTGTTAGCCATTGTGGCTTTTGTAGAAGTAGGTTTAAACAACATACCTGTAAGTATAAACCTTTTCAGATGAATAGATAGTGAATCACTTAATGTCTCATGAGCCTTTCATTTTGATAGTTTAACTGTTTCTATGCTTATACCTGTATTAATTGTTAGTTCTTTAGTACACGTGTACTCTATAGGGTATATGAGCCATGACCCACACAACCAACGATTTTTTAGTTATTTAAGTTTATTCACTTTCATGATGATTATACTGGTAACTGCTAACAATTTTTTATTAATGTTTGTTGGTTGAGAAGGTGTGGGTGTTTGTTCATATTTACTAGTTAGTTTCTGATTTACCAGAATAGCTGCCAATCAAAGTTCTATATCTGCTTTTTTAACTAACAGAGTGGGTGATTGTTTTTTAACTGTTGGTATGTTTGCTATACTATGAACATTTGGTAACATAGATTATAGTACAGTTTTTTCTCTGGCTCCTTTTGTTAATTTAGATATTATTACAATTATTGGTATATGCTTATTTATTGGAGCCATGGCTAAAAGTTCTCAAGTAGGGTTACACGTATGATTACCTATGGCTATGGAAGGTCCTACACCTGTTAGTGCTTTAATACACGCAGCTACTATGGTAACTGCTGGTGTTTATTTATTAATGCGTGCTAGCCCGTTGTTAGAATACAGTTCAACTGTTTTAATGTTATGTTTATGATTAGGAGCCATAACTACTGTGTTCAGTAGTCTTATTGGTTTGTTTCAACAAGATATTAAAAAAGTTATTGCCTATTCTACTATGAGTCAATTAGGAATGATGGTAATAGCAGTAGGATTGTCTTCATATAACATAGCTTTATTTCACTTAGTTAATCATGCTTTTTATAAAGCATTGTTATTTTTAGGTGCAGGTGCTGTAATACACGCAGTAGGTGACAATCAGGATTTTAGAAAATACGGAGGTTTAAGACCATTCTTGCCTTTAACTTATTCTGTTATGTTAATAGCAAGTTTAAGTTTAGTAGCTTTCCCTTTTATGACTGGATTTTACAGTAAAGATTTTATATTAGAATCAGCTTATGGTCAGTTTTACTTTAGTGGTACAGTTGTTTACTATATTGCTACTATAGGTGCTATGTTTACTACTTTGTACTCTGTAAAAGTTTTATATTTAACTTTCTTAACTAATCCTAACGGGCCTAAAGTTAATTATATCTATGCTGATACAACAAAATTTAATCATAGTCATTTTACATCGCTGGATGGTAATAATTATATGAGTTTACCATTGATAATTTTAGCAATATTCTCTATATTCTTTGGTTATGTAACTAAAGATATTTTTATAGGGTTGGGTTCAGGTTTCTATGCAGATAATAGTTTATTTATCCATCCTACACATGAAATAATGTTAGATACAGAATTTGCTGTGCCTACCTTATTTAAATTATTGCCTTTATTTTTTACCGTTTCTCTTAGTATTTTAGCTATTATTATTTCGGAATTTATACCTAAGTCTCTTATTAGTTTTAAATTTTCTAGATTAGGTTATAATATATTTGGGTTCTTTAACCAACGTTTCTTTATTGAACTTTTCTATAACAAATATATAACTGGTCTTATATTAAACATGGGTGGTCAAACAACCAAGGTTATAGATAAAGGAAGTGTAGAATTATTAGGGCCTTACGGTTTAGAAAAAGGTTTAATAAATCTAAGTAGAAATATAGCTAAATTAGATACGGGTGTTATCACTAGTTATGCTTTATATATTTTAATAGGTTTTATCTTTTACTTCTTAACACCTTATCTAGCTATGTTTGATAATAGTTTATTTTTACTAATTTTATTATCACTATTTAGTGTTATTAGCTTTAATGAAAAAAAATAAGGTCTAGCTGTTGTATTAATAGTACACATTTAGATAATAACTAAGAATATTAAGACAATATTATTTCTTTATACTGCAATAATATACTTATTGTAGTATAATCCCGCTTTCTGCAAGAGCTTGCGTTATATTACCGATATAAATTGTTATATAAAAAGTTTTGGCTTATTTGGTTTTATTTTTATAGTTCTTAATAATATATTTGTTTTTCCTATATATGTGTTTAACTATATTAACAGAAACTTATCTATAGAGTATGTAAACTAGTTTATAGAGTATGAAAACATACATGGATACTATTTTGTTTATATGTTATATATTCATGCTCTCCATACAGAAAACGGTTTTTATTTGCTAGTGCCTTTTAAAAGTAGCATTACTTGGTCTTTTTTTAACTTATGTTACTTAATTTATTATTAATACCCCTGATAGGTATATTTACTATTTCTACTACTAATGTTTATGCTCACAAAACATCCCCTCAATCTAATTATAGTATTAAAGCTATAGCTTTAATAACATCTTTTATTAATCTTTTTGTTTCTTTAATAATATTTATGTTGTTTGACTTTAGTAGCAACCAATTTCAACTTGTTCAAGAATACCACGATATTAGCTCTTTTGATTTTTATCTAGGTTTAGATGGGCTTTCTATATATTTTGTTTTATTAACTACTATTATTACCCCTATTGCTTTATTAAGTAATTGAACATCTATCACCGAAAATGTTAAATCTTTTGTTATAATAATATTGTTATTAGAAACTTTATTATTAGCAGTATTTTTAGTATTAGACATCTTATTGTTTTATATTTTTTTTGAAAGTATATTGCCACCTCTGTTTATATTAATAGGTCTTTTCGGATCTAGCAATAAAGTAAGAGCTAGTTTTTACTTATTTTTATATACATTATTTGGTTCTTTGTTTTTATTATTATCTATATTAACAATGTCTTCTATTATGGGTACAACGGATTTTGATGCTTTATATAAAACTAATTTTAACTATTCTACTCAACTTTTCTTGTTTTACGGTATTATTATAGCTTTTGCGGTTAAAACTCCTACTATATTTTTAAATACTTGATTACTAAAAGCTCACGTTGAATCACCTTTAGCTGGTAGTATAATTTTAGCTGCTATTGTTTTAAAATTAAGTTTATATGGTATATTTAGACTTATTTTACCTTTATTACCTAAAGCTTCTTTAGAATACACATACATTATATACCTTATTGGTATTATAACTATTATATACGCTAGTTTCAGTACTTTAAGAACTATAGATGTAAAAGAACTTATAGCTTATAGTTCTGTATCACACGCCGCAGTTTATTTAATAGGTGTATTTAGTAATACTATACAAGGAATAGAAGGTGGTATTGCTTTAGGTTTAGCACACGGGTTTGTATCTAGTGGTTTATTTATTTGTGCTGGAGGTGTTTTATACGATAGATCGGGAACTAGATTAATAAGTTTTTATAGAGGTATGGCGCAAATAATGCCATTGTTTTCTATATTATTCTTTGTGTTATCTTTAGGTAACTGTGGTGTACCTCTTACTCTAAATTTTGTAGGAGAATTTATGTCTCTTTACGGAGTATTTGAAAGATTACCTTTATTAGGAGTATTAGCTAGTTCATCTATCGTTTTTTCAGCTGCATACACTATATATATGTTTAATAGAATTGCTTTTGGTGGGTCATACAGTAAATTCTTTGAAGTTAACTTAAGCGATGTAAATAAACGTGAATTCTTTATTTTATTAACTTTAGTTATGTTTACAGTTGTATTAGGTATATACCCTGCACCTATTCTAGACGGTTTACATTATTCAGTTTCAACTTTAATATACTCTAATATAAGTATATAGTATAAAGTAAATACAGATAAATGTAAATATGTATACTTAAAATGGACTAATACAGTCCATGACTAACGCATCTCTTATGTATATGTATTAAAAGTATTCATGTTTACATTTAGGTAATACAATGCTCTTTTTCTTTTGCATATCTTAGGCTTATTGTCCACTTATCTTTTATTAGTTAAAAATTTATACATCTTTTGTTTTACATAAGTCTTGTGAGTATTATATTACAATAATATCCGATAAAATTAAAAAACATTACAAAAAAAAAATGCCACAATTAGTTCCTTTTTATTTTATCAATCAGGTTAGTTTCGCCTTTGTTTTACTTATAGTTATGATATATGTATTTTCAAAATACATATTACCTAGATTTGTACGATTATTTATAACACGAATATATATAAGTAAATTATAATTATTTGTATGCTTAATTATGTAGGTGTATATAAGTAATTTACAACTAACTATATTATACATAATATATTAGAATATTTATTTAGCTTAAGTTTATCATTGCTGCAATAGTTATTTTTATTGTCATTCTTATAATATTTATTGTGTTTATAAATAACCTTTAATTAGTGTAAGAAACAATAATTAAATAAAAAAAAAATAAAAAATATACTTTAAAAAATACGAATAAGATGTCTGAATTAACCTTTACCAATTTATTTTTCACAGCTAGTCCCTTAGACCAATTCGAAATCCGAAATTTACTAAGCCTAAACGCTCCTATATTAGGTGACTTTAACTTATCTTTAACTAACATAGGTTTATATTTAACTATATCTGGGTTTTTATTTTTTGGTTTAAATATATTAACTACAAACTACAATAAAGTTGTAAGCAACGGTTGATCTATTAGCCAAGAGTCTTTATATGCTACTATACATAGTATAGTTACAAATCAAATAAACCCTACAAAAGGTCAAATATACTTCCCATTTATATATACTTTATTTATATTTATATTAATAAATAACTTAATTGGTATGGTGCCTTACAGTTTTGCATCAACTAGTCACTTCATTTTAACTTTTTCTCTTAGTTTTACTGTAGTATTAGGTGCTACAATACTAGGGTTCCAAAAACATGGTTTAGAATTCTTTTCTTTACTAGTTCCTGCTGGTTGTCCTTTAGCTTTATTACCTTTATTAGTTTTAATCGAATTTATTTCGTACTTATCTAGAAATGTATCTTTAGGGCTTAGACTAGGGGCTAACATATTAAGTGGACATATGTTATTAAACATTTTAGCTGGTTTTACTTACAATATAATGACTTCAGGTTTTATTTTCTTCTTCTTAGGTTTAATACCTTTAGCGTTTATTATTGCTTTCTCAGGTTTAGAATTAGGTATTGCCTTTATTCAAGCTCAAGTGTTTGTTGTACTTACAAGTAGTTACATTAAAGATGCTTTAGACTTACATTAAATTATGTTTTATAATTTAAATATATATTATTTTTACTTTAAAAATTCTATATACTTACTTTAATTATTGCATAAATAGTGGCGCATATATTTAAGTTTTACATGTCTTTATAAAGACATGTAAATATGCACTAACTCTTAGTATAGGATTCGCCCCAAATAACGAAGAAATAATATATTTAATTTCTTTAGTCAACATTAACACATCAAATACCGACAAGGGTATTATTTAAAAACACTTATTTTATTAATGGACTTTTATATTGATTTTTATTAAATTTAATTTAAATAATGATACAAGCAGCAAAAATCATCGGAACAGGATTAGCAACTACAGGTTTAATTGGTGCAGGAGTAGGTATTGGAGTAGTATTTGGTGCATTAATAATTGGTGTGTCACGAAACCCTAGTTTAAGAGGACAATTATTTTCATACGCGATCCTGGGGTTCGCCTTTGCGGAAGCTACCGGATTGTTCGCTTTAATGATGGCTTTCCTACTATTATACGTAGCTTAGTATCCTATTTTTAAAGTAACAGTATTTAAAAGAAACTGCTAAATTACACTAGGTTATAGTTATAAAAACAATAGTGTAAATAGTTATAAATAAAAAAAGGCAATAGGCTTTCTACTACTTTTTATATTTATGCTTTTTACACTAAACGGCCATAGGTTAATGGTAGACCCATCGTCTTCCAAACGATTTGCGCCGATTCGAATTCGGCTGGCCGTATATTATAATAAAAGTCCATTTCTTAATATTAACAAATTTACGTTTGATTATAAGATGACTTATTTTAGCTTAACCCTTAAGATAGTAAAACAATTAATAATTATTATTAGCTTTTTTTTTTTTTTTTTGCATCACATGAAGTCTTTGTGTAGGTTCTGAATACTAGCAAGACTGTTAACGTAAAATATAATGATTTGAGTTAATGTATTTTCTGGCTAGCTTGCTACAGCATTATATAAAGTTTAGGTATTATTAGTGGTCAATAGAAGACTACTGCATATATATATACACGACCCAATAGTAATGGTGTATAAAGGTAAAAACGTGTTTAAACTTATAATTTGAATTTACCCTTCGGGGATTTATTTTTACACCATTTATTTTTTTTTTGAGTTTGATGATGGCTCTGAATGAACGCTGTCCAAATGCTTGACACATGCTAATCGTACGTCTAATGAAATTTATGTTTGTTCTTAAGCCTTTTTGGTTTTTGGATAAGTATATATTACATTAGAAGTGGTGTACAGGTGAGTATATAATAAGTTGGCTGCCTTAAAGTAGGGTTCACAAATACCTTATAATAAAATAAAGGAAACACATTTCCGCTTTAAGAGGACTATATTTATTTCGGATAGGTAGTAGTTAAGGTAATGGCTTAACTAGCTTAAAATTCCGTAGTCGAGGCTGAGAGGTCGATCGATCACATTGGGTCTGAAAAAACCCCAATACGTTTTGTACAGCAGTGGGGAATATTGGTCAATGGCCTAACGGCTGAACCAGCAACTTGGGGGAATGTATAGCCTATGCTATAGGCTAGCTATAACGGTTAAAGAATAATTTTTTGTTCTTTAAGGTTTATTCTGGTATTCTATTTGTTTTAAATTGATTGGGTTTAAACATCTGGTTTTTATTAACATCTAAAATAAATAATTAATTATTTAAGTTTACTTTGTTGTCTTATATTAGAAATCTTATTTTTATTTTCTAATTATTAACTGGGTTTGATTTGCATAGCGTAGCTTTGCATAGCTAACCCAGGCTGACGGTATAGTAGCGATTTTGTCGCATAAAGTTCTAGGTATTTTAATAAGGTTGATTATGACAATCAAATACCTATTTGTCTTGACCAAATTACGTGCCAGCAGTCGCGGTAATACGTAAAAGACTAGTGTTATTCATCTTTAATAGGTTTACAGGGTACCTAGACGGTAAATATGATCTTAAACAAGATATCTTTTTACTAGAGTTTTATATGAGGAGGTGAGTATTTGTGGAGTAGAGTTGAAATTCTTTGATCCCATAACGACTGGTAAAGGCGAAAGCAACCTTTTATGTAATAACTGACGTTGAGGGACGAAGGCTCGGGTCGCGAACAGGATTAGATACCCTAGTAGTCCAAGCAGAGAATTATGAATGCCATGGGTTAGATATTTATTTGGCCTATAAATGAAAGTGTAAGCATTTCACCTCAAGAGTAATGTGGCAACGCAGAAACTGAAATCATTAGACCGTTTCTGAAACCAGTAGTGAAGTATGTTATTTAATTCGTAGTTACGCGAAAAACCTTACCACAATTTGAATATTATATTAATCTTTCTTAATTCTTTTCATGTAAGAGGTACCATATGCTTTGTCAGACTACGTCTGTTCAAGTACATGGTTAGAAAGATTAATATATTACAAGCGTTGCACGGCTGTTTTTAGTTAATGTCGTGAGATATTGGTTTGCTCCTTTAAATTAACGGAAGCCCTTGCTTTATTTGTATCTTATTATGATAAATAAAGCAGTTCGCCTGGATATGGGTTTGATAACAGGGAATAAGACGAGTCATCATGGCCTTAATGTTGTGGGCGATAGACGTGCCACATATGCCTATACAAAATGATGCGATAATGTGAATTTGAGCTAATCTAATTAAAATAGGATATAACAAGGATTGTAGTCTGAAATTCGACTACATGAATAAGGAATTACTAGTAATCGTGAATCACCACGTCACGGTGAATTTAATCTCAGATAGGTACTTACTACTCGTCAGGCGCTGAAAGAAGTATGTGCAATAAGTTTGGCCTATTATAATTTATCTACTCTAGATTATTACTTCTAGCTATTTTTATGATAGGTCTTCGTATGCGTGACTTTGATTGGTGTTAAGTCGAAATACGGTTCGTGTAGTGGAAGTTGCACGGGATTGATTAATATTAACAATACATAAGTTATACATATAGAAATATATGTATATTATATATATAGAAATATGTATATATTATATATATATTTATGTTTATTATATAAATATATATATAAAGGAAGGTTCCGTTTGATGGTATGGCGGGTTGAGCTGTAAACTCAGTAGCAATGCGCTGTCGAAGGTTCGAGTCCTTTTCTTCCTAAAATATATACATAAATATTGCAAATATTTTGTTGTTTTATACATAAGTATACACAAATATACTAAAGTAACTCTGAGTTAATTTAACACTTGTTTTTTTCGCATAATATAAAAAGATCTTTTTAATTAATTTTATTTTACTTCATTGGTTAATTCTTAACTTTACAATAGTATTTGTTTAAATAATATGCAGGGAATATTGTTTGCACCTGAGTAGGCATAGATTTTACTCTATACCTATTTAGCCTTTATAGCTCAACGGTAGAGCGAAATACTGTTAATATTTATATACATGTTCGATTCATGTTGAGGGCTAGGTAAACCTTTTTATTTATACATATTTTATATATTTAGCATATTTTTATGTATTTAAGGATTTTGGTTCTATAATTATGTGTCATATTGCCCTTAGTTATTTTTATAACTTGTTACAACTTTATATTACTTTGTTTTATTTAAAGTTTAACAACTTCTAAGTTAATTACACTTAAAAGTGTCTTTTATATTCAAGTTCTTGTTTAGTATTTTTTTTTGATTTAAATATGAATAGTCTTTTTGTTTTCAGTGAAATTTATACTAATGGTTATAGGGTAGAGGCCTTAGACATTATATCCTTATTTGCAGTCTTGTGCGGTATATTAGTTATTGTTATTAAAAACCCTGTTGTATCTGTATTATTTTTAATAGGTTTGTTTTTATGTATTGCTAGCTATCTTAGTCTGCTAGGGTTAAACTTCATAGGTTTATCTTATTTACTTGTTTATGTTGGTGCTGTTTCCATATTATTTCTTTTTATTTTAATGTTAATAAATGTTAGAGTAAGTGAACTTACAGGAAATCCAAGTAATAGTATACCTTTAGCTATATTTATTTGTCTTTCTTTTAGTTACCCTGTTAACCAAATATTACCACATAGTATCGCCTCTTTTAATAGTTCTATTTTTAACTTCAATACTACATTATCTAATCTATTAGATAATAAATTTAATTTTTTATATAATTTATTTAACTCCAACGGTGTAGAGTTAGATAATGGAGGTGTATCCTATGTAACTAGTAAAATATGAGATGGTAATCTTGCAGAAACTAACCATATAACAAGTATAGGTAATATCATGTATACTAGCTATAGTATATGATTAATCTTAACATCTGTAATTTTATTATTAGCAATGGTAGGTTCTATAGTTATAACTATTAAACAAAAAAATTAAAAAAAAATAAATTTTAATATATATTTTAACCATAATCGGGTTATTTTTACAAAAATATAAATATTTTTTAAGGGTTTAAAAAATAAATAAAAACGCTAGTCCCTTTAGAGGGGCCATACTAATAGACATATAAATAAAATTTGTATACTTCCTGTTTAAATTTACTTTACTTGTCTTTAGATATCACATTTATTTAATATTTTACTAGGCCTAAAGTATTTAGAAGACGTGTTAGTTCAATGGTAGAATATGGCGTTTCGGCCGCCCTAATACAGGTTCAAGTCCTGTACACGTTTTGTTTATATATGTTTTTATATACACTTAAATTTTTATTAGTACTGTGCCCAATAGAAGAGATTAGCTTAATGGTAGAGCAACCGTTTTACACACGGTAGGTTAGGTGTTCAAGTCACCTATTTCTTAATTTGCCCTTTATAAACTATATATTACACGGTTATTTGTTATTTTAAACTTATGGTAAAAAATACATGTAAAAAGCAGATTTAAATTGTTTGGCTAGAGAATCTACTAGGTTTATTAGACGGATAAAGGCCATGTTACAGAGATCTTAGTTTAATGGTAAAATACGAGACTTTTAATCTTTGTTATATGGGTTCGAATCCCATAGATCTTATGGTTATAAATATTTAATCTGGCTTTTTATTTTTTAATTATTAATTATACTTCCTTAATTTAATGAGCATAAACATAGCAAATATAAATCTATTTTATATATGATATACGAATAATATAATGACAAACTTAACCCGTAGTAATTTTCAAGCACATCCTTATCATTTAGTATCGCCTTCGCCTTGACCTTTATTTACTTGTATATCACTATTAGTGTTAACTACTACTGGTGTATTAGCTATGCATAGTTTCAATAATGCCAGTGCTTTTTTAGCTATGGCTTTTTTAACTGTTATTCTATCAATGTCTTTTTGATGACGTGATGTTATCAGTGAAGGTACTTATCTAGGTAACCATACATTAGCCGTACAAAAAGGGTTAAATATGGGAGTAGCATTATTTATAGTTTCAGAAGCTTTATTCTTCCTGGGTATTTTTTGAGCTTTCTTTCATAGTGCTTTATCACCTACTATAGAACTGGGTGCACAATGACCACCTATGGGTATAGAAGCTCTTAACCCGTTTGAATTACCTTTACTTAATACTGTTATTTTATTATCTTCTGGTGTTACTGTAACATATGCTCATCATTCTTTAATACAAGGTAACAGAAGTGGAGCCTTAAATGGTCTAGTAGCTACTGTAATATTAGCTTTAATTTTTACCGGTTTCCAAGGTATAGAATATACAGTTTCTTCTTTCACAATTAGTGACGGTATTTTTGGGTCTTGTTTTTACTTAGGTACGGGATTCCACGGTATTCATGTAATGATAGGTACAGCCTTTATCGCAGTGGGTTTATGAAGAGTTTTAGCTTACCACTCTACAGAAAACCATCATCTAGGACTTGAGTCAAGTATATTATACTGACATTTCGTTGATGTTGTTTGGCTTTTCTTATTTATATCTATATACTACTGGGGTTCATAGTCTAAAATTTAGATTACAACCATATAGCAAGAGTTGCTATATAGATTATAAAATCCTTAGATTAAACATTAAAACTAGTGCGTTAAAGTTTAATTTATATTTATAGTGTAAATAGTTGTAAGTATATTCGGTTAATTACTTAATATATTTAGAATAATTTACACTCAACGGCCATAGGCTAATGGTAAACCTTTTCTCTTCCAAAGAAATTTTGTCGATTCGAATTCGACTGGCCGTAAAATATAATATAAGGGTAAGGGTCAATTTCTTAATTGGTAAAGAACTTTCTTGTCAAGGAAGCGTATATCGGTTCGAACCCGGTTTGACTCGTATAAATTTAATATAATATTATATGCTATTAATTATGCCCTATTTGTGTATAATCCTATACAAATAAGTACAAAAAAAATTTTAAAGGAAAAGTTGTTATTGGTAAAACAAGATATTTGCTAAATATTGTGCTATGCACCTGGATGTTCGAGTCATCTCTTTTCCGTTATTTATAGTATAGGCATACTGCTCTGTTTCTTGCTTTGCATATACTAAGTTATATTATATTTTTACGTTTAAAATTTTTTTATACTTTAAGGATTAAAGAGCATAGTTTAATTGGCAAAACTTGAATCTCCAAAGTTCACTTTTTCAGTTCAAATCTGAATGCTCTTGGGTTTAAATTAAAATAAAAAAACCTTAAGGCATAGTCTTTAGGCAAATTTTTATACCCTGTAAAAGTATTTATAAAGAGCATAGTTTAATTGGCAAAATCGGAAGCTTCAAACTTCTCATTATCAGTTCAAATCTGATTGCTCTTGTAATTTTTCTGCTACGTACCGTATTTTAGTAAAAAATAAAAGTATAAGATCCTTTAGCTTAATTGGTAAAGCGCTTTGTTGATAACGAAGTGAGTGAAGGTTCAAATCCTTTAGGGTTCACTTATTGCACATTATTTACACTATATTTATTATTATGCATTATAGAGAATTAGCCCAGTTGGTCTAAGGCGGTAATCTTGAAAATTACTATAGTTAATAGCTATCATCCGTTCAAATCGGATATTCTCTGTTTTATTATATTGTAGCTTTTTTACATGAAAATTAGTTATCTTTCTATATAAATAAATTATCAAGATAAATAATGAAAGTTGTCTATCTAATGTAAGTATAAATAAAATATTGCTAAAAAAAGGTAATATTAAAACGATTTCCAAGTTTATATTTGTAAAAAATATGTGTAACAGGTTAAAGTCTAATGGTTGGACACTCCGTTTGGGTCGGAGATCTTCTTAGTTCGAATCTAAGTAACCTGAAATATAGGATAACAAATACTATATTAATATTAAGTATTTTTTATGTAAATACTAACTTACGCACCGTATAGTAGTAATGTGATTGATAATAAAATAACCTTTCTACACTTAAGAGAATATTTAAAAATAACTATTTTTTGTGTAGAAAAGTATATAAAGAAACTATTAGGGATACCTGGCTATATATTAAAGAGAGTTTTATTAATTTGGGGGTGCGATCTTTAAAGTTTGATACCTTTAATGCGACTTACCATGTACTCTTAGAGAAATTCAATAATAAACGTAGTGAACTAAAATATTATAGTAACTACAGGAAAATAAATCAAACGAGATTCTATGATTAGTGTGAATGAAAGTAGATAAAGCCTAGCAAAATTATCTTAAATTAGATTATCTTATATTAGATTTTATTAAATTAGATTATTGTTTAACAAGTAAAATGGGCACAACCTGTTTGAATTTAAAGGGGAACCTTCCTCTAAGGCTAAATATAATATATAAGCGACAGCGTATAGTACTGTGAAGGAAAGGTTTGAATTAGTAGTTTTATAAGCAGCTCGAGTATAGTTTAAATAACGAATAAGAGTGTACCTTTGGCATAATGGGTCAGCGAGTTAATGTTAGATGCGAGCAGCAATGCCTAGATAAACCAATTATGAAATAATGAACTAGTATCTAAAATTAGACCCGAAGCCTAGTGATCTTAC
>Ga0247729_10000493_pt1 | contig 16439 bp, 14 predicted proteins | sample UWRJL133311R2_FD_180958 | JGI IMG/M metagenome (GOLD analysis project Ga0247729, IMG submission 180958) | Plant litter microbial communities from Arlington Agricultural Research Station in Wisconsin, United States - UWRJ-L133-311R-2 | ecosystem: Environmental > Terrestrial > Plant litter >... | reverse complement strand
TGCGACGACCGTGAATTCGCCGACATCGTCGTGCCGGCGATCTCCGCCAATCTCGACCTGCCCGACGTCTATACCGACGAGTGCCGCACGCAGCAGGAAGACGACACGGTCAAGGAATGCATCCGCGGGGTCACGGGCGGTGCGACCCGTGTCGCCGTCATCGGAAACTCGCATTCGATCTCGTGGCTACCTGCGATCGAGGACATCGCCGCCCAGAAGGACTGGGAGGTCCACGTCTTCTTCCGGGGCGCCTGCACCTTCAACGCCGCGTATCGCGCAGACGGCAACAAGGAGATCGCAGAGTCGTGCGGGCGCTGGAACGACAAGCTCGAGGCGTTTCTCGCTGGCCAGGAGCCGTACGACCTCGTCATCACCTCGCACAAGGCCACCGGCTTCTGGCCGGACAGCCACGGCAAGCAGGACCTCGACGGCGCCGCCACCGGCTTCCGGACCGCGTGGCAACCGCTGATCGATCGTGGTGCACACGTCCTTGCGATCAGGGACGTTCCGCACAGCACCCCTGAACTCATCACCTGCGTCGACGATCGCGGGCTGGCCGGAACGAAGGACTGCACGAACCCCCGCGAAGATGCGTTGCCCGACGCCGACCCGATTGTCGAGGCCGCCACCGGTTATCCCGGTGTATCGCTCATCGACATGACCGACTGGTTCTGCGGGGACGACACCTGCTACACGGTCATCGGCCACGTGAAGGTCTATCGCGACTTCCACCACTTCACGGCGTCGTACTCCGACACCCTCGCCCCGTACCTGTACGAAGCGTTCCAGGATTCGGGAACCACCTTGGAGGCTGGCCCGATCCGCGACGACGGCCCACTGTACGCGGATGGCGCTCCACAGCGCGGCGTATCCGGGGGCGGAGACAGCGACGACGACAGCGCGAAAGACAGCGACGACGACTGATTCGATCGTTGCTTCGCTCTGCGGCGGAATGACAGAAGGGCCGGAAGAAAACTTCCGGCCCTTCGTCAATATCCGAGTCAGGGCGATAACCCGAATATCACCCTGACTCGCCCCCAGTAACTAACCCGCTTACCCTAGTCGGCTAGTTACCGGTGGTGTAACTCAAAGAGAGACACCTAGCACTTACTATCTTGGCGGTGGGGTACAACGGGGTACAGTCGTCATTTAGGGGGACAACAGGGGGACACTTTCTGTCCCCATACCCCCTGCATCCCAATCAATTGCTGGAATGACCGTGTCCGCACTGTCGGTATCGGGGTACATTTCCCCGTTATCGAACGAATCCGCCTCACCCATGCCACCGGGCAGACCATCTCGTCAGTGAGCGCACCGGATTCCGTGGCTACCGGCCGGATCGGGTGCGAAATTCAGGCAGAGAAGCCGCGCCAGGCCCCGGGTCCGGCGTGCACCGCAGACCGCAGCGCACGCTGGCTGCGGAACCACGCATCCGGATGCCGGGCAGCGCTTCGTTCGTTGTTCTCGGCGAGTTCCTCGAGCACCGCCGAGACCACAGCGGTGAGCGCGGCAACTTCTTCGGCGTCCGGGTTGCCCGCAAGGATCCGGATGTCGAGTGCTGCCGGAACGGCGGCGTCACTCACAGGGGGATGTTCCCGTGCTTCTTGGGCGGAAGGCTTGCGCGCTTGGTCTTGAGAGCTCGCAGTGCCTTCACGACGACGACCCGCGTTGCCGCCGGTTCGATGATCCCGTCGAGCTCACCGCGCTCCGCGGCAAGGAACGGCGATGCGACGTTGTAGGTGTACTCGTTCGCGAGCTTGGTGCGTACGGCGGCGACGTCTTCGCCAGCGGCCTCCGCTGCCTTGATCTCGTTGCGGTAGAGGATGTTCACGGCGCCCTGGCCGCCCATGACGGCGATCTCGGCTGTCGGCCAGGCGTAGTTCAGGTCGGCACCGAGTTGCTTCGAGCCCATGACGATGTATGCCCCGCCGTACGCCTTGCGGGTGATGACTGTGACAAGCGGCACGGTTGCCTCGGCGTAGGCGTACAGCAGCTTCGCGCCGCGGCGGATGACGCCGGTCCATTCCTGGTCGGTGCCGGGGAGGTATCCGGGAACGTCGACGAGGGTCAGGATCGGGATGGAGAACGCGTCGCAGAACCGCACGAATCGTGCAGCCTTTTCGCCGGCTTCGATGTTCAGGGTGCCGGCCATGGCCGACGGCTGGTTCGCGACGATTCCGACCGAGCGGCCCTCGACGCGACCGAAGCCGACAATGATGTTGGGGGCGAACAGCGGCTGGGTCTCGAGGAACTCGCCGTTGTCGACGATGTGCTCGATGACGGTCTTGACGTCGTAGGGCTGGTTCGGCGAATCCGGGATCAAGGTGTTCAGCTGGCGGTCGGCATCGGTGATCTCGAGCTCGACCTGGCTCTCGTAGACCGGCAGCTCGGCGAGATTGTTGTCCGGCAGGAAGCTCAGCAGTGCACGCGCGTAGTCGAGCGCGTCGTCTTCGTCACTCGCGAGCCAATGGGCGACACCGGAGATCTTGTTGTGGGTGAGTGCGCCACCCAGTTCTTCCATGCCGACGTCTTCGCCGGTCACGGTCTTGATCACGTCGGGGCCGGTGACGAACATCTGGCTGGTCTTGTCGACCATGATGACGAAGTCGGTGAGTGCGGGGGAGTACACCGCTCCGCCGGCCGCCGGGCCCATGACGATCGAGATCTGCGGGATGACGCCGGATGCCGCGGTGTTGCGACGGAAGATCTCGCCGTACTTGCCGAGGGCCACGACACCTTCCTGGATGCGTGCACCGCCGGAGTCGAGCATGCCGATGATCGGGACGCCCGTCTTGAGGGCGAGGTCCATGACCTTGATGATCTTCTCACCGGCCACTTCACCGAGGGATCCGCCGAAAATCGTGAAGTCCTGCGAGTACACGGCGACCTGGCGACCGTGGATCGTGCCGGTACCGGTGACCACTGCGTCGCCGTAGGGACGTTTCTTCTCCATGCCGAAGGCATGCGTGCGGTGGCGCACGAATTCGTCGAGCTCGACGAACGACCCGTGGTCGAGAAGCTGGTCGATGCGCTCACGCGCTGTTTTCTTGCCCTTCGAGTGCTGCTTCTCGATGGCGGACTCGCCGCTGGCTGTCACGGCCTCGTGGTAGCGCACCTTGAGGTCGGCCAGCTTGCCGGCGGTCGTATACATGTCGGGCGAAGCGTCCTGAGAATTCACGGTTCTCACTCTACTGTCGGAGTCGCGGTCTACCCTTGTGACGACTTCCCACAAAACTCATCTGCTTTCGTTGGTGCAGTCCAACGAAAAAAGTCTCAGCCGCACCGAGCCATAAGATAGGTGACTTATTCCAAATGTTCACCCTGAGTTTTCCCCTCCCCCTTCTCCGCCGCGTACCGTGCAATTCCGCGGAGAGCTCGCGGCACCGAAAGGACGGCATGACACTGCAGCTTCCCGGCTCTCCGTCACTCGACGCCAGCGACGATTCGTCGCCAGATTCCGCAGCAGGGCAGCCCAGCGCCGCTGCATCACCCACCGCCCCGGCCGGGCGCTTGTCTGCCATCGCCATCGTCGACTCCGACTCGTACACCAAGTGGGGCGTGTCGGTTCTCGCCGCGATGCCCGGCGCCTGGGACAAGAAGGTCATCCTCATCCACACGGCAGTCGCGCCAAGCGAGCAGCAGTTGGCCGCAGCGATCGCCGGCACCGGATTCGAGGCTGAAGACATCGAATCGCTGGCGGTGGCGGATGTCATCCAGGCAATCCGCGACGCTCGCCCCGACGTCGTCCTCGTCTCGATGCTCGGCCCGGCCGCGACCGTGGTCATGCGCGACATCCACGCGATGACCAATCGCCCGGTGATGCTGACCGGGCTTCCCGGAATCTCGATCCCGGCCACCGAGAAGGCGATCCTGCGCCGCGTGCAGGCCGACCTCTTCCTCTTGCACAGCAAGCGTGAGGTCCGGGCGTTCGACGAACTCGCCATCAGGCTCGGCGTGCCCGGGCGCTTCGCGCTCGGTCGTCTGCCGTTCATGACCGCTGAAGCCGTCGAACGCCACCCCGGCACCGACATCATCTTCGCTGCCCAGGCCGCGGTTCCGGCTGTGCGCGAAGACCGGGTGCGGCTGCTCGGCTGGCTGGCCGAGCTCGCGACCCGTCATCCGCAGAACCGTGTCATCATCAAACTGCGCGCTGTCCGGGGCGAAGCGCAGACCCACGCCGAGCTCGACAGCTACGAAGAACTGCTCGACGAGCTCGCCGCCACACCGGAAGGCGCACCGCAGAACCTGGTCGTCGCATCCGGCCCGATGCTCGACTACCTGCAGACTGCCAAGGCTCTCGTCACGCTGAGCTCAACCGCCGCGATCGAGGCCATAGCGCTCGGTGTGCCGGTGCTCGCCATCGACGAGTTCGGCGTCGGCCCAGAACTCATCAACGAGGTCTTCATCGGCAGTGGCCTGCTCGCGAACGCCGACGCGCTCGTGGACGCCCGGTTCGCATCCCCGCACCCCGACTGGCTCGACGACAATTACTTTCACGACGCGGCAGACAACGACTGGCTCGACCAGCTCGACGCGCTGCTGCAACAACGCTCGCTCGGCACCCTTCCCGACCGCCAGCCGCTGACGCTGCGTAAGGGCGGTGCGCTGCGTCGTGCCTGGGATCGCCACCTCGAATTCGGTGAACTCGACCAGGGCGTCATGGCCAAGGTCGCCATTGTCGTCGGCGTTCCGGCCCGCCAGCTGCTGCGTATGGCGCGCTGGGTGCGCCGCACCGGCCGAACTCTCGCGCGGGGGAAAAATGACCTGGACACTGAGCAGGGCTGAAGCCCCGCGATTCGAGGCGCTCGACGAGTCCCCATCGACGAACACCGAGCTCGCAGCGCGCGCGGCCGACGGTACGGAACCGGACTTCTCGGTCATCGTCACCCGCAACCAGACCGCCGGCCGTGGTCGGCTCGGCCGCACCTGGGTCGCGCCTCCCGGGCAGACCCTCGCGGTCTCGGTCCTGCTGCGCCCGGTGCTTCCCGGCGGTGAGCCGCTCGAACTCTCCCACTTCGGCTGGCTGCCGCTGATCGCCGGGCTGGCGATGGCGACGGCGGTGAAGTCGGTGATCGAACCGGCGCGCGTCGGCCTGAAATGGCCGAACGACGTGCAGGTCGACGGCCTCAAGGTGTCGGGGATCCTCGCAGAGCTGTTTCCGGCATCCGGAGCGGTCATCATCGGCGCCGGGCTCAATCTCTCCATCGCCGAGGCCGACCTGCCGACCCCCACCTCGACCTCGCTCGAGCTCGCCGGGGCACACCTCCTCGGCGACGAGCTGGCGGATGCCGTGCTCGCCGCGTACCTCGCAGCGCTGCGATCGCTGTCGTCCGGCTTCGTCAAGCTCGGGGCCGATCCCGAGGGAAGCGGGATCCACGACCTGGTCAGCGAGAGCTGCTCCACCCTCGGACAGCAGGTGCGCGTGCAGTTGCCCGGTGGCGACGACCTCTACGGCACGGCGACCTCCATCGACCGCGCCGGGCGCCTCGTCGTGCGCAGTTCGGCCGATGGGCAAGAGACCGCGGTGGCCGCGGGCGATGTCACGCATGTCCGCGTCGTGTCCTGAACGCGGCCGGTCGCGCCCCGCGTGCGCCGCGACCCGAATCACCCGCGTTCGAATCACCGACCGCGACTACTGCGTGAATGGTATGAATAAGCATGCCGCCGACTGACGACTTCACCGCGGGGACCCCGGTCCCGGAGTCCGTCGTTGCCAGGCTGCGCCCGCACGGCCGGGTTCTGTTCTGGCCGAGCCTCGTCGTCATCGCCGCGTGCGGTTCGGTCGGGTACTTCTTCGGTTCGTTCGACGAGCCGTGGATCAACACGGCGATCGTCGTCGGTGCTGCGCTGCTCGTGCTTCTGCTCTGGGTGCTGCCCCTGCTGAGCTGGCTCGGCACGCACTACACGATCACGACCCGGCGCATCGTGCTCCGCTCCGGACTGTTCGTGCGCACCAGGCAGGAATTGCTGCACAGCCGCGGCTACGACGTGACAGTTCGACAGACGGCGCTGCAATCGCTCTTTCGCAGCGGGGACGTGCAGATCAATACCGGGCTCGAACACCCGGTGGTACTTCACGATGTCCCGGGTGCCGACCTGGTGCAATCCGCTCTCCACGACCTCATGGAACGCAGTGTCAGCGCAATCGCCGCTCGACGCCAGCGCGACCAGTCGGCGCCGTCGGACGAAACGACCCACTGGGGCACCCGCTAGAAATCAGCGCGTGGTGACCGGCGCGGTGGCGAGAGGCGCCACCAGTTCGTCGAGCTCTTCGTCTTCGATCTCTCCGCGGAATACCCAGAGGCGGTAGAAGGTGAAGCGGAAGATCGTGCCGAGCCCCAGGCCGACGACATTTGTCGCGATGTTGTCCGCGAGCAGCGAGGTCAGGCCGAGCGCGTAGTGCGACACCCAGAGGCAGGCGAGGCTGATGACGAGTCCGCCGAGGCTGACCGCGGCGAATTCCAGGGCTTCGCGCACCCAGTGCGGGCGGCGCGCGTGGCGGAACGTCCAGTAGCGATTGCCGAGCCAGTTGGCGATGATGGCGAGCGACGTGGAGATGATCTTGGCGTAGAGCGCGCCGTGCTCGACGTGCTGCGTATCGAATACGGTCACGCGCAGCAGGTTGAAGACGACGAGGTCGATACCGAACCCGACCAGCCCGACCAGCCCGAATCGCGTGAGCTGGGTCACGAGTGCGCGCATGCATCCACCTGGTTGATAAGCGAGAATAGTGTCGTAGCGGTTGGAGTCTAGCCGCAGCCTTTTGGCCACCCGCTGGGTGTCACTAGGGTATTCGACACAGTGTGGAGATTCGATTGGCACCCATTATCGGAGTGGTCGGCGGCGGGCAGCTCGCCCGCATGATGGTTCCGCCCGCGATCAACCTCGGCCTGGAGATTCGCGTCTTCGCAGAGTCCCGCGGCGAGTCCGCTGACCTCGCGGTCACCACGATCGGCGACTACCGTTCGATCGACGAACTGCTGGCGTTCGCGCGCGGGGTCGATGTGCTGACCTTCGACCACGAGCACGTTCCCCAGGAGGTGCTGCGCGCGCTGGTCGCCGAGGGTGTCGCCGTTCACCCCGGCCCAGACGCCCTGCTCTACGCGCAGGACAAACTGCTCATGCGCGAGAAGCTCGGTGGCCTCGGGTTGCCGGTGCCGGACTGGGCGCGAGTCGCGACAGCGTCCGAGCTCGATGATTTCCTCGCCGGGCACGGTGGGCGCGGCGTGCTCAAGACGCCGACCGGCGGATACGACGGCAAGGGAGTCCGGGTCGTCACCAGCGCCGCCGAGGCATCCGACTGGTTCGAGAACGCCGACGAACTGCTCGTGGAGGAGCTCGTCGAGTTCCGTCGCGAGGTCGCCCAGCTCGTCGCCCGCAACACCGCCGGTGAGATCTCGCTGTGGCCGCTCGTCGAGTCGATCCAGCGCGACGGCGTGTGTGCAGAAGTCATCGCCCCTGCCCCCGGTTCCGCCGGCATCCTCGCGGATGTCGCGGCCGACATCGCCACGACGATCGCCGAGAGCCTCGGGGTCACCGGTGTGCTCGCCGTCGAACTCTTCGAGACCACCGACGACCGCCTGCTCATCAACGAACTCGCCATGCGTCCGCACAACACCGGCCACTGGACCATCGACGGGTCGACCACCAGCCAGTTCGAGCAGCACCTCCGTGCCGTCGCCGGGCTGCCCCTCGGTGCGACCGGATGCCGTGACGAGTGGAGCGTGATGGTCAACATCCTGGGCGGGCCGGCAACGGGGGGGTTCACCGACCGGTACCCCGCCGCGCTCGCCGCAGCACCGACGGTGAAGTTCCACAGCTATGGCAAGTCGCCGCGTCCGGGCCGCAAGATCGGGCACGTGACGGCAGGCGGCGACGAACTCGAGGATGTCGTATACCGCGCGCGTGCCGCAGCGGCGTTCTTTGAGGATTGACACCTAGCATGGTCTCCGTGCCAACCACCCTCGACTCCCAGCCCTCCGTGTCCGTCATCATGGGCTCGGACTCCGACTGGAAGGTGATGGCGGATGCCGTCGCCGCGCTCACCGAATTCGGTATCGCCCACGAGGTCGAGGTCATCTCTGCGCACCGCACACCGGAGCGGATGATCGCGTTCGGGCGCGAGGCACGCGACCGCGGCATCAAAGTCATCATCGCCGGTGCCGGCGGAGCCGCCCACCTTCCCGGAATGGTCGCCGCCGTGACCACCCTTCCCGTGATCGGAGTGCCCGTTCCCCTCGCCAGGCTCGACGGCCTCGATTCGCTGCTGTCGATCGTGCAGATGCCGGCCGGCGTGCCGGTCGCAACGGTCTCGATCGGGGGAGCCCGCAACGCCGGGCTGCTCGCCGCTCGCATCCTGTCCACCAGTGACGACGCGCTCGCCGCGAAGCTCGCTGACTTCGCGCGCACTCTCGAGACGGTCGTCGCCGAGAAGAACGCCGCGCTGCAGACGCTGCTGTGACGGCCGTCAGCCCCGTACGTTTTCCCGACCTCAAGTCGCGGGAGACGATGACCCGGCGAGCCTGGTGGCTCATCGTGCTCAACATCCTCATTCCCGGTTCCGCCCAGGTCCTCGCCGGTAACCGCAGGCTCGGCCGGTTCGGTCTTGCCTCGACCCTCGTGCTCTGGCTGCTCGTCGTCGTTGCAGCGGTGCTGTACTTCGTCGCCCTTCCGGTCTTGCTCAGCCTGGCCACGAATCTCATCGCACTCACCGTCGCCCAGGTCGGGCTGGCTTTCTACGCCGTGCTCTGGGTGATCCTGACCTTCGACACGCTTCGCCTGGTGCGTCTCATCCGCGCGGCACCCTCGGCCCGGGGATTCATCGCCGGCCTCGCGGTCCTCGTGCTCGTGGGCATCGCCGGGACCGCCGGCTACGGGGTCGTCGTCACCGGGGCGGCCCGCGGCGTGCTCGGCGAGGTCTTCGGCGGTACCAAGATGGCCGACCCCATCGACGGCCGCTACAACATCCTTCTCCTCGGTGGCGACGCGGGTAACCACCGCATCGGCCTGCGTCCAGACAGCCTGTCCGTCGTCAGCATCGATGCGGCTACCGGTGCGGCGACCATGATCGGTATCCCGCGCAACATGCAGCGCGTGCCGTTCTCCGAGGGATCACCCCTGTACGGACCGTTCCCGAACGGCTACGACTGTGGCGTCGACTGTCTCGTGAGCTACCTCTACACCTATGGCGAAGAGCACCCGGAGCTGTACCCGAACGCCAAGGCCGAGCACAGCAACCCCGGAATCGAGGCGACTCGCGATGCCATCGAGGGAGTCGTCGGCCTGCAGCTGCAGTACTACGTGCTCATCGACATGAAGGGCTTCGAGAAGCTCATCGATGCCCTCGGCGGAATCGATATCGACTCGACCGGGCGCTACCCGCTCGGTGGTGAAGAAGATGCGAACCACGAGCCGATCAACGTCGACGGCTGGATCGAACCCGGCGAGCAGCACATGGACGGCCACACCGCGCTCTGGTACGCCCGGGCGCGCCACGGCACGACCGACTACGACCGGATGAAGCGCCAGCGCCAGGTGCAGGAGGCGATCCTCAAGCAGTTCGACCCCGGCAATGTGCTCACCAAGTTCGAAGGCGTGGCCAAGAGCAGCGCAAAGGTGGTCAAGACCGACATCCCGAAGGAGATGCTGTCGGGCTTCGTCTCCCTGTCGACGAAGACCCGGTCACTCGAGATCGCAAAACTCGAGCTCTCTCCGCCCGACGTTAACATGATCCGTCCGGACTTCGACGCGATCCACACCATGGTCGACGATGAGCTCGCGGCATCCGTGCCGACGGGAACCCCGACCCCCGAACCGTAACGGGCTCGGGTCGGCGTACGCGGACTACAGGTCGGCGTGAAGTTGCCACACCTTCTCGGCCGAGCTTCTCCAGCTGAAGAGCCCGGCACGGTCGTGGCCCTGGGTGCCGAGCGCCGCAGCGTAGTCGGCGTCGCCGGCGACGCGTGAGATCGCGGCGGCCAGGCGGGCCGCATAACCGTCGAGGTCCTCGATTGCGACGGTGAGCCCTGCTTCGCCAGCCACCTCGACGAGTCCCGGCGCGTCGGAATGCACCACGGGCGTCGAGAAGTGGAACGCCTCGAGCACGGGGAGGCCGAAGCCCTCGTCGAGGCTCGGGAAGATCAGCATCGTCGCGCGCTCGAGTACCACGGAGAGGTCGGCGTCGGACAAGTTGCCCAGGGCCCGCACGCGATCAGCGGGGAGCCCCGCTGCCTCGACGAGGGCCGCGAGGGACTCGGCATCGCTCTCGTCGGGTCCGACGACGAGAAGGGGAAGGTCGGGGGAGTCGTCGCGGGCGAGGGCCTCGATGACGTGGTTGACGCCGCGGCGTGACTCGAGGCCACCCATCGTGAGCAGGAACTCGGCGGGGAGCTCGAGGGCCTCGCCCCGGGCATCCGCATCGCCGGGAAGTAGGAGATACGGGCTCACCGCGCCGCCGATGACGCGCACCCGGTCGCCGAAGTCGAGCACGTCCTGTAACTGGTCGGCAACGGCGTGGGTCGGGACGACTATCGCGTCTGCGTACTTGTGGGCCCGCTTCGCCATCGCCTTGTGCCAGGCGACCCGTCGGCTGCCCAGGGTGTCCGGATGCGTCCAGGCCACGACATCGTGGATGGTCACGGCGATCTGGTGGCCGGCGTTGTTGAGGCGGTCATGTCGCTGCATGGGGGCGAGCAGGCTCGGGGCGTGGATCATGCCCGGGGGCAGGCGGGTGAAACCGTGCTGCCAGGCTGCGGCCAATTCCCGACGGGCGAGGGCACTCTTGAACAGGTCGCCGAGCCCGGGCAGCTTGCTGCGCAGTTTCGCATAGTCGGCCTCCGGGGAGGACGCGACGATTCCCTCGACGACGCACCCGGCCGGGGCCGTCTCGATCAGCGACCTCGTGAGCTCCTCGGCGTAACGCGCGGTGCCCGTCGGGGTCGGTGAAAGAATCTCGTCCACGATCACCCGCAGAGTGGTCATTCAGCTCCTCGATGGCCTACCCCAGTCCGTTCGTGCCGGGGTTTCGACCGGAACGGACTGGTAGTGAAAGTCGAAAATGAGACTACCAGCCGGATGCAGTGCGCCCTATGAAGGGGACCGTAACAGAACGTGATGAGTCATAATGAGCACACCTAGCTTCAGCCCATTGCCTGACTTCCCGGAAAGCTCCTCATGCACATCGGCGTTAGCTCATCCTCCTCCCGGCTCCTCGGCGCGACAGCGACCGCACTCATCGGGCTCCTCCTTTCCGCGGGCATTGTGGCGGTTCCTGCCCCGGCCAGTGCAGCACCGGCCCTCTCTGCGGCAGCGGTCGACGCCGAGCCGGTCAGTGAGCCCGCGGTCATGGGTTCGTACAGCGAGACTGCCTTCCGCGCGGCGGCGAAAGCGCTTCCCGAAGATCTGCTGACAGCTCTGGACCGGGACGTGTCGGCATCCGGCGCCGAGTACCTGGCGAATGCGGCGGCCGCAGCCGACGCCACCGCGGTGCTCGCCGATCTTTCCGAAGACGGGGTCGAGGTCGCCGGTTCCCATCTCGACGGCACAACTCTCGTCGTGAACGTCGAAACGCCGGCGGATGCCGAAGCGGTAGCCGCAACCGGTGCGGTTCCCGACTTCGCGGCCCCGGTCGTGCCCGACCTCGGTGACCGCGAACCGCGATTCCTCACCTCGAACACGATCGATCCGACCGTTTCGGGCGGAGAGGCTTTCGCCGAGGTGCGGTACGGCTTCCGCTGCTCCATCGGGTTCAGCGGTGCTGACACGGTGACCGCTGCCAAGCAGCTCGTCACCGCCGGTCACTGTGCCGAGAAGAAGACCACCGACTACTACTTCCTCCCGCAGACCGCTGCGAGCTCCGGAACCCGGGCGTTCGGAACCCCGAAGCGCCGCCTCGGCACACCGGTGGCACGGTCGTTCAAGTTCGGTGACGGCAACGATGCCGGCCTGATCGCGCTGTCCAAGGGCTTCTACGTCGCATCGCCGACGGTATCCCTCTGGGACGGCGCTGTCGGCAAGCCCGACACTACCCTGGACGTTCTCGACAGCACCCCCGCTGTCGCTCGCGCTCTCATCTGCAAGTCCGGGGCGACCTCCGGGTGGAGCTGCGGCCACGTCCTCGCCGTCGACTCGCGCACCAAGGTGGAGGGCGAGTACGTCAACTCGATAATCACCGACGTCTGCACCCTCAGCGGTGACAGTGGTGGCGCCGTCGTGATCGGCAACTCCGCTGTCGGCGTCGTCTCCTGGGGAACGGCGTCGAACGCCTGCCGATCCGACGACATCGCCGGATTCTTCCCACTCGTGTCGGCCAAGAAGACCTCGTCCCGCAACCAGTCGGTGGCCAAGAAGTCCCCTCGCTGGGAACCGATGGTGAAAGTGGCGGCATCGACGCTGGCAGCCCCGGCGGACGGTGCGACGCTCGACTATGCCGCGGTGATCAACGGTTCGATCCCCGGCGCGAAGATCCGGCACCGGGTCGTCGTCTATGTCGATGGAAAGGCCACAGCCCTCGGCGCAAAAGTGACCTCGGCCGGCACCTGGAACACCCGCCTCGTCGGGGTGCGTCCGGGCACCCACGAGCTCGCGGTGCGGGTGCGCTGGGGCAAGCTGTCGGCCTCGGCCCTCAGCGCGCCGATCACCGTGACCGTGAAGCCGCTTCCGGCTATCGCTGCGCTCTCGACACCCGATCCGGTGCAGACATCGGTCGACAACTCGGCGGCGGCGTATCCGGCCGGCACGACGGCCGCCTACATCTCGACGTCGGCGAGCACCACGACCATCTATGCGGCGTCGGCCGCCGCAGCTCGCGGGCGCGGCCCGGTGTTGCTGACGGCTGGCACGACGGTCTCGGCCGAGGTGCTGGCTGAACTGCGACGCCTCGGTGTGACGAAGATCACTATTGCCGGGGGACCCGGTGCAGTGACAGCGAGCTCCCTCGCGGCGCTTCGCCGGATCGGGGCCGTCGCCGAGCGTACAAACGCGCAGCTGAGTGTCTACGCGCGAACCTAGGCGCCTCATCGGTGGGGCACGAGCGTGCACCCCGCGGCCCGACGCCTCCTAGGATGGTGCGGTGAAGATTTCTGTAATTGGCTGCGGCTACCTCGGTGCTGTCCACGCTGCGTGCATGGCTGAACTCGGACACGACGTCATCGGCGTCGATGTCGACCAGAGCAAGATCGACGCCCTCGCGGCGGGCAAGGCACCGTTCTTCGAACCCGGGCTCCCCGAGCTCCTCATCTCGGCCGGTGCGACCGGTCGCCTGCGCTTCACCACTGACATGGCTGAAGTCGCGGATGCCGAGATCCACTTCGTCGCGGTCGGAACGCCGCAGAAGAAGGGCGAGTTCGCAGCGGACCTGACCTACGTCGACGCTGCCGTCGACGGTCTCATCCCATACCTCTCCGAAGGTGCGCTCGTCGTCGGGAAGTCGACGGTGCCGGTCGGTACCGCTGCCCGCCTCGCCGAGAAGATCGCCGCCGGTGCACCGCACGCGGCCCTGGCCTGGAACCCCGAGTTCCTGCGCGAAGGCTTCGCGGTCAACGACACTATCGCTCCCGACCGCCTGGTCTACGGAGTGCCCGCCGGTGAAGCGGGGGAGCGGGCGACGGCCCAGCTCGACGAGATCTACGCCGCGGCACTAGCCCGCGAGACCCCGCGTATCGTCACCGATTACGCAACTGCCGAGCTCGTGAAGGTGTCGGCAAACGCATTCCTCGCGACCAAGATCTCGTTCATCAACGCGATGGCCGAGATCGCCGAAGCGACCGGGGCTGACGTCACCCAGCTGGCCGACGCCATCGGTCACGACGCCCGCATCGGCCGCAAATTCCTCAACTCCGGACTCGGGTTCGGCGGCGGGTGCCTTCCGAAAGACATCCGCGCATTCCGTGCCCGCGGCGAAGAACTCGGCCTCGGTTCGTCGCTCGCCTTCCTCGGTGAGGTCGACGCCATCAACCTCCGTCGTCGTGACCGGATGGTCGACCTCGCCCGCGAAGAGCTCGGTGGCTCACTCGAGGGCAAGCGCATCGCCGTTCTCGGCCTCGCCTTCAAGCCCGACTCCGACGACGTTCGTGACTCGCCGTCACTCGACGTGGCGGCCCGGCTGCACGCCGAGGGTGCGATCGTGCTCGCCACCGACCCCGAAGCGAACCCGACGGCCTCGCGCCAGCATCCGGAACTCACTTACGTCGACACCGTCGACGAAGCCGTCGAGAACGCGGATGCCGTGCTCGTGCTCACCGAGTGGAAGCAGTACCGGGCCCTCACGGCGAGCGACCTGCAGGCTGCCGCCGGCACGATAATCCTCGACGGACGCAACTGCCTCGACCGCGACGCCTGGCTCGCTGCCGGCTGGACCTACCGCAGCCTCGGCCGCCCGTAGCCACAGAGAACGCCCTCGTCTGGCGCAACGCTCCCCGGGTCGCCGGGGAGCGTTGCGGTAGACTTCACCCAGACCCGAGCATCCTCTCGTCGTCACCTGCCCCAATGGATCACCATCGTGCCTGAGCAGTCCCTGCATTCTGTCTCGTTCGTCATCCCCATCCTGAATGAGGCGCGACACGTTCGTGCCGCCGTCGAGAGTGTTCTCGCGCAGGAGGGACTCGCCGAACACGAAGTGATCCTCGTCGTCGGCAAGAGCAAGGACGACACCGACCGGATCGTCGCAGAGATCGCCGGGCGCCACGACAACGTCGTTGTCGTCTCCAATCCGGACAACGCCATTTCGCGGGCCATGAACCTCGGAGCCGCGAGAGCGCGTTATGGCATCGTCATCCGGGTCGACGCGCACTCTCTGCTGACGCCGGACTATGCCGCAAAGGCCGCCGCAGGACTGCGCGAGACCGGCGCGGTCAACCTGGGCGGTCGCATGCGAGCCCAGGGGACCACGCCGTTCGAGAACGCCGTGGCCTGGGCCTACAACTCCCGGGTCGGGCTCGGCGGTGCGATCTATCACGTCGGTGAAGTCGCCGGACCGGCCGAGTCCGCCTACCTCGGTGTCTTCGATCGTGATGCCCTGGCCGAGATCGGCGGATTCGACGAGACCCTGAGCCGCGGTGAGGACTGGGAGCTGAACTACCGGTTTCGCGAGAGTGGCCAGCTCGTCTGGTTCGCGCCGGAGCTCGAGGTCGTCTACCGGCCGCGCTCGACGCTTCGCGCCCTGGCCAAGCAGTTCTACGCGTCTGGCCGCTGGCGAGCCGAGCTGATTCGCCGTCTCGGCCAGCAGATCCCGCTGCGCTACTTCCTTCCGCCGGTGCTCGTCGCGGTCCTGGTCGCCAGTGGTCTCGCGGTCGTGGTCTCGGCGCTGCTCGCTGTTCTCGGCGTCACGGGCGGCCTCATCGGCCTGGCGGCCGGCCTCGCTGTCCCCGTCGTCTACGCGGTGGCGTTGTGCATAGTCGGCCTCACCGCCCCACACCTCGACGCGGCTACCCGGCTGCGGCTGCCCGTGGTGCTCGCGAGCATGCACGTCTGCTGGGGCTGGGGATGCCTGTTAGGTTTAGTTCTGCGAAATCGCGGCAATAACTCGTTCGCAGGACGATGATGGTGCGTGCGATACCCATCGCAAGTTGTGGAGTGGTGTGAGTACTACGGATTACGCTGCGCTGGCAAAGGCGAACGGCCTTGATCGAGTCGGTGCGAGACCTCCCCTCGGGGACTACCTCAAAGAGGCGTGGGAGCGTCGGCACTTCGCCATCGCCAGCGCCCGCTACGTCGTGGAGACGAAGAACAGTCGCGCGCGCCTCGGCGTCGTCTGGATCATCCTCCGCCCGCTGCTGACGGCAGCGATCTACGGCATCGTCTTCGGGCTCATCATGCCGAGCGGCAGTCGCCCCGACAATTTCCTGCCGTACCTGGTCATCGGCGTCTTCATCTTCCAGTTCTTCACCAACTCGATCAGCAGCGGTGCAACGTCGATCGTCGGCAACAGCGGGCTCGTGCAGAGCCTCAGCTTCCCCCGCATCCTGCTCCCGGTCTCGATCGTGCTGCGCCAGCTCTTCGAGATCCTGCCGGTCATGGTCGCCCTGCTCCCGATCCTCTGGATAACAGGTGAACCCCCGCGTCCCGGCTGGTTGATGCTCATCCCGATCCTGGCTGTCATGACCGTGTTCAACGCCGGCTGCGCCATGATCGTCGGCCGCCTCACCGTGCACTTTCCCGACCTCAAGCAGATCATTCCGTTCATCACACGACTGCTGTTCTACGCAAGCGGTATCTTCTTCTCGCTCGAGCTCGTGTTCAAGGACACCGAGAAGGCCGGGCTGCTCACGCTCGCCCAGCTGAACCCGGTTCACGACTTCATCTCGCTCGCCCGCGGCTACATGATCGACGGCCCACCGGCGACGCCGTTCATGTGGCTCGTCGTGGGAGTCGCAGCCATCGTCGTGATCGTCTTCGGCACCATTTTCTTCTGGGCCGCCGAGGAGAAGTACGGAAATGACTGA
>Ga0247729_10000492_pt1 | contig 16452 bp, 17 predicted proteins | sample UWRJL133311R2_FD_180958 | JGI IMG/M metagenome (GOLD analysis project Ga0247729, IMG submission 180958) | Plant litter microbial communities from Arlington Agricultural Research Station in Wisconsin, United States - UWRJ-L133-311R-2 | ecosystem: Environmental > Terrestrial > Plant litter >... | reverse complement strand
AGGCATTAGCTTCGCTGACTTATCTGCAGCCCTATATCGATGCCATCCATGCCAAAGCAGAGGCTCTCGATGTCCCGACTCCGGTTATCGACGCTCTGCAAGAGCTCTTCAACAGTGCGTACATTTTCTCTTCATACACCCCATACTTCACACGGACACCCACTAGACCTAAACACCCCCAAGTCATCCTACCACTCACTACGGCCCCATGGCATCATCAACGCACTTTCATCACCACCTCCACCACCCCTCAACTCCAACTCTCCCACCACCTTCTATCCGAGCACATCTTCGTCCCTGTTCAACTCACGAGAGCACCAAGATGCACAAGAGCTCTTCCAACTTGTCTCGGAATGTATCAAGAACGAGATGACTGCTGTCGATCGCGAAGGACTCAGAGATAGAGGCATAGCTGGTGTCCTCGCCCTCTCCACAAAGCCCGGGAAGAAGGATCCGGACGCTGTCGACGAGATGAGCATATCAGAACCCAGAAATCTGAACAGCAAGAGCGTGTTCGATGGCCTAACGGCGAACCGGCGGAGTTGCGTGATGTGCGGCTACACTGAGGCAGTTATGCATTTTGGGTTTGATAATTGGCAGTTGGCAGTCCCCAGACTAGCCGTATGTTTCCCTGCTTATCACCGCGTATGTGCTGGAAGTTAACCTTTTCATTGTCACAGTCCTCGTGTCGGTTGGAAGATTGCCTAGAAGATTACACGCGGCTAGAGATTCTCAAAGACTGCATATGTCGAAAATGCTCGGTGCTTGCGACGCACAAAAGACTTTCTGCAGAATTGAAGACTCTCGAGGAAGCTCTAGCACCAGCTAGCTCGCCTACGTCCTCTGCGCCGGTGACCTCGATATCCGCCTCATCCTCTTCGGCTCCCTTCTCCCCTAGCTCACCTGTTGCATCATCGTCCGCGATGCCATCATCAGGCTCTCCTCAGAAGACCAAACCATCTCAATCCAAGAAGAAACGGTACAAAGAAGTCAAACGAATGGAACAGCGAGTCCGGACGGCTCTGGCCGAGGGTAGAATCGAAGACGAGGCCTTGCTTGAGGGTGTTAGATTAGAGAAGGTTGTGAGCCCTGCATCCACCAAACAGGCCATGATTGCACGAGTGAGTATGCTTCCAGGACTGCCTCCTACTTTTTTTACGCTTCCATGTCTAATCGTCTTCCATTCGCTCACGTTGGGGGTGCTGTATGCTGACCACCATTCACCCACAGCCACCACCCGTCTTGGCCCTCCACTTGAACCGTTCCATGCACTACGGTACATACGCATCGAAGAATAATGTCCGGGTGCACTTCCCCGAAGTACTCGACCTAACACCATTTACCACGTCGGGGAGTCTCTCTACCGTCCCTACGAGCTCAATATCCACCCCTTCGCCACCCCCAAACCTTGGCAACAGCATGCTCCTACCTGATTTCAGCGCCCCGTCCGAGTCGAGTGCGGCAGTATCTGAACACCCGCAGCCTCCGAGACGCTCAACAACGCCGACGCAGGAGACGTACGCACCTGGTACGCAGCGCACGATATACAGGCTAGCAGCTGTTGTGTGTCACTTTGGACAACATTCGTTTGGGCATTATATTTGTTATAGGCGGAAACCGCGGCCTCACAGGGGAAAGTGGGTTCCTCCGACTCTTGTTGATCCATTACGGATGGAGGAGGAAGAGATAGATGAAGGTGCTGAGGGAGATGTTGAGACGGATGTGGATACACCTTCTACGAATGGCAAGCTACCGCAGAAGACGCCGACGCCGAACGGGGTTGGTGGAGATTATTTTGGGTCGGCGTCCTACCTCAAGGGCACGTCTTCAGCACCCTCGACATCTACATACTATTGGGAAGACCACACCGAAGCTGCAGCAGGCACGAACAGGGGTTGGCTCCGCATCAGCGACGACGCCGTAGAGGAGTGCGGTATCGAGCGCGTCTTGGCTGAGAGTCACGGAGTGTTCATGCTGTATTATGAACGAGCGGAGCATCCAAAGTTGGGGGTGTATCTGAACGGACATGCTAGGGGGAGGGAAGCGAAGGGCAAGAGTGGGAAGGCAACGCCTAGGGGACAGAGCATGATGGTCAATGGAGGTGCAAGTCGGAGTCGGAGCAGGACGAGAAGCAGGAGTAGAAGCAGGAATGGGCGGATAGGTGCAGGTTCGGAGGAGGATACGGGTGCAGATACGGACGCGGACCAGTTCAGCATCGGCTCTGAGGAGACGCTGAAGCCTGAGATGAAAGTCGTCGATCTGAACGGGAGCGTAGGGTCTTTGATCAGCGAGGTTGGGGTGGGAGTGATGAAGGTGCACAAGAAGGAGCGGGAGCGCGAAAGAGAGCGTGTGTCCAAAGCCAAGGCAGCTGAGAAGGAGAAGGAGCTGAAGAGGAAGGAGAGCATGAGCATGAGTATGCACCTTCCTGGGCCTCACACATCACACCCGCCATTCGCAATGAAAAGCTTTGGACCCAGGATCATCAGGAACGTCAGCGCTGGACGGAGGAAGGCGCTGATGAACGGACTAGGGACGCTTTCATCGTCGTCCTCGGATGTCGGCTCTCTGTCTCCCGAACCTAGAGCGTATCTCAATGGGTCAGCCCATCATCAGCATCAGTATCAGGAGGGCGAAGATGGGGAGAGGATTCCACTGGAGATGATGGCGTCGGCACCGTCGATTTTGGATGCGTGTTCTGGTGTGAATAGGAATAGGAATGGAAGTAGTGCTGTGCATTCGCATACTGGTCTGGGGTCAAAGTCGACGAAGGTGGTCCACCATCCGCCGCCGACTACGATTGGGTCGAAACTCAAGGCGCGGTAGCACCCTGCGCCCTCCTCCTCGGCCACCCCCCCTTACTCGTCCTTATCGCGCACTCCACCAAAAGAAGGCCATATACCTTCACCCTCAACTCGATCTATAAGCCTTATCTTATTCCTTAATCCTTCTTATATTCAGCTCGCGCCTTCGTCTCGTCTTCGATTTCATTCACACCGCTCCCACCCCACTCACATTTCGAATTTCAACTCAATATATAACTACTACTCTTTATATAAACCTTCTACCCTAAGCAGTCACTGTATTTCTATGCCTCGGTCATTTCTTGAACACATGCATACAGTCGCTATTGTCCCTGCGATTCTCAAACTTGTGTCGCCTGTCAGGCTTGTCTGTTTCAAGGCATTGATCTCGAGGAGTAATCAGCGCCGAAGATGCGAATAGATAAGTAGAAGATCGGCGAAGGGAATATAATTAGTTGTATCCCAAATCTTACATACAGTCCATATATATTGTTAGCTAAAGTTACACCACCGTTGGACGTCTACCAGAAATACCAATACAAATATGTTTAATCGTAGCCAGGCGGGTTATCGACTGGGACACCACCGACCATGGAAACAGAGACACTGCTCGACTCTGCGGGTGAGGTATACGTCGCTGGTCAACGTGAAGTGTCAGATAAGATTGGCCGCGCTAACATCGGCAACACTCACGCAAGCCTTCTTCGTCCTCAGTAACCTGTCGATTCATATAGATCGACCGCTCTCTCGCCTTCTCTAATAGACTCACGAACTCGAACATGGCGCGATCCTTGAAACGAACCTCGGCTTTCGTCCCGTCGGTCAATCCACCCTCAGGTGAAGGTTTTACTTCAAAAGTGAGGTAGTTGGCGCCGAATGTGGGTTGTTCGAATCGTGTAGAAAGTATTGAGCGCAGGGGTACTGAGAGGGATTCGAACGAGGAGCCGGGTTCTGTCGTGAATATGAACTGTGGGCGCAGCGATGAACGGTCGACGTGTAAACATCAGTAATTCGGTCTTTTTTGGGACTGAAAGGCGACATACTCTGTTATCAGTAACAAACGCCTTTCCAGAGGACTTTAGTTTCTTGGATCCCCCCGAACCTCCTGCAGGCGAAGGTCCAGATGGTGGAGCGTCAGGAATAGTCAACGAGACCTCGACGCCTGAATCTACGGTCGAGATCATCATTTCGTTTGGCAGAGGTACGGGTGAGCGACTAGGGCTCAGCATCGCCCAGTTTAATGCCATCGTAGCGAGTTTGTCGTTTGGTAGTGGTAGTGTTTAGGTGAAAGTGATCACCCGGCGCAATAGCAGAACGCCCCCTGAACAGCCACTGTAGGACCGCAGCTGGTGATCGGCTAGATTAGATTGGGGTTTACACTCTATGTTGGTACCTTGTAGAGCCATTTTCATGGCTACCTAGCGCAATGGTAGCGCGTTTGGCTTCGATTGCTGAATGGCACCAAAAGGTTGCAGGTTCGAGTCCTGCGGTGGTCATTTTTTCGCTCAAATTGAGCGCTCAGAAAGGTCGCGATCCGGCAATCGAGTTTCCCGATTGCCGGGTGCGGACTTCAGGGCGTTGGTTTGAATTTCTGGATTCTATTGCACATCCAAAACACTTGCTCTCGCAACACGCATAACTTTCATGACAGCACAATATCTATTCGAGCAAGTCTTTCCCGGCCTTGAAGATACTACCTGTTGCGGGGTAACGCCGCAGCTTATCCTCGTGCCTTGTGATAAGCAGACTAGAGCTCATGACATGACGGAACCTTGACGGAGGTACTACGAAGCACAAACCCTCCTACGTGTCTCTGAGTGCTAGACCATATCGCAAGTTCTTAGACACTTTTGGTATGATGATACGTGATTTGGAAGGGTTGAATTGCCAGGTAAACCACGTTCACTCTTCACAACTTCTCGCGTTCATTCCCCACTCCGTCATACAGAAACACGCTGAGATTTTTACGGAAGTCGTAGCATATGGCGTCCTCTACTTGAACGGATATGTTGCGACCATGTTTCTCACAAATTCAGTCCGGAGGTCGTGTTCTTAGACCAGGGCATCCATTCCATCCCCAGGTCACGCTACCTTGCCTATTCCAGGAAAATGGTAACCACCCTTCTCCGCATGGCGACGAAGAGATATTGGAGCGAGGCTTTAAGTGTCTTTCATCTTTCTGAGTCAGTTTCTTGCTCCCCCCCTTTGTCCAGAACGCGAGCCGTTCTGTCTGAGTACTCCATCGTCCGGGCGCGACCCTTTGAGTTTGGTTGGAAACTTAAGGTACGTGCAGTTATGTCCGTAACATATCCGGGATTTGCGCTCATGCTTCTGTGACTCCAAGAAAGCCGAGGGGAATAGCAGGCTCGAGGCTATACCCTTGAAGCGCTCGCATTGAGTGACAATGCCTTTGACCAACTCCACTCAACGTGCGTGAGCGCTGGTACCCTAAACTCTAACAGCAATTGAGAGTTATCTTCTACTCAGGTACAATGCAATCCTCGAAAAGGATACCCACTTACAGCCTTGATGCACCTTGCCGCGACTCCTCGTTAACGTTTGCTGTGGTCTGGGACCCAGAGCGAGGAATAGAAACCTATTCTGGCGATGCACTGCTTGGACTATCAGGTGTATCAGTTCCGAAGCCCAAGTCCACCAATCGCCTCAAATCGGAATCGGAAACCAAGAGTAGAGAGAAAGAGCCCTTCGCTGTATTTGGCAGCCGTCAACCCCGCTTTATCGACATACGCACCTCTACTGTGTACGAGCGTTACATGGGTCGCCCTGGAGGCTATGGCGATGATGGTTCTGCCCTTAATTCACCACCTCTTCAGGGTAACTTTTCTTCGGTGCGACCTTTGTGTTCTGTCTGTGGACTTTTGAATTGGCCCTGACAGTGACACAAACCTTAGTCCAGCTGCTCATCATCCGGATCGGAGTACAGCACGTCTTCTTATTGCACAACTTCTTCAAGACCACTTCGGCCGGTTGACTCCACTAAGGCAAATCCCACTACCGTCCCTGCCTCAACGCTTACGCCAAGCTCCAAATTCACTTTTGCCGCTCTTTGGGATCCAGATACGGGTATATCTGCATACATGAACGGCAAACTTGCGAAATGTGCGCCATCAACGAAACATAAAAAATGGCCTTCCACGTCAACGACAACTACGCAGCAATCGAGATCGGGGTCAAAGGATGCATCACAAGCAAGCCTATCTGCTCTGGGCAGCATAGACGAACACAGGCCGGGGGTGTACCTGCCACGGGGCACTGGATCGTGTTTTCGGAGTGCAGCCCCATCGTCGACGCTCGAAGGCTACAAAGGTCCTTGGAACGACTCTTGTTTCGAGCCCCTCAGCCATGAAGTATCCTTTGAGTCTCGTCGCGCATTCGCAAAATTCGAGGAAGATTTGGATAGCGATACCCCTTCAATATACTTGGATGCCGTAAACGACGAAGACGAGGGTGATATAACATTCGTCGTGGATGACGAGGGCTTTTTCGAAAGCGCAGCTCACCTAGACTGCGACCCCCATTTGGTTCGTCTAAATCTGTTCTTCCGCGGCAGTTGACTTTTGACTGACACTGCCTCTAGCCGTCAAGATTCTCAACGACAACAACGTCCACATCCACTTATGTCGCCATTGATCCCAAGTCTCTACGATCGATTCCCAAGGAGCAGTTTTTGAGATCACACGATGCGTCTTATGACAGGCACAGTTCAACACAGAAGGCGCAGGCCAAGAATCGCTTGACCCGTCAGAAGTCTTCGTGGTATATAGAGAAACCACCCGAACGAAGAGAGAGGAAGACGAGTGATGCTCCTACGATGTCTAGACGATCAAATATATTTCGCAGAGCGTGGCAGAGACGCGTGGAAGACGATAGATGGGTGCTCGTTGAAGTTCAGGCTGTAGTAACAGATAGAGTTCTGGACGAGTGACTTTTGTCGAACTGTATCTTTTCGCTCAGGTGTGTAATGGATCAAATGGGAACTCTGTTCAAGCTATTATGTACTGTATATTATGCTCTTCTCCGTGATCGAAATGATCAGTATGCTTTATGCCTTCCGTTCATCTTCTAGAGTAACAGTGGTCGGACAAATGGACAAATCATTTTTTTAAATTGCTACTGTACGAACTGGAAAGACAAGCCGCATTAGGAACTGTGCGCCAGGCCATGCCGCTTCGAAAGTTTCCTGTGAACCACACCACTTGCCAGACGGGTAATCGATCTCTTAGATTCTCTCCACGAAATAAGTCTGAAAGGCGCTCGATAAGGCCTCCTGTTGGAAGCGGCAAAGCTGATGTTCTCTGAGTAGCGAGTTAGGCGCCACATCATGGACATCCCGATATTTTTCTCATGCATCGTCTTCTGCAATATCATATTGACGCCCGCCTTCTTTTCCGGTAAGATTCGTCGGCGTTACGGGTGATATCTGAAACTCACTATGAAGTGCAGCACCGTAGAGGCACCTCAGGGCGAAAAGTGGCAATGGGTTTACCAATGTCATGAATCTGACAGTTTCTCACTCCTCTGATCAGTGCAGCGATACTAGGAATCCATGGTAATTGCTACCAACGCATAGCTTACTTACCACATCTCCGCTCTATTGGAACTCGATACTCAGTGGTAATACAGTACTCGATGTGGAAGGACATCTCGGACCAAGCTCCTCTCACACTGAACGCCACGATCTCCCGGAGACTCTCGCTTTCTCGGACGCAGGGTTCGCACTGCGGTGAATATCAACATTGCTTACCTTGAACTTGACCGCAGTATGTCGTGATCAATTCGTCTTCACTTAGTCAGCTCACACTCAACTCTCAGACTGCAAACCCCACAGCTATGCCTGTCAACATTGTTCTCCAGTCGCTCTAGGACCGAGCACATGGGCCCAACATACCGATTTGATCATGTCTGATCCTACATTTCATATTCAAGCTCCTCCATCCACCACGACTATAAAAGCTCTGAACAAGTGATTGCATTCCTAAGCATGTCCCTTCCTCACTCTCAGATCGAATGATCCCTCGCCCAAGCTCGCTATGACCACAAAGAGTCCAAGCGAATGTTTTACCGCGCAGACGATACCAGGTTTCTTTGGAGATGCTGAAGTAAATCCCGACGTCGGTGGCGTCGCAGTTGCTGTGTCTAGTACGCCAAGCTTCTAACTGGTTCTTTGTAGTTTGCGTGTCTAATAATTTTGCAGATATTGTCATCAACTTGGCCCTTCGTGAGCTTCAGAGCATTCGTCCGCGAGATCTTGTGCTAACGTGAATTCATATTCAGCGATCCTCCTTCGTTGGACCGAGGACGACGACAGCGTCGTGCATGTGCAGACGTCTATTGTCATGCTCTTATCTCAGGTATACCCTATCATGATCGCCACTGCAGGGAGCATAAACACCGACAACCTCACGCTCTTCGACGCTCACTTCGCCGTGGCAGTCACCGCCTCTCCCGTCTCATTCTACCTGGTCTACTCCTGCATCCGGGATGTCATAGGCCGTCCGAACACTCTGTTTTCCAAATTACGGCGTGAGTCGGGACCTGGGACGAACATTATCCGTGTCTTTGGTCTTGCGCTGCCCATCCTGTGGCTTGGCGTGAACTTGACTATCTCTTTTTCGCCACATGCTTTCAAGGACAGCCATAGCTATTGTAAAGAAATGACCTTCGCACGATGGTTTGAATTTCAGACTGTTTCGAACTTCGTTGGGGTTTTAGACGTGATGGGGAGGAGGGACATCTGGAATGATCTTTCGGGGCGAGGTGGTCTTGGAGCCATATCTTTGGCAGCTATGTGGATATGGGCAGTATATCTTGTGCGACACCGTAAAGATATATATGAAGAAATTCGGTACCGAAGGTTAGACGACTCGGAGGCCCGCGCAAGAGCGTCCTGGTTTGCCAGGAAGTGGCGCTTTCTACGTGATATTCCTGCTGCATGTTGGTTAGTGTCCCTTCTTATTTCTTGAAGTAGATGCTCATCAAACCTATGTTATGTCTCTAGGTACGTGATTACCAATTCGCATCCATGGATGATCTTTGTTATCATCGTCTGTTTACACTGGAGTTGGATCTTGGGCATTGCAAAAGGTATGATGAGCGACAGAAGATATCAACTCTCTTACGGTCAGGTAGGATGATTACCATACCTCAAAGATCCCTTCTCATTTCCACGGGACTAGATAACTTCCATCTTTTCGGCCATCCCACCCCTCCTATCGGTTGCATGTTTATTATCTTCGAGAAGAATGTGTCTCTATGCACATATCAAAGGCATACCCAAATCCTTCTGCGAAGAAACACGCTTTCTCGTTCTTGGCTCAAACAACCCTTGGGAAGATCACACCAGTCGCCACCGCGTCCCAACACTTCGGCCTTCCACAGCCTGCACAAAGCATCGCTTTTGGATTATCAGTGAAGTCCTTTTGACTCATCGACGTGCTATTCAACTAACTAGACGGTCTTGTAGCTTCCTCCTTATGGCTGATATTGACTGGTCTCGACGTCTGGTGGATCTTTGAATGTGAGCCATACCTTTATATCCAGTGCGTCATCCCATCTCATAATTCGCAGATGTGAAAGGTGGCTCAATTCCAAACCCACGAACGGCTGTGAATGATCCCCATGACGGATGGAAGCCTTTCTCGGTGACTAGTATGTGGACCCACTGGAGGCAAGAGCAGCACTCTAACTTCTGCTTTCACAGTGTACATCTATGGGTACTGCGTATGTTACCTGAACATACTCATATGGACGCGCTATTACGAGAAAAGTCGCCAGCAAGGGGTAAAGCAGGGTGAACTGCCGTTGCATTGGCCCGATTATCTAAATGACCGCCAGAGAACACTGCTCCGCTGGTTGAAATATGCGACTATCCCTATTGCATTTATCATGTGTGTGGGGCCACTTTTCTCCCCTTTCGCAGCTCTGCCTCTTGCACAAGAGGTACGCCCTTCCATATATCTCACCTTCGTGGCTGACTCCTATTCCCAAGTACCAATGGTCACACTTCTGCGATGCTTTCGAGGGCGAAGTAATTTTAACAGGTGCTATCGACCCTTCACACGTCTCTACGGCCTCCTTCTATTATTCCACTGTTGGCCAACAGTCAAAGCGTGCATTCCACTACAATTATACCCTGACTGCAAACAACACCGATGCCCAAAACTGGCATACCCTTTCCCTCAACGGGACGTCTTTATCTCCAGCAACGCTACCCGAAATGGTCCAGATCTCTTACAACATCACTGGCGACTCAAATAATTATTTCCTGGCAAAATGTGTGCATAACGTCAGCTCTCCCTCGATAACGAAGCCAGCTGTGTGTGGATATGGTCGATACAACTCCACGCCGTACTTATCGTTTGGCATCACCGAATTGCCTGGAGGTGAATACACTCAACTTCGAGCGGTCGACAAAGAATGGAGGTTTCCAGATGACGCTCCCAGTGTTGTCGTCCGCTTCAAAGGACCCGATGGAAAGCTTGGCGATATCGCTATCCAGTCAGCTGTGACCCAAAGAAATCACTGTGATACATTAAAGGTCTGCCTACCGTCGAGGAGGCTGACCTTAGCCAACCTTGTTCCATTGGGTGTGATTCTAGAAGCCCAAGAAGCTTACGCTCAATACTGCACACGACCAAGAATTTATTCTATCTAACTTGTTCTCCTTGACTCTTGGGGTACTGTTGGCTCCCCGTCTTCCCGTATCAAGCATACATATTCCAACATCTCTATAATCTACTGCTACATACTTGTCATAGATATCATAATTATAACATTAACAGAGTTCATGTCTATCGTTGCCAATCCATAAACATTATTTCTTCATAAACAAGTCGATACTGAAACGCGCTGGACGGTCGTTCCCCAGTTGCTGTAGTTGAGCGAAACGATAGTATGCCCCACGCTTGGACAGCAGCTGACTGTGGGTACCCGATTCGCGGATCTGACCTCCTTGCATAAAATAGCTGGGAGTCCCGGTTAGCTATGGCAAGAAGTGGAAGAGGATTTTAACCACGTACATGCAATGCGCGTGCTGAATGCTCGAGAGCCTATGTGCGATCGCAATTGTCGTTCTACCGTCTGCAGCCTTATTTAGTGCATGTTGCACTACTGCTTCAGAGTTCGCGTCCAAGGCAGATGTTGCCTAGAAAGGGGATTGAGTTGGCTGCAGCATCGAGGACGCTTTGACTGACCTCATCAAGTAGGAGGAGTTTAGGATCACGGATGAGGGCTCTTGCGATCGCGATTCTCTCTAGAAAGAATGGTAAAATGACGCATGCATTACTGATGCAAGAAAACTAACGCTTTTGTCCTCCAGAGAGCTGTGAACCTCTTTCTCCTACTTTAGTATCGAAGCCCCTGAATCATTGTCAGAACAACCAAGAAGCAAAGCAGGGAAAGCAGTACATTGGCAACGATTCGATGAATTCCAAAATATTGGCCGTCCTGCAGGCACGAAGTATTTCGTCCTCTGAGACCTCACCACTGGCACGATTTGAGCCGAGTGCGATGTTGAACTTGATGGTGCCACTATAAAGTCTCTTCAAAGAAAATCAAGCCGGCGCTGGATGGACGTGAATAAGCACTTACAGTGTCTTGTGAAACGAGAGCAATGTGGCTGCGGTATTCATTTTTAGGTAAGGATGTCAAAGCCGTTTCATCAAACTTCACCGATTCTCAGTGAGATGGTCAAGCTCTTGGTAACCTTCACTTACGTAAATTTGCCCCTTTGTGGGTTCGTAAAATCGCTCAATGAGCTGGATCCTGTTTCTACGTCAGCGAAGGTCTTGAAGGCTACGGACATGACTTACAAGGTACTTTTTCCAGAGCCACTTGGACCAACAAAAGCAACATATGTGTCTGGTTCCACGGTGACACTGAATCCATTCAAGATGCGCACTTCTGGGCGGGAAGGGTACCGGAAAGACACATCACGAATCTGGACCTTTCCAGTTATCGTCCGCGGCTTTTCTAGGGGTGGTTTCTCGGCTTGTGCAGGTTCATTGCAGGAGTTTAATAGAGGTAAGACTTCGCGAACGGCATCCATGGCCGATGATATATCAGGAACCGACAGGAAGACATTCGCGGCGTTCCAAGAGCCAAATACTGTGCTCTAATCAGAATGTTAGAAACTCGTCCACATGTAAAAGGTTAATCATCTAACCATGAAAGAGACGTAAAACTGAAAGGTGGTGTATTCCCCAGAAGCAACAAGTCTTGAACCATACCAGAAGACTAGCGCCACCGCGAAAAGAATGACGGCCAAGGAGAATGCAAAGATGGCATTACTGAAAGCCGTCTTCAAAATTGTTTCCTTGAAAGGACGATGGAGCGCACGGCTGTAGCGAGCACAGAGATAATCTTCGCAAGTCAAAGATGCAACGGTCTTGATCGCAACAACTGCCTCTGATGCCACTTGAGCGGATTGGTTATGGGCCTCCTTGGCATCTCTCTCTTTATCAGCAACTAATTGGAGTCGTAGAAATCCCATCGCGACAATTGGAGGCATGCAAGCTATAATGTGGAAGAGGGGGAATCAGCTGAAGTCAAAAACACAGGCTATGAAGCGCACCTATCCCCACAAGACCTAACTTCCATCCAAATATCAAGCCAACTACGGCGCCACCTATGCAGCACGAGATACATTGAAGCATAGCTCCCAGCGTCATCGTTGCGAAACCCTTGACTTTTTCAGGTCTACCGATCAGATTGGCTGTGAGTGTTCCTGGATTGTTATTATCCAAATCGAAGAAAGAAACTGTGTGGAAAACATGAGCGGCGTTAGGATTGTGTCAAGAGTCTTGCCCACCATCTTTCTTCAACAAGGCTTGGAAGCTGACAGTTCGCAATCGAGCGACAAGAATGACGGCCGCCTTTCCGAAGAGCACATTGTGCAGGGACAGCGAGAGTGTGGATCCGATTGCTATCAAGAAAAGCCAAAGTGCGTTCTGATTTCCTGGAGATCGACATTTAGTCCATGAATCAAGGTCAATTGAATTGCAGGAGGCCTACCTGCAGTTCTGACGGCGTTCAAGTCACTGCTCTCGAATGAATGGAGAGCCTTGGCTGTAACACAATGTCAGAAACACCTAAGAAATCATTCAGAAAGCTCGAAATCACCATAGACAATTCCGAAGGCAGGATGAACAAGCCCACCAACTATTCAGGGACGCTTAGTGAACAGGTACAGTGCGAATGTATGGCAGCACTTACGAATACCGAAGAACGAGCCCCAAGCGTACATATACTTGGTGTCGGGTATAAGAACTGCCAACTGTTGTATAAGTGACCAGACGCTTTGCTCGGGTGCGACTATTGTCTGGGAGGAAATATTCACAGTAGAGCGTGACGCTCCTTTGGACGATTGGGCAACCGAGAGGAAGCCCGTAGCATCCTTTTCTTCCCCTTCTTCGTCGACGTCTTCCATAGCAGCGTTACCATGATCGAGTCGTTGTGCATGAACCAACTTTGCATAGGATCCGTTTTCGGTCATGAGTTCGTCGTGGGTCCCTTGCTCAAGGACACTTCCACCACCCATAACGTAGATCAGATCAGCATCCACCACTGTCGACAAGCGATGAGCAATCACAATCGTCGTTCGGCCTGTAAACTTAATTTTAGTAAGGTTGGTAGGACAACAAGGAGAACAAACCTTGGGACGCCTGGGTCAATGCTGCCTGGACTATGCCCTCAGACTGAGTGTCTAGTGCACTTGTAGCTTCGTCAAGGAGCAGTATCTTCGGATCTGCTACGACAGCTCGGGCAATAGCAATGCGTTGCTTTTGACCTCCAGAGAGTAGCATTCCACCATCGCCTACTTGAGTGTCATATCCATTTGGCAGCCCAAGAATGAAGTCATGAGCGTGAGCTTTGATACACGCCTCTCTAACGAGCGCTAGTGTCTCTTTTGCAGGCAGCCCTTCATATGTGGTACCCAGTAGGCCTAATGCCACGTTTTCGTATACTGTAGTAGAGAACAGGATAGGATCCTGAGAGACGAGGCCGATTTGCGATCGAAGCCACTTGAGATTGAGTTCCCGTATGTCAACAGCATCGAGAAGAATTACACCGTTGTCCACGTCGTAAAACCGTTCAATGAGGGATACGATCGTCGACTTGCCGGATCCCGAGAGACCGACTAAAGCGCATGTTTTGGCTGCCGGAAACGAGAGGCTCAACTTCTTCAGGACTGGTGTATCCTTCCGAGAGGAGTAGCTAAAGCTGACACCGTCAAAGGTGATTTCTCCAACGACGTTGTCTAGTCTTCTGCCATCCTTTTTCTCCGAATCGATCAGAGGCACTCGGTCGATGACACTGTACAGATAACGAGCGGCCTCTAGGGCGTGGACGAGGGCTATAAAGGTTGTCAGAATGTGAAAATGTGACGTAGATGAGCATAGACCTTCAACGTTAGGCCCAACAATAGCGAGAGAGAAGGATCCGACGAGGATGCTTAGGCCCACGGTGACAACAGTACCAGCACTGACTGGAGTTCGGTTAGGCTCGACTGAATTCTCAAGGATAATCAAACGAACCTCGTCCTTGGAGTAAAAGTGTCGTGCCATAGTAAAAGGAAAGAGAATAAGAAGAATACACGATGAAGGAAAAGATGGCCATGCCGACTCCAACTACTTGTGCGAACTTCATGTCGTGGTCACAAGCTTTTGAGATGAAGGTGTCGTAGATGTCCGACAACTTCTTTTGGGCGCTAAACGCATATACTGTGCGTACTGTCGACAAAGATTCCTGTGCAGTTCCACCGGCACTCGAGAGAGCTTCCAGTGAGCGTCTTAAATATACGTAAGTATCTTCAAAAATGCAAGGAAAACTACCCACTTTGAATGCTTTGTACCAGCAACAGTAATGAACGCGCCAACGAGCAAAATGCACGGAATGATTGCACTTAGGACAAGCGCCAGTCGCCATGACTTCACATATGCGATCGCAAGGCCAGTCACGAAAGAGCTGCAATATGAAGCAATGAGGGCGAGCTTCTCAGATATCCCTTGTTGTACGAGATGTGCGTTGAGTTCAATACGCGTCGCGACCTCCCCTGCTGTCACATCATCATAAAACGACAGGTCTTGGTGGATGACGGCTCTGAAGTATCGTTCTCGAATACGTCTGGTGGTAGACTCTCCCGTGTATGACCAGATTGAGATGAACACAAAGCAGGCTGAAAACATTCCGATACCTAGAATATTTACATGAGCCTCAAGATACAAAATACAAATAAATTTGAGGGTAAAGAACATACCTAGATACACTAATTGTAATGCATCCTTGCTCGCATTGCGCTTGAAGTTGTCGGCTAGATCACTAGTCCCGTCTGAACCAGCGCGACCGATTGCCACAAAACTGGTAATGAGGTTCCCGAAAATGAGACTCATAAATGGCTGAAGTCGATGAAATCATCAAGTTTAGAGTCTAGAGATCTTGTTGCAGGTGGGACTTACAGTTGCACATCCTGACCCAATTGCGGCAACGAGGCCTATAGAGTTGAGAAAGAGTTCAAATCGTGTTGAGTAGCTGCAAGAACCGTCATTTTTTTGCGCGGATATAAATGAGCGTGTATGTACCGAAAGAGATCCAGCAGAGTTATTGGTTTTTCATCCTTTGATGCTTCGGGGGTGGCACTTGGATGCTCAACGGACATTACTCGAGTTCAGGGGAAACGCGCTGCCTGCTTGTGGACGAACTTGATTGGCACGATCAACGTCCTTGAGGTATATACTATACGGGTGTGTTGGTAGCAAAGAGGTGTACAGTCCTGTTCTCGTTGGTTGAACAGCCATGATTGACAGCGAGACGATTCGGAATAAGGGACATCAGGGACCTGGGAATTGGGTGGGCATCAGGGAACATCAGAAATTTCCTCTCCTGGTGATTCTCCCAGTTCCCACGCCCACGCCAGATCGAGAACACAGATTACCCATAGATTCAATTTCCCATGAAGTTTGAACAGAAATCTCAATTGTACATAGCCGGAGCTGAGTTTTTCCGTCAAAATTCAATAAATTACGAAGATCAAGAAGATTCCTCGAGCCGGTGTCATCTGTTTACATGTCGGTCAAGTGGTGCAGTACATTCTCGTCTTACCATACCCAAGCTTAATTATAAATTACCATTCTTCCGTCGAAGACTTGATTGAGTTGAGATGTACCCAGGTAAGACCTGGTAAGACAGGTTGGACAGTCATAATTGAAAGCTTGTCAGTGCCGACAGGCAGTCGTGTTAACGATAGTGCTGCCCATGAGGCATGTCGCGTGGGCCAGGATCTGAAAAGAAAAGAAAAAACGTGCGCCACAGGTACAGGCGAGGACAACATCCATAGCGAACCCTCGATCTCGGCCTTGTTGGACTGAACCTCGACTCTGGCAACAGGGAACGCCGAGCACTCTCGCACACACATGTTCTCCCGGAAAGCATATTAATAAGACCGTTCAGATGTGAGGCATCATACTATTTCTGGGGCTATTGGAATGGCCTCCAAAGGCGCAACCGACGTGGGAGCTTGCAAGTGATTACTGACTACTTGGCAGACACCTTGCATTGTCGTCCAGGGAGGCTGGTACCCCAAACCTCCTTCCGCTGGGGATAGACGGGCCCGAGAATCGTCTATCTTCCAGTG
>Ga0247729_10000491_pt1 | contig 16468 bp, 9 predicted proteins | sample UWRJL133311R2_FD_180958 | JGI IMG/M metagenome (GOLD analysis project Ga0247729, IMG submission 180958) | Plant litter microbial communities from Arlington Agricultural Research Station in Wisconsin, United States - UWRJ-L133-311R-2 | ecosystem: Environmental > Terrestrial > Plant litter >... | reverse complement strand
ACGACACCGTGATCGTGGCCCAGCCATCCGCGTCTGCATCGAGCGCGGTGAATGCGTGGTTGAGCACTGTGCTGCCGATGTGTCGGCGCTGGCGGAAGTCGAGAGCCCCCGCGTTGTGCTCGGCGACATCGACGACATCCAGGGGCAGCATACGATCCTCGGTCACCTGCAGCACCGCGTGTGCCGGAACAGTGAGATGCCAGTCGTTGAGCGCTCCCCGACGACGCACCCCGGTGTCGCTGCCGTCGGCGGTGTCGCTGCCGTCGGCGTTATCGCTGCCGTCGGCGTTGTCGCTGATGCCCGCGAGAACGTAAGGATGAACGCCGAGGCCTACCGGTGCTCGCTCCGCGCTCTCATTGCTGGCGCTCACCACCTGCCGGAATCCGTCGACGGTCAGCTCGAACGTCACGTCGATTCTGATCCGCCAGGGGTAGCCGGGCTGGGGTTCGATCCGTCCGCAGAGCACAAGGCGGTGCTCCGACTGCTCCACGGGCGAAAAATCGAGCCACGCCACAAGCCCGTGGGAGGCGTTGTGCGTCGCTGGTTCCGTCAGCGGAAGGTGATGCTCGACGCCATCAAAGGTATAAACACCATCGGCAAGGCGGTTCGGCCACGGCGCCAGCACCGCGCCCTGCATGGCCGGGCGAAGATCGTTGGCGTCGAACGGCAGCACCAGGTCTCGCCCGCGGTAACGAAGGGCGCGCAGCGAGGCGCCGACCGATGCAATCTCGGCTACATAGTCACCTGCGGTGATGGAGAAAGCGGTTCCGGATGCTGGCGTTGCCACGCTCATCCGATCTCGCTCTGCTCATTGGCGCCGACAGGGAGAGAAAAGGGAGGCGTAATGGCCGACACGTCGTTGCGCATATCCCGATTCTGACAGCCAACCGGCAACCCGCACAGGACTGATGACCGGCCCAGCCTGGACGATCCTCCGCCGTATAGTGGGGACATGTACGTCAGCGACGGCTTCCCGGGGCAGCGGCTACGAGTTCTACCCGCACCCCTGACGGCGAAGGCCGCCACGCAACCCATTACCTCTCGGCTCCTGGTGACGGACGCGGGCTACTTCCCCCACGCCGCAGCCCACGGTCGGTCACGACGACATGGCGCCGAGCAGAATATCGCCATTGTGTGCGCCAGCGGGGTCGGTTGGCTCGAACTCGACGACCAGCCCGCGCGGCAGATTGACGCAGGCAGCGCTGTGGTCATCCCTGCCGGAGTTGCCCACCGGTACCGTGCAGACGCCGAGGATCCGTGGTCCATCTGGTGGCTCCACGCAGTGGGGTCAGACATGGACGATTTGGTGGGGCAGATTGTACTCAACGGCGATCCCGTTGTGCCGTTGCGCGATACGTTTTCTGCGATCGCCGCCATCGACGAGGCCGTCACCGCGATGGAGCAGGACGAGACGATTCCCATGCTGTACCTGGCATCGGGAGCGGCATGGCGTTTGTTCGCCCAACTGGCGTCCGACCGGGTGCGCGGAGTCGCCCACACCGACGACCGGATGCACAGTGTGCAGCAGTATCTTCGTACTCACCTCGAAGCGAGCATCTCCGTAACCGACCTCGCGCGGCTCGCGGGCCTCAGCACCTCGCACTTCTCGGCCGTGTTCAAACAGACCGTTGGCCTATCGGTCATCGAGTACGTCAAACGCCTTCGCAGTGCGAGAGCCCGAGAGCTCCTGATCACCACTGACGCGTCCATCGCCGACATCGGGGAGGCCGTCGGATACCTCGACGCGTTCTACTTCTCGCGACAGTTCCGCGCCGTGAATGGCGTCAGCCCCACAACGTTCCGGTCGCTGTCCCGCGACGACGCTTCGGCCTAGTCGACGCGACGGGAGAGTGGATGCCCCGGCACAGTTGCGCCCGGGGCATCCACCACCGTCACTCCCGCGAGAACAGCAAAAGCTCCGGCAGGCTGGTCGCGAAGTAGTCGGTTGTGCCGGTGTCGTGACGGGCGACCGGCGGCACAAACGAGGTGCGTGCCTCGCCGAGGGACCGGGGCGGATCCCCGAGAGGGAGTCCGAGCGCAGCGCGGGCGCGGTCCCACGCTCCGAGCACGCGGCCCTCCCCGCCCTCCCAGGGCTGAAAGGTTCGGTTGTTCAGCATCTCGAGCGCCTCCTGGGCACGACCCGACGCCGCCAGGAGGTTTGCGTACTCGACCACAAGGTCGTCGCGCACGAGAACAGCTGCCAGCTGCGATTCCAGTCGACCAAGCCGTGCCTCGGCCGTTTCACTGAGCCGCTGCGCGAGCTGGTCTCGTTCGAAAACGAGCCGTGCGTTCGTGCGGTCCAACGCCAGGGCTCCCTCGTAGAAGCGCACTGCCGCCTCGTCGTTGTGGGCCACGTTGTAAGAGGCCAGTCCCGCGTTGCGGTACATTATCGGATCCGTGCTTCCGGACTCGATGGCGTGCACCCACAGCGCGAGCGCCTCGGTGCGTCGGCCCGCGTCGTACAGGAGCATCCCGAGCAGGCCGGCGGCAACCGTGTCGTCCTGGGAGGCCTCGATCGCTGCGACCAGTGCATCGTGGTCATCCAGGCCAGCAGGGAACGCCCACCGCAGGTCGGACGATCGCGCGAGGGCACGAGCAGCGTCTGCCTCGTGGTGGCGCGACGCGGCGTCGAGCAGCTGGGCCCGGATGTAATGGGCCACCGGCGCTGCGTTGCCCGCGCCAGTGGGCTCCGCCTCGGCAGCCTGCTCCAGCACCGCCAGCGCTGAATCGATCTCGCCGGCCTGGGCCAGTTCAACACCCACATCCTTGCGGCTACGGCTGTCGACCGGAAGAGTCCCGTCGGAGAGGTACCTCAGGGTTGCGTTCAGGGGATCTTCGCCGAGGGCACGATCGAGCACGGTCTGGGCCTCGACCCCGCGCCCCGCCTGTCGAAGGAGGACAACTTCGAGCGCATACCGTCGGCGGTCGTTCGCGGCCACGGCGTTGAGCTCGGCGAGCTCACGCAATGCTTGGTCACCACGTCCGGCGCGCGCCGACTGCCGGGCAAGTTCCAGCCCGGCCGACGCAACATATCCGGCATCCCAGAAGGCTTTCGCCCACGCCGCCTCGGCTTCGGCGACGTTACCCAGGCGAGACTCGATCAGCCCGCGCAGGTAGTACACCTCGGCATCCCGAGGATTGGCATTGCGCCGTGTGGCACGCTCAAGCGCCCGATCGATGTGCTCCCGGGCGGTGACGTAATCACCCGAACGGTAGGCGGTGTCGGCGAGGGCAAGCCGCACTCGAAGGTCGAGCGGATCGCGCCGGAGTGCTTCGTCCCAGTAGCTGTGCGCCGACCGCGTCGGGTGACGGAACTGCTGCAGGTGCAAACCGGTCAGGAACAGCTCGTCGTTGCTCGCGATGTCCGCGGGGTCAGCGGGCTCGGTGGCCGTCCACGGCTCCTCGTCCGAGCCAACTGTGTAATTCCAGACCACAAGCGGCGCTCCGTCGGAGTCGAGCAGCTCGACGGTCATGCCATCCGACCACGACACCCCCGACGAGACAGTCCACTGCTGCCCGGGAACGAGGTCGGCGTTCTCCTCAGCAATCACCACACCCTGGCCATCGCGGAAGACTGCGGTGGCGGCGGCGCGTGGCGACGTGACGGCAAAGCTCGCGGACACCAGGTCGCTGTCGCGGTCCACGTGCACCGCGGCCTCCGGTGTGGCCTGATGCGCAACCCCGATGCCCGGGATCGGGTACCAGAACTGGCTGAACCGCTTGGTCTCACCCGGTGCGATCCACGAGAAGTCGGGTTGGTTGTCCGTGTAGACACCCGCCATCAATTCGACGTAGGGGCCATCGTTGTCGGTCAGGTGAGAATCCCAGGCGTGGCCGAACGCGGCATCACCCCAGGTCCACTGCTTTTTGCCGGGGGCGATCCTGCGGTCGGCCCAGTGCACAAAACCCGCAGCGGCGGCGTGGTCGTACCCGCCGAAGAAGTCGTCCTCGGTGTCAACAATCATGTACGACGTGGGAACCGGGATGTTCCGGTACCAGTCGATCCGGTCTGCTCCAGGTACCTCAGCGGCACGGGCGGCGTAATCGACCCCGCAGTAGGGTCGATCGGCCGCGGGGAAGGTGGTGATCGACCGGCGTGCGTGGTCGGCGACGTAACGCACGTCTTCGGGGAAAAAAGACTGGTAGTCGTTGTGTACACGCACGGCGACATTCGCCCACCACAAAAAGGTCTGGCGGTCGCTTGTGCGGTTGTGCAGGCGCACGTCGACCTGCACCACGGAGCGGTTGGGGTGGATCCGCACCCCGTGGGTGCCCTGCATACGCGCAAACGGGTCGTGGTCGCTGCACCAGACCACAACACTGCCATCGTCGGAGTACTCGATCGAAGTCTCCACCGGAAGGAACGTCGCGGGACGATGGTGCTGGGGCCAGTTGAACTCGACTCCCCCGCTGATCCAGGGACCGGTGAGGCCAACCAGCGCGGGTTTCAGCACGTTGTTGCGGTAGAAGAAGTCGTACCCGGTGGTTTTGTCGTAACCGATGTGGATGCGCCCGCCGAGCTCCGGAAGGATCACCAACCGGATGAACTCGTTCTCGAGATGGATCGCCTGCCAGGTATGCGGCGTCGGTTCGGAGGCGATTCGCTCGTAGAACGGCAACGGGTACACCCGCCCACTCGAGCCCTGGTAGACCCGCTGGTCAAGATACATCGGGTAGGTCGAGGGCTCGGCCGGAGCGTAGGTGTCGATAACAATCGGCTCGGACCATGCGACGGCACCGCCGGCATCACGCTGTGCGCGCAGGTGCGCGGGAACTTCGGGCAGTACAAGCGGAAGTCCGAGGGCGTGCGGCTCGGTTGATTCGTCGGAGCCGTCGAGGTCAGGCGGCGAGGGTCTGGTGTCGAAAGTCATTGGGATTGTCCGATGGTCGGTAGACGGAGCAGAGAAGGTCGGGAGCGTGGCATCACGGCGTGACCGTGACGCTTCGGGTGCGGATCAGCCGGGCGTTATGGACGGCGAGCAGAGGTGCCTCGATCTGCGGTCGCACGCGAGGATCAACAAAAAGCGCCGATGCCGGGTCGAACGGGAACGCGCGGAGAATCACGGGGGTGCTCGTGCTCTGTTCAGTCACGGGCACATCCCATTCGCGGCCGTACCAGAACTGGTCAGAGACGGTGTTGCCGTCGATCTCGATCTGCCCAACGTCACCCGTCCAGTCCAGCGACAGCACAACGTCGTCGCCGTCGTCGAACGCTGACGCGGGCACAGCGATCTCGATGCGACCTGCCCGTGCGAAGTCGCCGTCGAGAGGGGCCGACAGCCGTCCCGCAGGGCCGCCCGTTCGCAAAGGAACAACACCGGCCGCGTCGGACACAGTTGTCACCGTCACCGTCTCAGACACCACAGCGGGGCCGGTGACGGTGTAGCTCGTGAAGACGGACGACAGCTGCTCACCGGCGAGGTCGAGGGAGCCGGTAGCCGCGAGGGACGGGTAGATGTGGAGTACCTGCTCGGGCAGTGTGGTCAACAAACGCAACGCGCCCTGGTCGAACACGAGGCCCTCGTCCCAGACCGCGAGCGTCTCGACTCCGCCGACAGTGCCCTGCCACACACGGCGTGCCGTCTGCGCGTCCAGAACAACGAGAGTGGTGTCGCCGATGGTCACAACACAGTCCAGACCGGGTGCGGTATCGACAGCCAGTACGGTCCGCCCGTTCTCCGACGTCACCACACGACCGCCGCAGATGTCTCCCGGTTCAACGCCGTCAAACACAAACTCGACGGGCACCCCCGGGATGGCGGCGAAAACAACAACCGGTCCCGCACCGGATCCCGGTACAGCCGCCAGCTCGGTGACGGGCTGCACGGTCGCGCTGACCGAGGAGAGCGAACCGAACGCACGCCGAACTGGCCAGGTAAAGAATGTTCCCGACGGCAGGGTGAATGGGGAGCTCGGCAGAGCGACGGAGTCGCCCTCTAACTCGACGCGGAACTGGATGCCGAGAAGGTCGGGCAACGGGTCGGCCGCCGGCTGGTGGTTGTTCACAAATATGTGGCCGCCGGCGGTGTCGCCACGGAACGCCCAGCGGGGAGAGCCCTCCTCGAGCGGAGCAATGACAGACGCCGACTCGAGCAGCGCACTGCCGTACTGGTGGAGAAAGAGGTGCTGCTGGCGCAGCAGGTGATAGTGCTCGCGCAGCTGTCCGTGAGCTCCGATCGGAGCGTAGAAGTCATAGTCGCGTCGGGGCATATCGTTCGGGTAGTCCGTCGCGTGGGACTCCTGCATTGTGGTGTCTTCCCCGATCACATGGGTGCCTCCGTGGTAGAGGTAGTAGCCCTGCCAGGCCGACCCGCTGCCCAGCTTCACCAGCGCGAGCGCGGCGACATCTGCCGGTTCCACGATTGGTCGGCGATGGTACGCAACGGCCATACCGCCGCCCAGCTCGCAGGTGACCCAGGGGTAACGGTCGTCCTGTTCCTTTTCGACGAGCTCCGAGGTACGCACGTCGGCACCCACGGTGAGGTCGTCGCGCACACCGGAGAACTCAAAATGGGTGTGGGCGAAGCTGGGCCAGAGGATGTCAGACTCTTCCCAAAATGCGTCCGAGTAGCCCGCGTAGATCGGCATCACGTCGGGAGGCAGAAAAGCCCCGCCCCATCCGGTCGCCGTCCACAGCGGTGCCACAATGCCTGCGGCCTCTGCCGCGGTGCGAAGCCAGGCCAGGTGATCGGGCTGGTGGTAGAGCTCATTGTCGACCTGCACCCCCACGATCGGGCCATCAGGTGACTCGTCCGTGCGATAAAACTCGTGGGTCTGCTCGGCGATGGCGCTGTACCAGTCGGTGACGAGCGCCTGATATTCGGGAGCGTTTGTTCGCAACTCGATACCCGAGGACTGTACCCAGTCCGGGAATCCGCCGTTGCGGGTCTCCCCGTGTGCCCACGGCCCAATCCGCAACATCACGGCGAGGCCGTGCCGATGGGCGAGAGCGAGGAACCGCCGGATGTCGCGGTCGCCGTCCCAGCGCAGCTCTCCCCGGCGTTCCTCATGCACAATCCAGATGACGTAGGTGGCGATCACGGTCACGCCGCCGGCCTTCATCTTCAGAAGTTCGGTTTCCCAACCGTCGGCGGAGTCGCGGCTGAAGTGGTACTCGCCCATCACCGGAAACCAAGGAGACCCGGCGCGGGTGACGTACCGGTCGGTGAGTGCGATCGCGCCATCCCGAGTCGGCGGCTCACCCATCCGGGCACGTGTTGCGATCTCGGCGTTGGCGATTGATGCGCCGACCGCGTGAAGGGAATGAATCATGGGAAGGTCCACCTTGGATGTGTTCAGCCACCAGTTGAGCTGGACGCCTGTGTCACTGTACAAACCCCGGCAGCACCGAGAACATAGACAATTTCGCGGTTGACCTGGACAATTCTCCGATCATCCTTGACGCAAAGTCCGCCAGAACGCGCACACCGCGGCGTAACCTGCGCGCACCGCTCGTTCCACGTACGGCAGTATTGCCCAACGTCAGGCCACGTGCCGCACCCATCCGGTGTCGGTTGTGCGGCGTCGTACCGTCGCTCAGTTGACTGGCGCTTGTGCCTCCTGTGATGTCAAGCTCGACGCAGAACAGCTCGCCGATCTCGACCGCATCTGGCCGGGTCCGGGCGGCCAGGCTTCGGAGGCGTACGCATGGTGAGTGCTGCTCTATCGCCGGATGCTCCGCGGACAGCTCTCGTTCTGTCGGGCGGGGGCCGCTACAACGATCCCTGGCATCCATTCGATCACACCAGCCCACGGCTCGCAGCGCTCCTCGAGGCTGACGGCTGGACGGTGGAGATCAACGACGACCCAGAAGCCGCGCTGCTGCACATTGCCGACGCCGATCAGCTCCCCGATCTTGTAGTGGCCAACTTTGGGCTGCCGCGGGACGGTGAGGAGACCCCGCTCGATACCGGATGCGCTGCGGGGTTGCGACGCCTCCAGCAGGAGAATGTGCCGATCTTGGTGATGCACGTGAGCATCACCAGTCTGATCAACCTGCCGCTCTGGGCGACCGCGGTAGGCGGACGGTGGATCCGGGGCCAGTCCATGCATCCCGACTTCGGCGACGCGCACATTCAGGTCATACCCCACCCGCTCACCGCTGGGTTGCACAACTTCACCCTGCAGGACGAGCGGTATACCGATCTTGAAGTCGATGGCACTGTGGACGTGCTCGCGTCCCATCACCATAGCGGCCGCGACCACCCTCTGGTCTGGCTGCACCCGATGGACAGCTGGCGGATTGTGTATGACGGGCTCGGGCATACCGCGGAATCGTTCGAGTCCCCGGAACACCAGGAACTCATTCGGCGATCCGTTCGGTGGCTAACCGAAACGACCTGACCGGGAGTGGTCCTGCGCCATCAGGTGCACAATACGGTGCAACACAAAAGGGGAGCAGCTGCATTCGCAGCTACTCCCCTTTATGTGGTGGAGCCGCCTGTCAGAATCGAACTGACGACCTTCTCATTACGAGTGAGATGCTCTACCGACTGAGCTAAGGCGGCGTGACCTGGCAAGCCCGGGCACAGCTACAGAGCCTATCCGACTATTGCCTCATCACCAATTTGAGGTGCCCAACTCAGCAGAGCGGATCGGTCTCCGGCACCGTGCCCTTGATGAAGTAGTCGTCGACCGTGTCATTGATGCACGCGTTCGACTTGTTGTAGGCCGTGTGGCCCTCGCCCTCGTAGGTCACCATGTGGCCGTTTTCGAGCTGCTCGGCAACGTTCTGCGCCCAGACGTAGGGGGTCGCCGGGTCGTTGGTCGTGCCGATGACCAGGATGTCGGTGGAGCCCTCCGCCGCGATCGCGCCGGGGGTTGCGGTGGGCTCAAACGGCCAGTCGTAGCAGGAGGTTCCGCCCCAGGCCATGAGGTGGCCGAACACGGGCGCCTGCTCGTCGAGCGCCGCCGCCTCGGCACGCATGGTGTCGATGTTGTTGTCGGTCGGGTAGTCGAGGCAGGTGATCGTTGCGAACGCCTCGTACGAGTTGTCGGCGTAGGTGCCATCGGCGCTGCGCTCGTAGTACGCGTCAGCAACGGTGAAGGGGAACGACGCGTCGCCACTCATCGCGCTGGCGAACACACTCGAGAGGGTCGGCCAGTTGGAGGCGCTGTAAAGCGGAAGGATAATCGCGGTGAACATCGAGTTGGCGCCGAGGTCGCGTCCGTCACTGTTGCGCAACGGCGAAACGTCAAGGCTGTCGAGCAGGGCGCGCACGGTCTCCATGGACTCGTCCACACTCCCGCGGAACGGGCAGCCGTCGATGCTCGAGCAATCGGCGAGGAACGCCCGCAGTGCGCTCTCGAAGCCCTTGGCCTGGGTGAGGCTGACGTCGAAGTTGGATGCCGTGGGGTCCACCGCGCCGTCGAAGACAAGGCGACCGGTCTTCTCAGGGTAGAGGTCGGCGTAGACGCCACCGAGTTCGGTGCCATACGAGTAGCCGAGGTAGTTCAGTTTCTCGTCGCCGAGGACGGCGCGCAGCAGGTCCAGGTCGCGGGCAGCGCTAATGGTGTCGACATTGCCGAGTAGCTCGCCCGTGTGCTCGAGGCATGCTGCACCGAACTGTGCTGACAGCTGTTCGGATTCTGCCAACCAGGCATCCGACCCCCGCTCCCCCGGGATGATGTCGAAAATGTAACTGTCGAGCTCGGACGGGTCGTCGTAGCAGTCGACCGGGGTCGAGAGGTTGACGCCGCGGGGGTCGAAGCCCACGATGTCGAAGCTCTCCTGCAGCGTCTCGCTCGTGGCGAAGTCAACGCTGTCGTGGATGAGGTTGTAGCCGGAGCCGCCGGGTCCGCCGGGGTTCACCAGGAGCGAGCCGAGAGCCGTGCCCGAAGTGGCCTGCTGGCGCACGAGGGCGAGGTCGATGCTGTCGCCGGCCGGGGCATCCCAGTCGAGCGGGGCCGTTGCGGTGGCGCACTGCAGGTCGTCGCCGCAGGAGGACCAGTCGAGAATCTGTCCGTAGTAGGGCTCGAGTTCGGCGGAGACCGACTCCCCCGTCGGCGTCGACGCGGTGACGGGCGGGTTGAACCACGAGGTGCATCCGCTGAGCAGCACCATCACGAGGCCGGCAGCCACTGCGGTTGCGACGCGGCGGGCAGAACGGCGAGTGGAACGGCGAGTGGACTCGCGGGGTGCGCGGGAGGTCGAGCCGATTGTCATCGAGAACTTTCGTTGGAGGTCAGGTGCCGGCTGCCGAGATCAGCATGGCTTCGAGGGCAAGGGCGGGGCTCACGTTGGATTCGATACGGCGACGGGCCGTCGCAATGGCGTCCATGGTCGCGAGGGTCTGGGCGGCGCTGGAGCGTTCGCTCGCGCTCAGCAGATCGGAATGGATGCTCAGATTAATGAGTTCAACGGAGGCGCCGAGCTGCATCAGCAAGATGTCGCGGTAGAGCGAGAGGAGATCGACCATAATCCGGTCGAGTCCGTCACGCAGACTCCGGGTGGCACGGCGCTTCTGGTCTTCGTCGAGGTTTTTGAGCTGGGCGCGCAGGGCCGGCGGAATCGTGCCGCCCGGCTCCACCCCGAGGGACCGCATGGCGCTCGCGCGCTCTTCGGCATCCTTCTCGAGGGTGATGGCCTTGGCGTCATCGCCGGCGAGCTCGAGGAGTTTCCCCGCAGCACGCACGGCGTCGGACACGGACCGGATGCTCAGGGCGATCTTCAGTGTTTCGTCGCGGCGGGTGCGGGCCTCGACGTTGGTGGCGAGACGGTGCGCCATTCCGATGTGGCTCTGCGCTTCGCGCGCGGCGCGGGTCGCGGTAGGCAGGTCCACATTGTCGCGGCGGGAGATGAGGGCTGCGACTTCGTCGACGGCGGGCACACGCAGACGAACGCTGCGTACGCGGGAACGGATGGTGGGAATGAGGTCGGCCTCGCTGGGAGCGCAGAGGATCCAGACGGTGCGGGGCGGTGGTTCTTCGAGCGCCTTGAGCAGCACGTTGGAGGTGCGCTCGACCATACGGTCCGCGTCTTCGATGATCATCACGCGGTAGCGACCGACCGACGGGGAGAACTGGGACGTCGACACGAGCTTCCGCACCTCGTCGATGCTGATGATGACGCGTTCGGTACTGAGCACCCCGAGGTCGGGATGGGTACGGGCCGCGACCTGCCGTGCGGTCGCGTCGTCATTCTCCCCGGTGCTGAGCAGCGCGGTCGCAAACGCATAGGCGATATTGGAGCGCCCGCTGCCGGGCGGACCGGTGACCAACCAGGAGTGCGTCATCGACGAGTCGTCAGTGTTGGCGTCGGCCGCGGCGCTGAAAACAGCCACGGCATCCGCCTGCCCGGTCAACTCGTCCCATACACCCATCCGGTCAGCCTAATTTATGGCACCGACGTTCCCCGACGCGCGCTCAGATTTGGGAGTGGATTGTCACCTCGTCGCGTCGGCAACCGCGATCTGGACGGTGTGGATCGTGGCGGTGTCACCGAGGATACGAAAGTGCCCGCCCGTCTCGATCCGGATGTTGCGGGCGCCGGCCAGTGCGCTGCCCTCGGGGATGTGCGGGTCGAACAGACCGAAGATCGAGGTGATGCGAGCGTTGTGGCGGATGTCCGCGCCGAGGGCGACGATTCCGGGGTCTGCCACGGCGAACGCGCGCAGGCTCGGAACCAGGAGGTAGCGGGCATACCGGGAACCGCCGAACGGGGTGCAGATCGCGACAAGCGCGCGCACCCGTCCGCCATCGTCGAGTGAGTTGAGGATGTATTTGCCGATCAACCCACCCTTACTGTGGGCGACGATGACCGCGTTCTGCAGGTCCGCCTGCTCGATGTAGTCGGCGACGAGGTGGGCGGCCTCGGCCACGGGGCGACGGTTGTGCTGCAGCGCGGTGACCACGTGCACGGGGTGTCCCGCGTTATGCAGGGCCGTGACGATCGGGCGCATAAAGTGCCACGTCTCGTAAACGCCGGGCACCACCACCACCGGGCCGGCCGAGCCGGTCAGATAGGTGGCCGGATCAGTGCGCGAAATGGCCGCGCGAACCTGCCAGAGGCCGGCATAGAGGTAGTCGAGCAGCCACCACCACGCGCGCTGGAGAAGCTGTGTCATGGAACAACCTCCGGTTCGACGCGTGCGGCGCGGTGCAGAAATTCGATGATAGCTGCGGCAGTCTGGTCGGCAGCGGTGAAGGAGCGGACCGACGTATGCGTGGGGGTGCGCTGGACGCTGATGGCATGCTCCTCGGGTAGAGGGACAGGTTGCCCTGCCGGTGCCGTCAGGTCAACGCACTAGAGAAGAGTTGACACCCGCTCGCGAATCTGAGCGGCAATCGACTCAATCGAGTCGGTCGCCTGCAACACCAGGAACCGGGCAGGCTCCGCCGCGGCCAGTTCGAGGTAGGCCGCGCGGACGCGAGCGTGAAAGTCCTGCTTCTCGTCCTCGAGGCGGTCGTACTTCGTGCGCGCGCCATCGAGACGGGTGCGACTGATCGTCTCGTCGAGGTCGAGCAAAATCGTGAGGTCAGGAAGCAGCCCCTCAGCGGCCCACAATGACAGCTCGCGGATCTCCGTGCCATCGAGCACTCGTCCGGCGCCCTGGTAGGCGACGGACGAGTCGAGGTAGCGGTCCTGCAGCACAACTTCGCCGCGCTCCAGCGCCGGGCGCACCTTGGTGGCGATGTGGTGCGCGCGGTCAGCGGCGTAGATCAGCGCTTCTGCCCGCGGTGCGATGTAACCGCGGCGATGCAGGATGATTTCGCGGAGCTCCACACCAAGGTCGGTTCCGCCGGGTTCGCGGGTCGCCACAATCGTGCGGCCCTGCTCCCCCAGCCAGGCTGCAAGCAGCCCGGACTGGGTGGACTTACCGGAACCGTCTCCCCCTTCGAGGGTAATAAACAAACCCCTCGGTACGGTGTCGTTCAGCACAGCGTCGTTCTGCATTAGGCCTTTTTCTTGGCGGGGGCACGCTTCGCCGGAGCACGCTTGGCCGGGGCTTTCGCCCGAGGCTTCGCCGGTCCCTTGGCGCGTTTGTCCGCAAGCATTTCGACAGCACGATCGAAGTCGATGTCTTCGATCTCTTCCCCGCGCGGAATCGTCACGTTGGTCACACCGTCGGTGACGTAGGCGCCGAAGCGACCGTCCTTGATACGGATCGGCTTGCCACTGACGGGGTCAGCCTCAAACTCCTTGAGTGCGCTGCTCGCCTTGCGGGCACCGTACTTCGGCTGGGCGTAGAGGTCGATTGCACCCTGCAACTCGATTTCGAAGATCTGGTCTTCGGAGTCGAGCGAGCGGGTGTCCGTTCCCTTTTTGAGGTACGGACCGAACTTGCCGTTCTGCGCGAGGATCTCGGCCCCCGTTTCAGGGTCGGTTCCCACCACGCGCGGCAGCGACAGCAGCTTGAGGGCTGTGTCGAGGTCGACGGTGGCGAGGTCCATCGTTTTGAAGATCGACGCGGTGCGTGCCTTGGTCGCGACGACCTTTTTGGCAGCCGGGCGACGCTTGGCCTTGATGAGCTCTTCTTCGACCGTGGTGCCTGCGGCTTCGGCAGCAGCCGTTGCCTTCTTGAGCGCGGCGGCCGTGGGCTTTTTGAGGGCAGCTTCGGCGTGGGCGATCTCCGCTGCGGCGGCTTCGGCCTCGGCAGCGGCGATGTCCTCGGCGGTGGGCTCCGGCTCGAGTTCGGTGATGTACGGACCGAATCGGCCGTCCTTCGCCACAACCTGCTTGCCGGTCTCGGGGTTGACGCCGATCACGCGGTCGCCGATAACGGGGGCCTCGATGAGTTCCTTGGCCTTGGCGGCGGTCAGCTCGTCAGGAGCGAGGTCCTGAGGAATGTTGACGCGACGCGGGGTCTCGGGGTCGTCACTCGGGGCCTCGAGGTAGGGGCCGTATTTGCCGATACGCAGGGTGATGCCCTCGGCGATGGTGATCGAGTTGATGTCGCGTGCGTCGATCTCACCGAGGTTGTCGATGACGGTACGCAGGCCGCGGTGGGACTCGTTGCCGAAGTAGAAGCCCTTCAACCACTCCACGCGGTCGGCTTCTCCCCCGGCGATGCGGTCGAGGTCGGCCTCCATGTCGGCGGTGAACTGGTACTCGACCAGGTCGGAGAAGTACTGCTCGAGTAGGCGCACCACGGAGAACGCGATCCAGTTCGGGATCAGCGAGGTTCCGCGCGGGGTGACATACCCGCGGTCGACGATCGTGGAGATCGTCGCGGTGAAGGTCGAGGGTCGACCGATACCCAACTCTTCGAGGGTCTTGATGAGGCTCGCCTCGGTGTAACGCGGGGGCGGGCTGGTCTCGTGGCCCTTGGCCTCGATGTCGATGAGGGTGAGGACCTCCCCTTCCTTGAGCGGAGGGAGCTTCGCTTCAGCCGGTTCGGCGACCTGGTTGCGGTCTTCGTCCTGGCTTTCCTCGTACGCGGCCATAAAGCCACGGAACGTGATGACGGTTCCGGTCGAAACGAACTCGGCGTTCGCGACCTTCGCCACAGCGCCGGTCTCGGCGAGTGCGGCACCATCGGAGCGGTTCGCGGTGATCACCACGGAGGCGGTCAAGCCCTTGGCGTCAGCCATCTGCGAGGCGACGGTGCGCTTCCAGATGAGGTCGTAGAGCTTCCACTCGTTGCCACGAAGGGTCGACTGCAGCTCAGACGGCGTGCGGAAGGTCTCGCCCGAGGGACGGATCGCCTCGTGCGCCTCCTGCGCGCTTTTGTTTTTGCCGGCGTAGACGCGGGGCTTCTCGGGGATGGTGTCGGCACCGTAGAGCTTGGTGGCCTGCGCACGCGCTGCGGAGATCGCCTGCTGCGACAGTCCGGGCGAGTCAGTTCGCATGTAGGTGATGTACCCGTTCTCGTAGAGAGACTGGGCAACACTCATGGTCTGGCGCGAGGAGAACCGCAGCTTGCGCGCGGCTTCCTGCTGCATCGTCGACGTGGTGAAGGGAGCGGCAGGACGACGCGTGTACGGCTTCGATTCAACCGAGGTGACGGTGAGGTCAACGGCCGATTCGTTCAGCGCTGCAGACAGGGTCTGGGCGGATGCTTCGTCGAGCGCGACCACCTTGTCTTTGAGCTTGCCGGTGTCGTCGAAGTCGCGGCCAGTGGCGACGCGGCTGCCGTTGATACGGACAAGTCGTGACTCGAAGTCGGTGTTTTTCTCAGCACTGGTGTTCTGTGCGAGACGGGCCGTGAGGTCCCAATAGCCGGCGGCGACGAAGGCGAGGCGTTCGCGCTCGCGGTCGACAACCAGGCGGGTGGCGGCGGACTGCACACGACCAGCGGACAGGCCGGGGCCGACCTTGCGCCACAGCACGGGGGAGATCTCGTAGCCGTAGAGACGGTCGAGGATACGACGGGTCTCCTGCGCGTCAACGAGGGCAGTGTCGAGTTCGCGGGTGTTGTTTTTGGCGTGCTCGATGGCGTCTTTGGTGATCTCGTGGAACACCATGCGCTTGACCGGAACCTTGGGCTTCAGTACCTGCAGCAGGTGCCACGCGATGGCCTCACCTTCGCGGTCCTCATCAGTTGCGAGGATGAGTTCGGTGGCGTCTTTGAGGCCACGCTTGAGCTCGGCGACCGTACGTTTTTTCTCTTCCGACACCACATAGTGCGGTTCGAAGCCGTTTTCGACGTCCACGGAAAATTTGCCGAGAGAGCCTTTTTTGAGCTCGGGCGGAAGGTTCTTGGGCTCGATGAGGTCACGGATGTGACCAACCGAGGCCTGAACCTCGTAGCCTTCGCCCAGGTACTGGGCGATCGTCTTCGCCTTTGCGGGCGACTCGACGATGACCAGTGTTTTCGTGCCAGGCACGGGACTCCTCTTGTTTACAACTCCTATGACGTCGTGTGGACGCCAGTGACAAACCGTCTGTTAACAAACTTTTCTATTGACAAACGTGGTGACCGGAAGCACTGCTGCCGTCAGCGACACCATACACAGGTCAACCATGGTCGTACCTAATTCATCCTCGACTCGGGTGGACCCGCTCGGGCCTCGGCGCGGAGCGCGAGCCCCACAAAATCGCGCTGCGTCGACACCGTAACGACGAGTCCATCGAAAACGCAAGCGGTAAGAACCGCACCGTTCGCGGCGGCGACAGTGGCTGCGACTTCGCATGGAACACCGGGAATGATGCCCACGGCGACGTCTGCGGCGGCGAGCGCAGAGGCGTCCGCCGCCGCGATAACCGACTGCCGAACACTCATACCTATATATAAGGGAAGCGTTGTCGCGACGGTCATCACCAGTACTCCCATTACGCCAACAGCGAGAACTGACGCGGAGCCCGACTCGCCGCACGCGGCCGCTGGAGGGCGGAGCATCATCGTCCCCCGTCCAACGCGCAGGACTCCGCCCGAAGGCTGATCCCGAGGAGCCGTCCCGGAGCGCCCGGGAGGTGCGCGCTCGCTGCGGCACACACCAAATCACCCCGCTGGCTCTGCACGAGGGTCGCCCCGGGCACGGCGAGCGCGAGCCGGTCGGCCGCAACACTCGGCGGATCTCCGCGACC
>Ga0247729_10000490_pt1 | contig 16470 bp, 20 predicted proteins | sample UWRJL133311R2_FD_180958 | JGI IMG/M metagenome (GOLD analysis project Ga0247729, IMG submission 180958) | Plant litter microbial communities from Arlington Agricultural Research Station in Wisconsin, United States - UWRJ-L133-311R-2 | ecosystem: Environmental > Terrestrial > Plant litter >... | reverse complement strand
GGCGTGACGGTCCAGACCACGTGGTAGCCGACATAAATGGCCAGCACGAAGATGATCAGGTTGATGATGGTATGGCTTATTTCCATGAGAGTTCTCCTTATTGGCGCAGCAGGGCGCCGTCGAAACAAATCAATGTCGCCTTGATGATCTCGTCTTCGCGGTCGATGTCGACGCCCTCTTTGCCGTCTTTATCGAGCAGCAGCTTGAGGAAATCGAGCACGTTGCGTGCGTACAGCGCCGACGCATCGGCCGGCACCAGCGTGGCGAGATTCGACTCACCGATGATGTGCACGCCGTATTTGACAACCGTTTTGTCGCGTTCCGACAGCGGGCAATTGCCGCCCTGCTCCACTGCCATGTCGACGATGACCGACCCCGGCTTCATCGCCCTGACGGTGTCTTCGGAAATGAGCACCGGTGCGGGACGCCCGGGAATGAGCGCCGTCGTGATGATGATGTCGGCCAGCTTTGCCCGTTCGTGCACCAGCGCCGCCTGCCTGCGCATCCAGTCGGCCGGCATCGCGCGCGCGTAGCCGCCGGCGCCTTTTGCGATCTCGCGCTCTTCGTCGGTTTCATATGGCACGTCGATGAATTTGGCGCCGAGCGACTCGACCTGCTCCTTCACCGGCGGGCGCACGTCGGACGCTTCGATGACGGCGCCCAGTCGCTTGGCCGTCGCAATCGCCTGCAGTCCGGCCACGCCCACGCCCATGATCAGCACGCGCGCCGCTTTCACGGTGCCGGCCGCCGTCATCAGCATCGGCATGAAGCGGCCGTACGTGTTCGCAGCCAGCAGCACGGCCTTGTAGCCGGCGATGTTCGCCTGCGACGAGAGCACGTCCATCGACTGGGCGCGCGTGATGCGCGGCGCTGCCTCCAGTGCGAACGCGGCCAGGCCCGCCTGCGCCATGGCGGCATTGTTGGCCGCATCGAAGGGGTTGAGCATGCCCACGAGAAGCGCGCCGCGCTGCATCAGCGCCCGCTCCGCGTCATTCGGCGCGCGCACCTTCAGCACCAGTTCGGCGCCAAAGGCAGCGGCAGCGTCGACGATGGTCGCGCCGGCCGCCGTGAACTGGTCGTCGGTGATGGAGGCCGGCACGCCGGCGCCCGCCTGGACCAGCACCTGGTGGCGCAGCGCGAGCTTTTTCACCGTTTCGGGCGTGGCCGCAACGCGCGTTTCGCCAGGCCTGGTTTCCGCTGGAATCCCAATTCTCATGAACGCCTCCCGATATTATTAATCTGTCCAGAATCTATCACGGAACCCGGCCGTCGATGCAAGTGCTGCAAATTCTTGGCTTAAAGGCGCCAATTCCGTGCGGGTTGATTCATTCCGCATGGAATGGTCAATTTTTTTGTATCAAATCAATGACATCCGAGACAATTGTTGTGTCGGAACTGCAGGTGTTGCAGCAACGGATGACCGGCCAAGGTAAAATGTCGGCTCAATTTTCGAGGACCTCATGCCCCTTACCTGGAAACCATCCGTCACCGTTGCGGCCATCATTGAACGCGATGGCCGCTTCCTGCTGATCGAAGAAGAAACCAGCGAAGGCATCAAGCTGAACCAGCCGGCCGGGCACCTGGACGAAAACGAATCGCTGGAGCAGGCGGTGGTGCGCGAGGTCAACGAAGAAGCGGCGCACGAGTTCATCCCGACCGGCCTGGTGGGCATGTACATGTCGCGCTACTACTCCCGGTCGCGCAACAAGGACGTCACGTACCTGCGCTTTACCTTCTGCGGCCACGCCGGCGTCCAGTTCGACCAGCCGCTCGACGAGGGCATCCTGCGCGTGCTGTGGATGACGCGCGACGAGATGGCGGCCTGCCAGGAGCGCCACCGCAGCCCGATCGTGCTGCAGTGCGTGGACGACTACCTGGCCGGCAAGCGCACGGCGCTCGAGCTCCTGTACACCCACCCTTCTGTTTTCGCGGGCGGCATTTGATGGCAAAGAAAAAAGTAGTCATCGGTATGTCCGGTGGCGTCGATTCGTCCGTCGCGGCCTGGATGCTCAAGGAGCAGGGCTATGACGTGGTCGGCCTGTTCATGAAAAACTGGGAAGACGACGACGATTCCGAATACTGCTCGACGCGCCAGGACTGGATCGACGCGGCCAGCGTGGCCGATGTCGTCGGCGTCGACATCGAAGCGGTGAACTTCGCGGCCGAGTACAAGGACCGCGTCTTCGCCGACTTCCTGCGCGAATACCAGGCTGGCCGCACGCCCAATCCGGACGTGCTGTGCAACGCCGAAATCAAGTTCAAGGCTTTCCTCGACCACGCCATGCACCTGGGCGCGGACCTGATCGCCACCGGCCACTATGCGCGCGTGCGCGAACACCAGGGCAGCTTCGAGCTCCTCAAAGCGTTCGACGCGACCAAGGACCAGAGTTATTTTTTGCACCGCCTGAACCAGGCCCAGTTGTCGAAAACGCTGTTCCCCCTGGGCGAAATCCCGAAAACGGAAGTGCGCAAGATCGCCGAAAAGCTGAAGCTGCCCAACGCCGCCAAGAAGGACTCGACCGGTATCTGCTTCATCGGCGAGCGCCCGTTCCGCGACTTCCTGAACCAGTACCTGTCCTATCAACCGGGCCCGATCAAGCTCGACGACGGCAGCACCGTCGGCGAGCACGTGGGCCTGTCGTTCTATACGCTGGGGCAAAGGAAGGGCATCGGCATCGGCGGCCTGAAGGCGCACCGGAATGCCGACGGCACCAGCGAACCGTGGTTCGTGGCGCGCAAGGACATCGAGAACAACACCTTATATATCGTGCAGGGCCATGACCATCCGTGGCTGCTGTCGCGCCAGCTCGAAGCCGGCCAGGCGAACTGGATCGCCGGCGTGGCGCCCGGCGCCGGCACGCTGTCGGCCAAGACGCGCTACCGCCAGGCCGACGTCGCCTGCCGCGTCCTGACACAGGGGCCGGACCGGTTCACGCTCGATTTCACCGACCCGCAATGGGCGGTCACGCCGGGCCAGTCGGCCGTGCTCTACGACGGTGACGTGTGCCTCGGCGGCGGCATCATCGATGGGCACACCGCCGTTTAACTGACCATGCTGCTCTGGTGGACGAAGGCGCCGCACTGGCCGGTGGCGTAGTTGCGGCGCAATGCGGGATGGAAGAGCACCCGCTCGATCACGGACCCCGGCACCCCGTTATGGACCAGGTAGGCCTCGGCCTCGGCCGTGCTGAGCATTTGCTGAAATACCAGCGCGACCTCCACTTTTTGTGCCGTCAGCTGATCTTTACGTTGGGTGAGCATGCGCAATCGTCCGGGCCGCTGTTCAAGAAGCGGAAACCGATAGTGTATTATTGCCTCGGCGAAAAAGTCTACAAATTACCGTATTTACCGGAATTTTGACATTTCCACGCAACAGTCAACCATATGAACCGGCAATATCAGTTTTATCTGGAACAATATGTTGAAAACGTACCAAGGTAGCTGCCATTGCGGGGCGGTGCTTTTTACGGCCCGGATCGACCTGGCGCAAGGCACGCTGCGCTGTAACTGCTCCATCTGCGCCAAGCTGCGCTTCTGGCCTGCCATTGTCGCGCCGGCGGCGTTCACGCTGCTGGCGGGCGCCGACGCGCTGGCGGACTACCAGTTTCACACCCGGCGCGACCACCACTTCTTTTGCCGGCACTGCGGCGTGCATCCCTTCGGCACCGGCGCCTCGCCGCGCTGGGGTGCGTTTTATGCGGTGAATGTACCGTGCCTGGACGATGCCACGCCCGAAGAACTGGCCGCTGCCCCCGTGACGTGGATCGATGGCAAGAACGACAATTGGGACAGCGCGCCGGCGCTTACTGGTTACCTGTAGCTTCCTGCTGCTTGCGGATCAGCGCCAGCACCGCCGTGCGGATTGTCTTGAGCACCGCGTCGGCCTTGAACGGCTTGACGATGAAGCCGTTGATGCCCAGCGCCAGCGACGTCTGGATGGTGGCGGCATCGATCGCCCCCGACACCATGAAAATGAGCGACTTGGACAGCTTGGCGCGCAGTTCTTCGACCACGCCACTGCCATCTTCGATATTCTCGCGCGCGATGCAGATGAGCTGGGGCCGGTGCTTCATCGCCAGCGCGAAGCCCTGCGCCATCGTGTGGGTCGAGCCGACGACCTCATAGCCGCCTTCCACCAGGACGGTATTTAATAAACCACGCGCCACGCCACTGGCGTCGATGATGAGTGCTTTGAGCATGCCGTTTCTCCTTCCGGGTGAGTGGCCCGGCTTTTATGTGTGGCTGTAGGCCAGCATATTCCAGGTGACGCCCAGGCGCACGTCTGTTTTCAGTTCGACCAGCTGGCGCGACAGGTACAGGATGTCGCGCTCGGCGCGCAGGCGCTCGCCCAGCGGCGTTTTCAGGATGCCGGCGCCGGCCATCACCGCATCGAGGTCGCCATACGCATTGAGCAGGCGCGCCGCCGTCTTCATGCCTACTTTCGACACGCCCGGCACGCCGTCGGTGGCGTCGCCCATCAGCGCCAGCAGGTCGACGATGGACTCGGGCGCGACGCCGAAGCGGTTGCGCACCCACGCGTCGTCGTGCCACTCGTTCTTGAAGTGGTCCCACACCAGCGCGCCGTGCGCCACCAGGCCGTGCAGATCCTTGTCGGTGGTGGCGACAATGGCGTCGCCGCGGCCCTCGGCCAGCCAGCGCAGAACGCCCGTGCCGATGACGTCGTCCGCCTCCACGTCGGGGATGCATAGCGGATGCATGCCGGCGGCCGTCAGGCGCTGCTGGAACTCCGGCAGCGCGGCGCGCAGGTCGGCCGGCATCGGTGCGCGGTGCTCGCGGTAGCGCGGGTACAAGGCATGGCGCCAGGTCGCGCCGCCGTAGTCGAACGCGGCCAGCACGTGGGTCGGCTGGTGGGTGTCGAGGACGGTGCGAAACGACGACAGCGCATGGCGCAAGGCCGTGGCGGCCTTGATGGGGGAATCCGGCTCGGGGCTGGCTTCGTAGACGCGTCTGACGATGTTCAGGCCGTCGATGGCGAGCAGTTTGGCCATGATGACTCGATGGGGAAAACCCCTATTTTACAAAATCGTATTTGCCGCCGCGCGCCAGGGCGCGCTGGTAGGCCGGGCGCGCGTGGATGCGTTCGAGCCAGGCCATCAGTTTCGGGTAGCGCGCATCGAGCCCGCCGCGCATTGCCGCCGCTTCCAGCACAAAGCTGATCTGGATGTCGGCGGCTGTGAATGCTTCGCCCGCGAACCACGTCGATTTTTCCAGTTCCCCTTCCAGGAAACGCAGGTTGTTCTCGATGTTCGGCATGACGAACATTTTTTTGACCTTGGCCGCGATGCCCCTGGCGATCGGCTTGACGAAGAACGGCATGCGTTCCGTTTCGATGCGGTCGAAGACGAGCTTCATCAGCAGCGGCGGCATGCCGGTGCCTTCGGCGTAATGCAGCATGTGGGTATAGCGCAGTTTATCGGGCGTGCCGGCCGGTGGGACCAATGCGCCCTGGCCGTAGCGCTCGACCAGGTACTCGACGATGGCGCCCGATTCGGCCACCACGTTGACGTCGTCCGTGATCACCGGCGATTTGCCGAGCGGGTGCACCGCCTTCAGTTCTGGCGGCGCCAGCATGGTCTTCGGGTCGCGCTGGTATTTCTTGATGTCGTAGTCCAGGCCCAGTTCTTCGAGCAGCCAGAGGATGCGCTGGGAGCGCGAATTGTTCAGGTGATGGACGACGATCATGTGCGCAACCGGTAGTAATAGGTTGCGCTAGCTTAGCAGGACTACGGCCGGGGATGGGAGTGAATCTTGATGATGCGCCGTCCTTGGGCGGGCGCGTCGTCGCCGAGGTCCAGCGCCGGCGCCGCGCAGCCGCCATTGCCGCTGCCGCAACTGCCGCAACCGCTGGCGCAACTGGCCTCGGTCTTGAAGAATGCCGCCAGGCGGGCCTGGGGCAAGCCGCGCTGGCTGAGGAAAAACACGATCTTCTCGCGCCAGGCGCGCGGCAGATAGCTGGCCGCTGCATACACGAGTGCAATCGCCACGATGAGGGCCACGACCAGGTTCTGCATGCCAGCCTCCGGGTTAGCTACCGAGTGTCGCCAGCGCGACGCGGTAAGTGATGAACGACGCGCCGTAGGCCAGCGCGAACATATAGGCGGCCATGATCAGCGGATAGCGGATGCTGCCGGTTTCGCGCTTGACCACGGACAGCGTCGAGAGGCACTGCGGCGCGAACACATACCAGGCCAGCAGCGACAGCGCGGTGGCCAGCGACCACGATTGGGCGATCAGCGGTGTCAGCGACTGGGCCACGTCCGAGCCGCTGGCCGACAGGGCGTACACGGTGCCGAGCGCGCCGACTGCCACTTCACGCGCGGCCATGCCGGGCACCAGCGCGATGCAGATCTGCCAGCCAAAGCCGATCGGCTCGAAAATGACGGACAGGGCGCGCCCGATCATGCCGGCCACGCTGTAATAGATGGGCGGGTGCGTCGCGCCTTCCGGGGCGCCGGGAAAGCTCGACAAGAACCACACCAGGATCATCAGCACGAGGATGGTGGTGCCGACGCGCGTCATGAAGATGCGCGCGCGTTCCCACAGGCCCAGCGCCAGGTTGCGCAGGTGCGGCCAGTGGTAACTGGGCAGCTCGAGCATTAGCGGCTGCTGGCCGTGCGAGCCCATGATGCGCTGGAACACCCACGCCACCGCCATCGCCGACAGGATGCCGGCCGCGTACAGGATGAACAGCACCAGGCCCTGCAAATTGAAGATGCCCACTTCGCGGTCCGGGATGAAGGCGGCGATGATCAGCGCGTACACCGGCAGGCGCGCCGAACACGTCATCAGCGGCGCGATCATGATGGTGATGAGGCGGTCGCGCGGGTTCTGGATGGTTCGGGCCGCCATCACGCCGGGGATGGCGCAGGCAAAACTCGACAGCAGCGGAATGAACGCGCGGCCCGACAAGCCCACGCGGCCCATCAGGCGGTCGAGCAGGAAAGCCGCGCGCGGCAGGTAGCCGCAGTCTTCCAGCACAAGGATGAAGAAAAACAAAATCAGGATTTGCGGCAGGAACACCAGCACGCTGCCGACGCCGCCCATGATGCCTTCGACCAGCAGGCTGCGCAGCGGACCCTCGGACAGGCCGGTACCGATCCAGGCGCCGATCGCTTCGACACCTGTTTTGATCATCTCCATCGGTTCGGCGGCCCAGCTGAACACGGCCTGGAAAATCAGGAACATGATGGCCGCCAAAATCAGGGGACCGGCAACCGGGTGCAGCACCACATGGTCGATCTGTTCCGTCAGGTTGCCGGTATCGGACTCATGGCTGGTGCAGACATCGAGGATGCGACGCACTTCGCGCTGGGTTTCTTCGACCGAGACAGCGTCGATGACGGACAGCGGAAACGGCGTGGTCACTTCGCCGAACGGCATCTGGTCGAGCACGCGCAGCAGTTCTTTTTCGCCGCCGGCCTGCACCGCGATGGTTTCCACCACCGGCATGCCCAGCTCCTGGGCCATGCGCACGGTGTCGATGACGATGCCGCGTTTTTTGGCCACATCGACCATGTTCAGCGCCAGGATCATCGGCAGGCCGAGGCGCTGGATTTCCAGCACGAGGCGCAGGTTCAGGCGCAAATTGGTGGCATTGACGACACAGACCACCGCATTGGGCGGCACTTCCCCGGCCCGCAGGCCGGCGACGACGTCGCGGGTGATGGCTTCGTCGGGCGTATGGGCCGACAGGCTGTAAGCGCCGGGCAGATCGAGCACGCGAAAATGCTGCCCGGCCGGCGACGTGAACGTGCCTTCCTTGCGTTCGATGGTCACGCCCGCATAGTTCGCCACTTTCTGGCGCGAGCCGGTAAGGCGGTTGAACAAGGCTGTCTTGCCGCAGTTCGGGTTACCCAAAAGCGCCACCAGCGGCGTCACAGTCGCTTGTACATGCGCTTGCACCTGCTCCACTGCACCCATGCTATTCCGGCTTGATCGAGATGAGGGCCGCTTCGAAGCGGCGCAACGCGAAGGTGGACTGGCCTACCTTGACGGCAATCGGTTCACCACCGGGCACGCCACGCTTGAGGACGCGAATGCGTTCGCCGGGGACAAAGCCGAGTTCCATCAGGCGGCGCGACACATCGACGCCCTGGCCGTTGGGCGCAGCTGGCGCGAGGTGGATCACGGTGGCGCTTTTCCCGGCAGGCAGGGTGTCGAGCGTGGAGAGGGTGGGAGCTAGAGTCATGGAGTCTTCTTGAACAGTGCAACACTGTTGGGACGCGGATGACACATCATAAACCTAAATGCGAATAATTTCTATTTGCGTATTCGGCATCCCGCCGGCGTGACCGATTTTGAACTGTGGCACGCTGCGTAAACCGCTTGCAAAGCATCAAAAGTGGGGGCACAATACGAAACGTAATGAGAATGATTCTCAATCATAGTGACCGAATGGCAAGGAAATACGATGATCGTCTGCGTCTGCAACAACATCTCCGACCGTGAAATCCGTCAGGCCGTGGAGCTTGGCATCTCGTCCATGGCCGAACTGCATGAACAACTGGGCGTGGGCACCTGCTGCGGCAAGTGCATCGACTACGCCCGTGAAGTGCTCGACGAGCACCTGACCACCCTGCACGCCACCGAACTGCGCTTCCAGCGCCAGGCCGCGTAAAAATTCCTCTGCATGGCCCTGGTCGGCGCGATTGTTCGCGCCGATTTGCATTTCCTGCTAATACTTCAGCATGATCGTGGCGCTTGTCGTGCCCTCACCCACCGTGATGGCCGTTTCCTTGAACTTGGGCGGGCCAAACGAGCCCTTGGCGCCATTCGAAAAGCCATAGCCTTCCTTGGGCATGCCCACGAAGTTCGTGTCGAGCTTCTTGTCGCTGTTTTCGTCGTGGTAGGCCAAAGCCGCCCACGTTCCGGCTGGCACGTTTTGCACCTCGACGCTGACCGAACCGGCCTTGGCCGGTGTGGAAGCCGTCAGGCGGCAGTCTTTCGGATAGGTCGCTTCGTCGCACAAGGCCACTTGCACCACGCCCTTGTCGTTGCGCACGCCGTCGATTTTCACCTGGACCGTCGCGGCCGATGCGCTGGCGGACAGGGCCAGCGATGCAATGATGAGCAGTTTTTTCATGGTAAGTCCTGATGAGATGGATGACTGCGCCATCTTACGTCGTATCCGACGATTCCTTCCATTCGCACCAACCATTTTGTTATCATGGACTTATCCCCACACAAAGAACAAGGCAAGTCATGAAAGGCGATCCGAACATCATCCGTCTGCTCAACGCACAGTTGACCAACGAGCTGACCGCAGTCAACCAGTACTTCCTGCATGCCCGGATGTACCAGCATTGGGGATTCGCCAAACTGGGCAAGAAGGAATACGAAGAATCCATCGGCGAAATGAAGCACGCCGACAAGCTGATCGACCGCATCCTGATGCTCGACGGCCTGCCGAATTTGCAGGCGCTGCACAAGTTGCTCATCGGTGAATCAACCCAGGAAATGCTGGAATGCGACCTGAAACTGGAACGCGCGGCGCAAGTGACTGTCAAGGAAGGTATTGCCGCCTCGGAAATCGCCGCCGACTACGTGTCGCGCGACCTGTTCCTGATGATTCTGGAAGACACCGAAGAGCATATCGACTGGCTGGAAACGCAGCTCGACATCATCACGAAGATCGGCATCCAGAATTACCTGCAGAGCCAGCTGGAGCCGTAAGCCGTAAGCCGCGCTGCGCGGTGCTACCGCCAGCGCGTCATCCACTTGTCGTAAAACCCCATATCCTGCGGAATCGCACCCGGAATAGCACAGATCGCGCCGGCGAATTCGTTCGCGCGCGCGAGCGCCGTTTCCAGCGGCCAGCCGCGCATGCGGCCCAGCAAAAAGATGGCCGAGAACGCATCGCCCGCGCCGACCGTGTCGATGACAAACGGCGGCGCCGGATTGTCGCGGTGCACGATGGGTTCGTCCAGGTCGCGGCCAAAATACACCGAGCCGCGGTGGCCCAGGGTGACGATCAGCGCGTCCAGGGCAAACATCTGCATGAGCGCGCGGCACGAGGCCCGTACCTCGTCCGCCGTCAGCGCCGGATCGGTCGGCCTGATCTGGAAATACCACTGGAACAAGGCCTGCAACTCTTCTTCGTTGACCTTGACGATATCGGCGGCACGCAGCGACCGGCTCACGCACTGCTCGTCGACCTGGTTGGCGCGCAGGTTCAGGTCGAGATAGCGGGTGGCGGCGGTCGCCTCGAGCACGGCGAACAGCGTGGCGCGCGACCGTTCGGCGCGCTGCGCCAGCGTGCCGAAATACACGATCCCCACATCGACCGCGGCGACGGCCGCCAGTGCATCGGGGGTGGCAATGAAATCGTAGGCCTGGTTCGGCACGATCGAAAAGCGGTGCCCGCCAGGGGCGCGCTCGACCACGACGCGGCCGGTTTCTTCGATCGCATCCTGCTGCAGGCCGGCGCTCGACATGGCAAAGCGCTCGAACTCGGCGCGGACCACGGCGCCGTTGCGGTCGGTGCCGATGCGCGTGACCATCAGCTGGGGCGCCATGAAGGCGGCCAGGTTGCGGGCGACGTTGAACGGCGCGCCACCGACGATTTGCTCGGTGCCGAAGTCGTCGACCAGGGCCTCGCCATAGATGACCGTGGTCGACATCATGCCTCGCGTGGAACGGTGTCCTTGAACGACGCGCGTTCGGACAATTTATCGGACAGGCGCGCCAGGTTGGGGTAGTCGCCGCGCCAGTCGATGGCAGGAAAGCGGAATGCCAGCCAGCCCAGCGCGCCGCCCACGGCCACGTCGGCCAGCGTGTAATGAATGCCCATGCAAAACGGCTGCTCGCCGAGATCGGCCGCCATCACGGCCAGGCCCGCGTGGACCTTGCCCATCTGGCGCGCCATCCATGGCGCACTTTGCTGCTCCAGCGGGCGCAGGGTCGTTTCCAGGCGCACCAGCACGGCGGCATCGAGCACGCCGTCGGCCAGTGCTTCCCAGACTTTCACCGCGGCGCGGTCGCGGCTGTTCTGCGGCAACAGCTTACAAACCGGCGTGAGGGTGTCGAGATACTCGGCGATGACGCGCGAGTCGTACATCACCCCGCCGTCTTCCATGACCAGGCACGGCACCTGGCCAAGCGGATTGGCCAGGCCGACCTTGCTGTCGGCGCCCCAGACATTGTCGAGCTCGAAAACATAATCGAGCTTTTTTTCAGCCATCACGATCCGCACTTTGCGGACAAAGGGGCTCGTCAGGGAACCGATCAGTTTCATAAGCGCTCAAGTGGCAGGGTTGGATGCCAGTATATCATCGGCCCTGCGGCGAAAGTCGGCCCCCGGCCGCTGTATGCGGCAGGTATATGCCGGCGCTGCAACACTTGCCGAGGGTGGTAAAATCGCGTCTTTTCTCCAAGCGCCCCGCCATGACCGCCATCGCCCCCTACTCTACCCTGTCGGCCCTGTCCCCGCTGGACGGCCGCTATGCGTCCAAAACCGACAAGCTGCGTCCCATCCTGTCCGAGGCGGGCTTCATGCACCACCGCGTGAAAGTCGAAATTTCCTGGTTGCAAGCGCTGTCCGAAGCGGGCCTGCCGGAGATCACGCCATTCTCGGCAGAAGCGAACGCTCACCTCGAGCGCATGGCGAGCGACTTCACGGAGCTTGACGCGGCCCGCATCAAGGAAATCGAAGCGGTGACGAACCATGACGTCAAGGCCGTCGAGTACTGGCTCAAGGAGCAGGTCAAGGATGTGCCGGAACTGGTGGCCGCCAGCGAATTCATTCACTTCGGCTGCACCTCGGAAGACATCAACAACACCTCGCACGGGATGATGCTCAAGGCTGCGCGCGACACCGTCATGCTGCCGACGCTGCATGCCGTGATCGCCAAGCTGACCGAGATCGCCCATGCGAACGCCGACCTGCCGATGCTCTCGCGCACGCACGGCCAGACCGCCAGCCCGACGACGCTCGGTAAGGAATTCGCCAACGTCGTCGCCCGCCTGCAGCGCGCCGCCGGCCGTATCGAAGCGGTCGAAATGCTGGCAAAAATGAATGGCGCGGTCGGCAATTACAACGCCCACCTGTCGGCCTATCCGGACGTCGACTGGGCCGCGTTTTCCAAGGCCGTGATCGAAGAGCGCCTGGGCCTGGTGTTCAACCCGTACACCATTCAAATCGAGCCGCACGATTACATGGCCGAACTGTTCGACGCCTTCGCCCGCGCCAATACCATTTTGCTCGACCTGAACCGCGATATCTGGACTTATGTCTCGCTTGGTTATTTCAAGCAGCGCCTGAAAGCCGGCGAAATCGGCTCGTCGACCATGCCGCATAAAGTCAACCCGATCGACTTCGAAAACTCCGAAGGCAATCTGGGCATGGCCAATGCGATCCTGAAGCACATGGCGGAGAAATTGCCGGTGTCGCGCATGCAGCGCGACCTGACCGATTCGACCGTACTGCGCAATATCGGCGTCGGCTTCGGCTACACGCTGCTGGCCTATGACAGCTGCCTGCGCGGCCTGAACAAGCTGGAAGTGAACGCTGCGCGCCTGGCGCAGGACCTCGATGCAAACTGGGAAGTGCTGGCCGAGCCAGTGCAAACCGTGATGCGCCGCCATGGAATCGCCAACCCGTACGAACAGCTGAAAGAACTCACCCGCGGCAAGGGCATTTCGAAAGACGCGCTGCGTGAATTCATCCTGACGCTGGCCATTCCGCAGGATGCGAAAGATTTGCTGTTGGCGATGACGCCGGCCAATTACATCGGCCTGGCGGCGAAGCTGGCGGCGACGATTTAACCCGGGTATTTCGTGCTACCTTAGTTCACCACCAACAACGAGGGAAAACAAGATGACATTGAAAAAATTGAGCCTGGCCCTGGTCGCCGCAGCCAGCGCATCGTTTGCTTTTGCCGCGCCAGTGACCTACAACATCGAGCCGAACCACACTTACCCGAGTTTCGAAGCCGACCACATGGGCGGCCTGTCGATTTTGCGCGGTAAATTTCTTAAAACCAGCGGCACCATCACGCTGGACCGCGCCGCCAAGACCGGCGCCGTCGACATCACGGTCGATACGTCCAGCCTGGATTTCGGCAATGCCAAGCTGAACGACCACGCCAAGGGACCCGACATGTTCGACGTCGCCAAGTTCCCCACCGCGACGTTCAAATCGAAAAAAATCACGTTCAATGGCGACGTCCCGGCCACGGCCGAAGGCGACTTCACGCTGCACGGCGTGACGAAACCGTTGACCCTGACCATCAACCGCTTCAAGTGCATCGAACACCCGATGTTCAAGAAGGAAGCCTGCGGCGCGGATGTCAGCGGCATGTTCAAGCGCGACGATTTCGGCATCAGCTACGGCATGCCGAAGTTCTTGCCTGAAGTGAAGCTGCTGATCGAAGTCGAAGCGATCAAGGCCAACTGATCGCCGGCCCATGAAAAAAGCCCCACGACCGCGCGGTCGTGGGGCTTTTTTTATTCCAAGACGCAATTACACCTTACGGTCAACTTTGTCCCATGCGGCGCGCGAAGCCGAACGGGCTTGCTGCCACGTCAGGCGCGATGGGCCCTTGACGGTATCCCATTCGTTGGCCAGGTACGACTCAGACGTGTCGTAGCTGCCTGGATATTTGCTGGCGCCGGTGTACCCCAGCTTGTAGGCTGGCGCGTAATCGTCGTAGGTGTAGCCAGGGGTGTAATACGACGATGTGGTGTACGCATCGCGCCAGTAAGCATCTTCCGCTTGTGGATTGACCACGCGGGCAATGCCGTGGCCAGCCGCGCCGCCAGCCAGTGCGCCAATGGCGGCGCCTGCTGCCATGCCGATCGGGCCGCCGACTGCACCGACTGCCGCACCGGCAACCGCGCCGCCGGACGCGCCCACGCCTTCAGCCAGGTTGTGCTCGCCCAGCCGGTCTTCGCCATGCGGGTTCGCCACTTCGCCTGCACCACGGCCGGCAATGCCGCCCGCGATGCCGCCGATGGCGGCACCGGCAGCCATGCCGATCGGGCCGCCCACGGCGCCAATGGCTGCGCCTGCCGCTGCACCGCCGCCGGCGCCCACGCCTTTGGCCAGGTAATGTTCGCCCAGGTCGTCACCCGATTTCGGGTTCACGACTTCGGCCGCGCCCTTGCCTGCCAGGCCGCCGGCGATGCCGCCAATGGCAGCACCGGCCGCCATGCCCACGGGACCTGCCACCGCGCCGATGGCAGCGCCGCTCAATGCGCCGGCAGTGGCGCCCAGGCCCGTGCCGATGACGTGCTGGCCATTGTTTTCAGTGAGCGAACGCTCGATGTGCAGCGCATCTTCTTCCGAACGTGGCGTCACGCCCATCAGGATGCCGCCGTTCTTCAAGGATTCTTCGTAGTGCGCTGCGCGCTCTTCCGGGATGCCGGCGCCGATCAGTGCGCCGATCAGGCCGCCCGTGAGGCCACCCGCGCCGGCGCCAGCGAGCGCCGCGGCGATCGGGCCGGCGATGACCAGGCCGACGCCTGGCAGGACCAGGGTGGTGCCGACGGCAGCGATGCCTGCCAGCACGGCGCCGATGGTGCCGCCGATGCCGGCGCCAACGCCCGCACCTTCAGCCGCTTTCGAGCCCAGCTCGGAATCGGTATCGGAAAAATGGGTTTTGCGCGTGTCGTCCGACATCATCAGGGTGACGTCGTCACGGGTGTAGCCGCGCGTGGAAATGACGTTATAGGCGCGCTCTGCGCTGTCGCGATCGTTGAACAAGCCGGTGACCATGCGGGAATTCTGTTGATTGGTGTCGTAGTTGCTCATGGCGTTAATCCTTTGAAGAGTCTCGATGTTTTCAGGTGCGTTACGACGACAGTGTGTCGTCGGCAGGGTGTCCACAGTAGGGCCACCGTGAAGGCTCTTCTGTACGTTGACGCACCGTCATCGTATGTTTCTAACCAGCACTCTTCTTCCTGCTTTGTCGCGCAAATGAACCAGAATTGAAATTGCTCGTCCAACGTACGTTGCCGCACCGACCTCGGGTTCTCTCATCATTACAGTTGTCAACAAGGCCACAGAAATTCATCAGAGTTTATTGGGGTACATTTCACTTACTGGAGGATTTACCATGTTATTCATTATCTGGATCGTCGTCGGTGGTATCTTGGGTTGGCTGGCCAGCATGGTCATGAAGACGGATGCAGAACAGGGCATGATCCTGAACGTCGTCGTCGGCATCATCGGTGCGTTCCTGGGTGGCTGGCTGCTCTCGCCGCTGTTTGGCTCGGGCACCATCAACTCGGATGATTTCAGCGTCTCGTCGTTGCTGGTCTCGTTCCTGGGCGCTGTCATTCTGTTGGCAATCGTCAACCTGCTGCGCCGCGGTCGCGCACGTTAATTTATTTTCGCCGTACCCCAAAAAAGCCAACGCCCTTCATTGCGTTGGCTTTTTTTCGCCTGGACTTTCGCTTATGCGCCGCTCGCCCCTGTTCTACATCATTAACACCGCCCTCGCCACGCTCGTCGTGGGACTGGCGGCACTCAATTTCGTTCCTAAGGAAAAGAAAATCGATTCCAGGATGGTGCACCAGTACAGCACCAGCGACCCGCAATTTCGCCGTTCCCTCAGTGTGCTGCTGGGTCCGCCCATCCTGGAAGGCAACAAGGTCGCGCTGCTGAAGAATGGCGATGAAATTTTCCCCGCCATGCTCCAGGCCATTCGCGGCGCCAAACAGACGATCACGTTCGAAACCTATATCTACTGGTCCGAAACCATCGGTCGCGAGTTCACCGATGCGCTGATGGAACGGGCGCGCGCCGGCGTCAAGGTCCACCTGATGCTCGACTTCATCGGCAGCCTGAAGATGGACGACAAGTCGCTGGCCGAATTGCGGGCGGCCGGCGTGCAGGTACAGCGCTATCACAAGCCGGTCTGGTGGAAGTTGACGCGCCTGAACAACCGCACCCACCGCAAATTGCTGGTGGTCGACGGCACCATCGGCTTTACCGGCGGCGTGGGCATCGCCGACAAATGGCGCGGCAATGGCGAGGATGAAAACCACTGGCGCGACAGCCATTTCCGCGTCGAGGGCCCGGCCGTCGGCCAGATCCAGGCGGTGTTCACCGACAACTGGACCAAGTCGACCGGCACCGTCCTCGATGGCCCGCTGTACTTTCCGAACCTGGCGCCCGTGCCCAATGGCATGCCCGCCCAGATGTTCAGCAGCTCGCCCACCGGCGGCAGCGAAAGCATGCACCTGATGTACCTGATGGCGATCACCGCCGCGACCAAGTCGATCGACCTGTCGAGCGCCTATTTCGTGCCGGATGACCTGACGGTCGGGGCGCTGGTGGACGCCGCGGCGCGGGGCGTCGCCATCCGCATCATCACGCCCGGCAAGTTCATCGATTCGGACGTCGTGCGCATCGCGTCGCGCGAAGGCTGGGGCGACTTATTAAAAGCCGGCATCAAGATTGCCGAATACCAGCCGACCATGTTTCACGTCAAGTCCATGGTAGTCGAT
>Ga0247729_10000489_pt1 | contig 16488 bp, 9 predicted proteins | sample UWRJL133311R2_FD_180958 | JGI IMG/M metagenome (GOLD analysis project Ga0247729, IMG submission 180958) | Plant litter microbial communities from Arlington Agricultural Research Station in Wisconsin, United States - UWRJ-L133-311R-2 | ecosystem: Environmental > Terrestrial > Plant litter >... | reverse complement strand
AAGGTGGCTGCCATTGGCCCCGAGCCCGGCGACTTCGCCTGGAACGACCTCTGGCACGACGACCCCACCGGCGCCGACCACGAGCAGTTCGGCCCCGGCCTGGCCAAGGCGCTCTACAACTACATGCACGGCGTGGCCCTGAACGAGCCGCTGCAGTTCTGGTTCGAGGGCTTCCGCGTGCCTAAATCTACCGTGCCACGCCAACTGATCCAAAAAGCCCTGCAGGAGCCCGCCAAGCCCGACTTCGCCAAGCAGAACCTGCGCCTGTTCTGGCTCGGCAATGCCCCCGACCTCTCCCCCGTCGACCACCGGCCCGGGGCCCGCGCCACCCTCACCTTCTACGAGCAGGCCGAGGACTTCGAGCTCAAAGCCCCTACCGCCATCGGCCAGTGGCTGCACGGGCTGCTCACCACCCTCACCGCCGACTACCAAACTAAGCTGCTGCTCAAGGATGCCGCCGCCACCTTCCCCACCGGAGCTGGCCCGTCGTTCGAGTCCTTCCTGCTTTCGCCCACTTGGCTGCTGCTGCGCGAAAAGGGGCTGCTGCTGTTTTAGAGGGTGCGGACAGTGCAGGCTTTACTGCCTATGGGAATATCATTAGAAACGTCATTCCGAGCGAAGCCGAGGAATCTTGCGTGCTGACATCTGATTACTAATCCAACGACAGCACGCGAGATTCCTCGGCTTCGCTCGGAATGACGTTCTTTTAGGGTACGGCCCATACGCCCCTGACTCTACTTGGCCACCTGCTTCAGCCAGGTCAGCATATCCTCCACCGAATGGGGAGCGGGGCGCGACCAGTCCCACTTGCCGTCGGTGTCGGGCCGCACGCCGGAGGGCAGCATCAGGGCGTGGTCGGCGTTGGCGTATACGTGCACCGCGGAGCCGCGCCGGTAGCCCACCACGGCCCGCAGGCGCTGGGAGCTGGCGCGGGCATCGAGCCGGGGGTCGGCGGCGCCGTAGAGCAGCAGCACCGGCACGCGCACCGGCTGCCAGGCGGCGCGCGGGTCCAGCAGCCAGTCGCGCCAGGGCTGCCGGGTCTGGATTTCCGTCGCCGTCGGGACGCGGCGCGGCAGCGTGGTGACGGTAGCCCAGGGCTGCTGCCAGGCCGCTTGCAAAGCTTCGTGCAGCTGGGTGGAATCGTCCTGGCCGCCGCTGCGCACGTAGCGCTCCAGCTTATCCAGCGCCGCCTTGGCCTGGCGGATATCCGCGGGCCTCCCCTCGTGCCGGCGTAGCGCGGCCGCCGTTTGCAGCTGACTCATGGCGGCCGGCGAAGAGCCCGGCGCAGCCAGGGCCACCACGAAAGCCACCTTCCGGCCCGGCGGCCCCGCGGCCAGCGCGGCGGCGTGGCTGCCCTGCCCCACGCTCCAGAACCCCACGCGCAGGGAGTCGACGGCGGCGTTGGCTTTCACCGCCCGCACCGCCGCCAGCGCGTCATCGGCCAGCTCTTGCACGCCGGCGGTGCCGGGCTTACCGGCATCGCGCCGGTCGTAGACCAGGGCGGCGAAGCCCTGGCGCGCGAGCAAGTCGGCGGTGGCGGACAGGTCGCGCTGGCGCGGGGCATCGGTATCGGGCAGCAGCACCACGGCGGCGTGGCGGCGGATAGTATCGTCGGGGATGAGCAGGGTGCCGCTGAGGGTGAGCGTACCGCTGCGGAAGCGTACGGGCTGGGCGCGGTAGGGGCGCGGGTCGGGCTGGCCGCGGCGTACCAGTAGCAGGTCGGCCTTTACGCTGTCGGTGGTGAAGAGGCCCCGCAGGAAGTCGCCCTCCCGGATGGCGTCCACGGCCGTGTTGCCGGCCGCCGCGCCGGGCTGGCGCTCAAAGTGCAGTTGCGGCGACCTGAACGACAGGTTTTCGGCCGGAAAGCCCAGGCCCGGTAAATCCGGGAAGCGCAAATCAGCCTGCAGCTGACCGGGCTTGACTTCGCGCAGGTCAAGGGCCGTGCGCAGGTCGGCGCCCTGGTAGGTGATGCGCCCCTCGAAGTGGCCCGTGGGCGGCGGCAGCGCCTTGGTTTCCCCGCCGGAGGAGCAGCCACCCAGCAGCCCCAGCCCGGGCAGCACCGTCAGCCCCACCGCCACGCGACGAAACTCCAGGAAGGCAAGAACGAACCGGCTGCTGCGCACAGAATAAGGGTTAGTGGAACGGGGCTTAAAGGTAAGAGTGAAATGGTGAGGTGGGGAAATGAGGCGTTTAACGTTCTGCTAGCGCGGTTTGCGCCGCTTGCACCAATGAAACATCAAACTCACCATCTCACCTCAGAGTCCCTTGCGCAGGATCAGGTCGGTCTGGATGTCCTGGCCGACCCGGAACTCGTGGGTGCCGATGGGCTTGAAGCCGAAGCGCTGGTAGAAGGCAATGGCGCGCTCGTTCTGCTCCCACACGCCCAGCACCACCGTCCGGCAGCCCTGGGTACGGGCTTCCTCAATGGCGCGGCGCATGAGCGAAGCGCCCAAGCCGGTGCCAATCCAGTCTTCGCGCACGTAGAGCCGCTCGATTTCCAGCCGGCCCTCGGCCGGCTTGCCGGGCTCTAGCCCCAGCGCCGAGCCCACCCGCAGCTTGGCGTAGCCGACCAGCTCCTGCACCATCAGCCCCAGCAGAAACGTGGTTTGCGGGTCCTGCAGCTCGGCCAGCTGCTTTTCCGGGCTGAAGGTATCGGCCAGGAAAGCCGCCATATCCTCGGCAGTGTTGGTGGCGGCGAAGGTTTCGTGGAAAGTCTGGCGGCCCAGGTCGGCCAGCTGCGCGGCCAGGGGGGCCGTGCGTTTGGCCACGGTAATGCGGAGCGGAGAAGTCATGCAATCAAGAAATTTAGCAGCCGGCTCCACCCGAAGGCGCGCCGCTGCGTCAGAAATACTCGCCGGCTACCCCGCCGCGCGCATCCGCCAGCCCACCCGGACCATGATAACGGCAGCGGCCAGCATGGCCGTGCCCAGCACGCCTTCCCGGCCATGAAGGCCGAGCCGCCCCGTTTCGCGCAGCCGGTAATAGGCCACGACCACCTGCAGCAGCAGGCCGAGCAGCAGCAGCACGCCGGCAATCAGAAACAGCCAACCAACTATCTTTTGGGATACGGGATGAAGCTGACGGGGCATACGGGGCAGGAAACGGGCTAAGGAGGGAAAAGAGCGTTAGTCAAGTACGTCGTCCTGGCGGTTGGGGCGCCGCAGGCGCCAGCCCATGCGCAGCATAAACAGCGCCGCCACGATGCCCACGAGGCTGATGACGAGCCGGGTCGAGTCGAGGGTGCCGGCGGCCCAGCCGGCGTAGAACGCGGGAAAGCGCGTCGCCTGCAGCACTAGCAGCAGCGCGCCCGCAATCAGGTACAGGTTGCTGCGCGAGCGGTTGGGGTGGGGAGTGGCCATGAGAAAAGAAGTGAGGGTCAAACTTAGTAGGAAATTCCTACCGCCCGCCCCACGAAGGCCGGCGTGGCAATCTGCCGGAGCATGAAGTCGGCCACGTCGGCGCGGGACACGCGCTTTTTGATGCGGGTGTTGGCAAAGCTGAGCGCCACCTTGTAGTTGCCGGTGCGCGGGCCGTTGGTGAGCCCGCCAGGCCGCACGATGGTCCAGTCGAGGGGGCTGGCCTGAATCAGGGCCTCCTGCCGCTCCTTGTCGGCAAAGCTGTGCTTAAGCAGCAGGGGCCGCACCACCCGCCGGAACAGAAATCCCTCCTCACCCCGGCTACTTCCCAGCCCCAGCGAGGTTTCGCAGATAAAGCGCTTCACCCCGTGGGTCCACATGGCCTCCAGGATGTTCTGCGTCCCGTCCGACAGCGTGGTGTCACCCACGCGGTTGTGCTTCACGCCCAGGGCCGAGAGCACCGCGTCGTGCCCCGGCACGGCGGCGGCCACGGTGTCGGGCTGCAGCACGTCGCCGGCCACCACCCGCAGGTTGGGGTGGGTGAGGGTGAACCGGGCCGGGTCGCGCACGAAGGCCGTGACGCTAAACTGCTGGTCGAGAGCCTGCTGGACGAGTTGGCGGCCGGTGGCCCCGGAGGCCCCGAAGATGAGGAGTTTCATGGCGGAAGCGTTGGTAATTATCCGCGTACGGCTGTGGTTGCAAATTGATTTTAGCTGCGTACTTTTGTCCTACCAAGCACACCCCGCGAGAGTAGCTCAGTTGGTAGAGCATCAGCTTCCCAAGCTGAGGGTCGCGAGTTCGAACCTCGTTTCTCGCTCAGTATGAATCAGCCACTTAGCTTCACTGCTGGGTGGCTGATTTGGTTTTGGGTGCTCCCGCGGATTATACAACCATACTGTCAAGCTGTATAGCTAGCTAAAAAGGGGCTTTCCAACAAAGAAGGTGCGTAAAGCGTTTGATGTGGAAAGATTGTGTTATTTGCTGTACGATGAATCGGCTCCCAAAGAAAATCACACCGGATTCCTTACTTGATACCTTTGTACAGGTGCATTACTCTTTGAGTATTGCGAAGGAGGAGATGCTGATTGCAGTTCGGAGCTTGTTGGCTCCAGATTTTTCAGTCATTGAGCCAACAGCTGAACTTGAGGATGTTGGGGTCAAGCCTGATGAAACAATGCTTTTTGGTCAAGGCATTGTGTTCAGAGTAAGAGAGAATCTAACCTCCTTCACCTGTAGCGAGGGCTATTTGGGATGGCCACGATACAGCCAATTGATCAAGCAAGTAATACAACGAATGTATGATGCTGGCTGGATCGTTGAATTCCCTCGGGTAAGTGTGCGTTATATAAACGCCCTACCTTGGGCACCACTCAATCAGCAATTGCGTGTGACGTTCCCAGCCTTGCCGAATTTGCCGGCCCCTAGTCATACTTATTATCAGACTAACCTCACGACGGAGGAGGGCTTCCAAATCCTCATTGCGTTAACTGATCACCCAGAAGCAATTGAGAAGGAGAAGAATGAGGGGCCTTTTTCCCTTTTTGACGTAGGCGTTATGCGTACAACACCTTCGCCATTGAAAAACTTGACAGAACTATCTTCTCTATTAGACAAGATTCACAGTATTGAAAAAGAGGTGTTTTTTGGTTTAATAAGTCCAGAGTTTCTTGTCAAGCTCAACCCCGAATACGAATAGTCAATAGTCCACAGCATTCTAATCTGTACAACATGGCGGCTCCTGCTCACCACTCTGCTATTGCTACTTCATTTGCTCGTCTGGATGCTGAATGGCGCAGCCCAATGAAGAGGCGGCCTGTATTTTATGCCCCTTACACACCTACCGAAGAGGAAGAAGAGCAATTTATTATATACTCTACTAATGCGCAGCTAGAGTCAGTTCGTCAGGTGCGTCAACGAGCATTGCTGAGCAAATTCGAACAAGAATTTGAAGCTAATGCACAGGATTTAGAAGGCACCGATTACATGCTTCTTAAAGGGCGTGTGCGGCTTCTGGTAGATGCTTTATTACGAATTAACCAAACCTATTTTACAATAGGCATTACATCTGACCAAAGCCTTTATGGAAGAACGCATCTGGCCGCAGGAAGAGGGACATTGCATTTTGAAATCCTGTTAGGTTCTGATGTTGATTCAGAGGAGGATACTTTTGCTACTTTGTATAGCAACAAAAAACAGCAATGGTCTATAGCAGGAGATTTTCGTTCAACTTTGAGCGCGTTGAAACAGCATTTGGGGATAACAGCAACAGTTTAGACACAAAGATTATATGCCGGATGAAGTTTATCCAGGCCGGTTAGTTCCAAAGACAAACTACTTGGCTCTGGACTGTGAGCCTTTTGTATCAGAGGGGTACATTTTGCGTTGTTTGAAAAAGCCTGCGGAATTTGATCCGGCAGGCATGATAACAGAAAAGTGCTTCACTTTCCCGCAAAAAGCTCATTGGATTACTCACTTTTCAGTAAGTCTACTTGGTAATTATCAGCCAACGGACTCAGCTTGGCAGTTTGCTTTACATCCTGATGGTCCACGCTACAGGGAATTCGACCTAGAGTGGAATCCAGGTAGGGCAGGGTTAAAACCTACTAATACTGAAGCTACAATTCCTGCCGAGTGGGGATACTTTTATATGCCCATAAATCAATTACATGGAGCATCTTTTTCAGTAGGTGCTGAGACTTATACTTGCTACATAGTTCACCAACCAACAAACCGAAACTATTGGCATTTTGAGCTTCGCTTTACCGATAAAGAAGGCAACGACCTTAAAGATTTATATAAAGCGAAAGCCTTAACTGAAGGTAAAATTAGAGGAATAGTGACGGGTATTCGGGCAAAAATATCTACAGAGGTAAGTGCCAAAGATATTAGTTTCCAGCACTGGAATGAGAAGTTGTATTGCAAAAAGTGGTGGCATAAAATCTGGAGTTTTGTTTGCCCTAAGAAGCATTGACTACTTTATAATAAATTACAAACGGCGTATTAAAGTATACAATCTATGCACCATAAAGGCTACACTAAGATACCAGTACACAACGCAATATTATCATCAATATAAGCCCACTGTGTTAAGTACACATGTTAGGTTCCGACTTTAGGCGCAATACTGATCTTTAACCCAATAACCAGCATTATATTATTTATCCCAGCTAGGCGGATAGCCAAGCCATTCTGTTAAAATCACGTCAGCTGAGTCTACATCGGCAATCCTTTCTTCATATGTAAGAATCTGCTCAAGTGCAGCCGAAACCTGTGCCAAAAATCTAAGTCGCGCAATTCAGCTGCTTTGGTTTGCCACATACCGAATGTTCCACCATCTGGAAAAAGTATGATACGCAGGCCCCGTAGTGGTGCTAATTGCTCAAGTGCTATGTAACTCAAACACATTGTTGTTAGCCAGATATATTGCGGGAAGTAGGGCGTAACCATTATCGCGGTTTTTGCGCTGTTGGCGATCCAGCCCTGTATGTGCCCACCGAGCGAAGCGGTATAGTATAATCTGGCCGCTGTAGATTCACAGTGTGGCTGGTTTTATCATATAGCACTCTTGCCCGCCACGGGTGCTGCCTTGCTCACCAATGAGCCTGAAAACGCAAGCCCCCGGCTATTAGGTCGACGTACCTAGTCGGAACCGGGCCAGCAGTTTATCAGCCATGCCTCATTCAAAATGCTGCCGTAGCAGGTGGACTAGGTTATTGCGTCCGTAGCTGCCCAGCATAACCGTTTATACATCAAGTGAATGGAATACCCAGCCTGCTGCCCTGGCCTCGACTAGCCCATCCAGACGGGTGTCGTCCAAGTTTATTTTTCAAATGATGACACCCAATGGGTGTCATCATTTTTTATTTTTACCAACGTGGCACCCAATTGGTATCACGAAAAATTATTTTTATAATCCTGACACCCAGCACTATCCTATGCCGCGCATCGTCTCCGTTCCCCGCACCTTGGCCGCCGTCGTGCGGGCGCATTTTGGCCTTAGCCAGACCGAGCTGGCGCGCTTCCTGGGGGTGAGTCGGACGCAAGTATCGGCCGTGGAGATAGGCCGCAAGGAATTTTCCGATGCTCCGCTGTACCGGCTGTGGGTGCTGGCGCGGGCCATGCCGCCGCCCCACGGGCAGGGGCCGGCCGCGCCCGTCTTCGCCACCGGTGGGCCCGCCGATGCCCCGGACGCTCCGGCGCCCGACCTGCCCGCGGCGCCGGACCAGGTCCAGCTGCACGCCCGGCTGCGGCGCTGCCGGTTTCTGGCCCTGCGGCTACGCTTCGAGCTGGGCCAGCTGCACCGCCCCAACCAGACCCACGCCCGCCGCCGCTGGGCCGTGGGGGTGCTGCGGGACGCTCTTACCCCGCCCGGGCCCGACGCGCCGCCCCCCGCTCCCCTCACCTACCCCGGCGCTACTCCCGACCCCGCCCGCGACCTGCCCTGGCTGACCAGCCTCACCCAGGCCGTGGAATTTGCGCCGGCCCCGCTCACGGCCACCGGGCGGGCCCTGCGCCTGGCCCGCCTGCGGGGGCTCGAAGCGGAGGCGGCCGCCCTGGAAGCCCTGATTACCAGCTGACTATTGACATTTTAAAACTTTGTTTTTAGCTTACTCTCGGCATTATGGCCGGGCGCGGCCAATTCAAAAACAAACCCTTACCGTTTCTAAAAACTTACCATTATGGCTGTTTACTCTCTTTCCCTGCTGACCACCCGCGCCCAGTGCGACGCGGTGCTGGCCTACGCCAACGACAAGCTTGAAACCCTCACCTTCCGGGGTCAGGAAAGCGCCTTCCACACTTCCAACGCCGGGGAGGCCGCCACGGCCCTCGCCGACGAGCTGAAGGGCCTCATTACCTACATCACCGCCATTACCCCGGCCGTGGCCGCGCTGGAGCCCGGCGACGAGCGGACCAAGCTGGCCAACGAGCTGCGCCGCCGCACCGACCGCCGCGACGAGCTGGTGAGCCGGCAGTCCCAATCCGGCCCCGAGGTGCTGATAGAGCGCGAGCTGGAGCAGAACCTGCTTCACCCCCTGATCCCCATCGTCCAGGACCTCATTAACCAGGTCACCGCCCACCGCGACACGCTGACCACCTAACGTTACTATTATCCTAGCACCACACCATCGCAACCCGCGCCCGCCAATGCTAAGCCCCGCAGCCTTACCGGATGCGGGGCTTTTTAGTACTCGGCTCGCCCCGCCGTAGCCGGTGAAGCGGGGGCCGGCTTCGGCGGGGCGCGGCTTTATTCCACGGTGAGGCGACGGGTCTGATTGCCGCTGCGCACCAGGTACAGGCCGGCCGGCAGCTCGGCGGGCAGCAGCAGGCGGGCGGTGCCGTCGGGGCCGGCGGTGCCGGTGAGCACCAGGCGCCCGAGGGCATCGAACACCTGCAGCACGGCCCCGGGCCCGGCGCCCCGGACGGTGAAGGCCGAGTGGGCGGGGTTAGGGTACAGGGCCAGCTCGGCCGGATCGAGGGTCACGACCCGCACGGGCGAGTAGTGGGCCTGCCCGTCGAGGTCGACCTGCCGCAGCCGGTAGTACACGGAGGCCGCCGGGCTCAGGGTAACGGGCACCTGGTCGTCGAGGAAGGCGTAGGTGGTGGGGCTGGTCGTGCGGCCCTGCGCCGCCACGGCGCCGATGCGGGCAAACGTGCGGCCGTCAGCGCTACGCTCCACCTCGAAGCGGGCACTGTTGGTTTCCGAGGCGGTGCGCCAGGCCAGGGCCACGCCACCCGGCCGGGCCGTAGCCGTGAAGCCGACCAGCTGCACGGGCAGGGGCGCGCCGCCGCCGGTGAGGAAGAACTCCGAGAAATGGTCCGTCACCGTCGTGGTGCTCACGAACCAGTCCAGCCCGGGGGCGGGGGTGCTGCCGGGGGCCGCCAGCGTACGTAGCTCGCCGGTGGTGAAGTCGTCGTTGCCGAGCTGGCAGTCTTCGTTCGGGCCGCTGTACTGGTTGATTTTCAGGTTGGCGTAGCTCACGCCGGCATCGGCGGCCTGCAGGCGGGCCCACTCGGCAGTCAGGCCGTAGAAGCGCAGCTGCACCGCGCGGCCCTGGAAGGCCCCGCCGCTGGCGGTGAGGTGGAAGTTGCGGTCGAGGTAGTAGCGGCCGCTGCCGTCCTGGCGCACGGGGCCGGCGGGGTCGGTCCGCAGCACGTCGGCGCTGAAATCCCCTAGCGGCGCGCCGGTGTAGTTGTAGGCCAGCACCACCTGGCCGGTGCTGCTGAGCAGGTAGTGCCACGCGCCGTCGGGCACGGTGGCCGTGGCCGGCACGGCGGCCGCGCAGTCGCCGGGGGTGCCGCCGCTATACACTGCCAGCACGCTGAAAGCCGGGGCGACGGAGGAGCTGCCGGCCGCCGTAGTCACCGTGACGGCGCTGCTGCCCACGCCGGCCCCGGCCGGCACGATGGCCGTGAGCGAGGTAGCCGAGTGGAGCGTGACGCCGGCGGCCGGCGTGCCGCCGAAGCTCACCGTGCTGCCGCTGGTGAAGTTGGTGCCCGTGATGGTGAGGGGCATGCCCGGCAGCTCGGCCCCGGCGCTGAGGCCGGTGATGGTGGGCAGGCTCGGGGCCGCATTCACCACCTGCGTGAGCACGGCACTGGTGCTGGTGGTAAAGCCCGTATCACCGCCGTACACGGCCGTAATCAGGTGGCTGCCCGCTCCCAGGGAGCTGGTGCTGAACGTTGCCACCCCGCCGGCGTTGAGCGGGCCCGTGCCCAGGGGCGTCGCGCCGTCGGTGAAGGTGACGGTGCCCGTGGGAGTGGTGCTGCCCGTAAGCGGGGCCACCGTGGCCGTGAAGGTAATAGCCTGCCCCAGCGCGGCCGGATTGACGCTGCTGACGAGCGTGGTGCTGGTGCCCGGCAGCGTCACGGTGAACCGCACGCCGTTGGAAAGGCCGATGGGGGCCGTCACCACCACGTTGCCGGTAGTGGCCCCGGCCGGTACGGTGGCATTAATAGTCGAGCCGTTGACCACCGTAAACGTGGCGACCGTGCCGTTAAACGTCACCGCCGTAGCACCCGTGAAGTTGCTGCCGCTAATGGTCACGCTGGTGCCCACCGGGCCGCTGCCGGGCGTGAGGGACCCGATAACTACCGCCGGCGCGGCGTAGGTGATGCTGAACGGCGCGGCGGCAGAGTTGTCGTTGCCGGCCGCGTCCTGGGCCGAGGCGGCGGCCAGGTTCACCGTTACGAGGCCATCGGCGGCGGGCGTGATGTCAACCGTATAAGTGGTGCCGCTGCCCGCCAGGCTGCCGGCGGTGCCGTTGGTTACCGTCAGGCCGGCCAGGGTCAGGCCCGTTACGGGCTTCGAGAAGGTGATGGTAACCGGAATAGGCGAGGTGCTGGTGGGGCTGGTGGCGGGGCTACTGAGCGCCACCGTGGGCACCACGCCATCCACGAGCACGCCGGTGGTGGGAGCTACGCTGTTGAGGGTGAGGCTGGCGTTCGAGTTGCCCGCGTTGCGGATGGTGCCGCTGTTGAGGGTAATACTGCTGCCCAGCGCTACGCCGTTGAGGTCGGCTTCGCCGGCCACTACCGTGTAGCGGAACACCAGCGTGCGGCTGCCGCTGCCGCTCACGTAAGGCACGTTGCGGGCGGTGCTGCCCACCGTCAAAGTCAGGCGCGGGAAGCCGGCTACGCTTACCACCTGGTCAAACAGCACGCTGAAGTCGAGCGTCTGGCCGACGCCGTAGGTGTCGTTGGCCGGCACCGCCACGCTGAGCACGGCCGGGGTAGCGGGCGTGAAGTTGAAGGTGCTGGTCGCCGTGCCGGCCGGCGTCGTCACCGTGACGCGGCCCGTGGTCACGCCCACCGGCACGGTGGCCGTGATGCTGGTGGCCGACACCACCGTGAAGCTGCCGGCCGCGACGCCGTTGAAGGCCACGGCCGTGGTGCCCGTGAAGAAGTTGCCCGTGATGGTCACCACCGTGCCCACCGGCCCGGTCAGCGGCGTAAAGCTCGTGATGGTGGGAGCCGGGGCGTAGGTGATGCTGAACGGCGGGGCCGCCACGTTGGGGTTGGTAGCCGCGTCCTGCGCCGCATTGGCGGCCACGTTCACCGTCACGACGCCCGCCGCTGCGGGCGTGATGTTCAGGGTATAGGTGGTGCCGCTGCCGCTCAGGGCGCCCTTGCTGCCGTTGGTCACCGTGATATCAGCCACCGTCAAGCCCGTCACGGGTTCCGAGAAGGTGATGGTGACCGGGATGGGCGAGGTGGGCGTGCTGCTGCCCGCCGAACTCGAAATGACCACCGTGGGCACCACGGCATCCACGAGCAGGCCGCTGGTATCGGGCAGGTTGTCGAAGTCGAGGTCGGCATCGACGGCGCTGCTGTTGCGGATGGTGCCGCCGTTGAGGTCGATGCCGGAGCCACTCAGCGTTACGCCATCTGTGTCGAGGTCGCCGGCCACGACGACGTAGCGGAATTGCAGCGTCGTGGTGCCGCTGCCGCTGGCGTACGGCACGTTGCGCACGGTGCTGCCCACCGTGAGGGCCACCGTGGGCGTGCCGCCGGCGATGCTCACCGTCACGGCCTGGCTGAAGGCCACAGCAAACGTCAGCGTCTGCCCGGCCCGGAACGTACCGTCGCCGGTGGTCGTGATGCCCGTAATGGCCGGTCCCACCACGAAGTTGGTGCCGCTGGTACCCGTGCCTGCCGGGGCCGTCACCCGGATGAGGCCCGTGGTGTTGGTGGCCGCTACCGTGGCCGTAATCTGGGTGTTCGAGTCCACGGTATAGCCGGCCACGGCGACGTTGTTGATGGTCACGCCCGTAGCGCCGGTAAAGCCGTTGCCGGTAATTACCACCACCGTGCCCACCGAGCCGTTGGTCGGCGTGAAGCTGGTGATGGAAACGGGCGGCGGGTTGTACGTCACGGTCAGCGTGTTGGACGCCACGTTGGGGTTGCCGGCCCCATCCTGGGCGGCGCTGGCGTTCACCCTGATGGTCACGGCCCCGCCAGCGGTAGCCGTCACGTTGAGGGTGTAGGTGGTGCCGCTGCCGCTGAGCGTGCCCTTGGTGCCGTTGGTCACCACGATGTTGGCGGCCGTCAGGCCCGTTACCGGCTTCGAGAAGGTGATGGTCACCGGGATAACGCTGCTGGTGGTAGGGTTGGCGCCGGAGGTGCTCACCACGGCCGTGGGGGCCACGCCGTCCACGAGCACGCCGGTCAACGCCGCCACGTTGTTGAGCGTGAGCACCACGTCGGTGCCGGTGGCGTTGCGGAGGGTGCCGTTGTTGGGGGCAATGCTGTTGCCCAGCCTCACGCCGTCGAGGTCCAGGTCGCCGGCCTGCACGAGGTAGCGGAACGTGAGCGTGCTCGTGCTGCTGCCGCTGAAGTAGGTAACGCCCCGGGGGGTGCTGCCCACCGTCAGAATGATGACGGGCGTGCCGCCAGCGGTGCTCACCGTCACGGGCTGGTCGAAGCTCACCAGAAAGGTCAGAAACTGGCCGATGCGGTAGGTGCCGTTGGCCGGCCCGGCTACGCTGGTCACCACCGGCGCGGGCGGCGTTACGGTGAAGGTCAGCGCGTTGGATTCGCCGCTGGGCGTGGTCACGGTCACGTCGCCGGTGGTGGCCCCGGCCGGTACCGTCACGGTCAGGCTGGTGCTAGTATTGCCGGTGATGGTGGTTTGGGCCGCGCCCTCGAAGCTCACGCTGGTGGCCCCGCTCAGGTTGCTGCCCGAAATGGTGACGCTGGTGCCTACCGGCCCGCTGCCGGGCGCGAGCGTGGTAATGGCCGGGGCCGCCGGCGCATTCACCACCTGCGTGAGGGCCGCGCTGGTGCTGGCCGCGAGGCCCGTGGTGCTGCCATACACGGCCGTAATTGAGTGGCTGCCCTGCGTCAACGCGCTGGTGCTGAAGGTAGCCGTGGTGCCGCTGAGGGTGCCGGTGCCCAGCGTGGTGCTGCCATCCTTAAAGGTAACCGTGCCCGCCACCGTGCCCGCGCCGGGGCTGATCACCGCCACCGTGGCCGTGAAGGTCACGCTCTGCCCGAAGGTTGAGGGGTTGAGGCTGCTGGTGAGCGTGGTGCTGGTGGCGGCGTTGCTTACCACCTGCGCGAGGGTGTTGCTGGTGCTGGCCGCGTAGTTGGTAGTAGCGCCGTAAGTGGCCACGATGGCGTGGCTGCCCACGCTCAGGGTGCTGATAAGCAGCGAGGCGTTGCCGCTGGCGGCTACCGTCACCGTGCCCAGCGTGGTAGCGCTCTCTTTAAACGTCACTGTGCCCGTGGCAATGCCCGAGCCGGGGGCCACAGTGCTCACCGACGCGTTCAGGTAAATGCCTTGCCCAAATACCGACGGATTGGCGCTGCTGGTGAGCGTCGTGGTCGTGCCGGCCGCGTTTACTACCTGCGTGAGCGTGCTGCTGGTGCTGGCGTTGAATGCCCCCGCCACCGCGCCGTATTCCGCCGTAATCGAATGGCTGTTGACGCTCAGCGCACTGGTGCTGAAAGTCGCCACGCCCGAGCCGTTGAGGGTACCGGTGCCGAGGGTCGTGCTGCCGTCCCGGAAGGTCACCGTGCCCGAGGGCGTGGCGCTGCCGTTGGTGTTGCTCACCGTGGCCGTGAACGTCACGCCCTGCCCGAACACCGATGGGTTGGCGCTGCTCGTCAGCGCCGTGCTGGTATTGGCCGCCGTCACCGTGAAGGTGCCGTTGTTGTTGCTCACGCCGTAGGGCGTCGTTACCGTGAACGGCCCAGTGGTGGTGCCCGCCGCCACCACGGCTGTAATCTGGGTGCTGGAGTTCACTACGTAGCTGGCGGCCGCCAGCCCGTTGAAGCGCACGGCCGTGGTCCCCGTGAAGTTGCTGCCCGCAACAACCACGGTGGTGCCCACCGGCCCGCTGCTGGGCGTGAGGCTGCTCACTACCGGCGCCGGCACCGTCAGCGTGATGGTTTTGGTAACCGTGTTGCTGTTAGTCGTACCGTCGCTCACCCGGAAGCTTACCACGCGGCTGGTGCCGGTGGGCGTGGTGCTGGTGTTGTTGTAGGCCACGGCCCGCAGCGCCGCCTGCCACTGCGCCACCGTGGCCGTGCCCCCGCTGCTGCTCAGCGACAACACGCCCGTGCCGCTGACGTAGCTGCCCGCGATGTTGCCAAACGTGGTGCTGCTGGTGTTGCTGAATGCCAGCACGTCCTGCCCGCTCGTGAAGCCGGTGGTAACACTCACCGTGCCCGAAGCCAGCGTGTTGTTGTCCACGTCGGTGGCTGTAATAGCATTATCCACCGCCACCGCGCCGCTGCCCGCCGTGAAGGCGGTGCTGCCGCTGCTAGCCGTCAGCACCGGCGCGTCGTTGACGGCCGTCACGTTGATGACCACCGTCTTGCTGTCCGACTTGGCCCCGCCGCTGCCGGTGTTGCCCAGGTCGTTGGCCTGCACCTGTAGCGCCGCCGCCCCGCTGTAGCCGGCATTGGGGTAGAAGCTCAGGTTGTTGAGGGCCGCGTTGACGCTGCTAAGCGTGCCCCGGAAGGTCATGCTCGCATCGTTCGTGCCGTCGCCAGCCGAGAAGGTCAGGCCCGCGAGGGTGCTCAGCGAAATGGCACCCTGGGTGGCCCCGAGGTATATTTCCAGCTGCCCGCTGCCCGCGTCCACGTCGCTGATAGTGATGGCGTTGCCGGCCCCGGTGCTGAAGGTAAAGGGCGTGTCCTCGGGTTTGGTCTGGGTGCCCGGCACCGTCACCACCGGCGCGTCGTTCACGGCCGTCACGGTCACCGTCACGGTGCCGGTGTCGGTGCCGCCGTTGCTGTCGGCCAGGGTGTAGGTGAAGCTGGTGCTGCCGCTGAAGTTGGCATTCGGCGTGAAGCTTACTCGGCTGGCGGTGAACGTAACAATGCCATTGGCTGGCTGCGTCACGGCCGAGACCCTGAGGGTGGCGCCCGCGTCGGGGTCGGTGTCGTTGTCGAGCACGAAGAACTGGGTGGGCGCGCTGTCCTCGTTCACGGTGTAGGCGTCGTCCACGGCCACGGGCGGGTTGTTGCCGGTGGTGAAGGTTTGCACCGCCCCGTAGGCCGTGCCCGACCCATTGGTGGCATAGGCCCGCACCGAATACAGCGTGTTGCCGACCAGCCCGCTCACCGTGCCCGAGAAGCTGCCCGTGCTGGTCCCAACCAAGACCCGGGTGTCGCTGGTGGTGGGCGTGCCGCTGCCCGCCACGTACACCACACCGCGTTCCGTCAGGGCGGTGGCCGAGGTCACGCTGCCGCCCAGCACTGCCGTGCTGCCGGTCACAGTGCCCGGCGCGGCCGTGGTCACGGTGGCCAGCGCCACCACCGTGAAGTTGGCGCTACTGGCGCCCGTGCCGTCGAGGTTGGTCACCGAGATATTGCCCGTAGTCGCGCCCGCCGGCACGGTGGCCGTCAGCTGCGCGTTGCTGTTCACCGTCACGGCCGTGGCCGTGGTGCCATTAAACCGCACCGTCACTGCGCCCGCGTCATTGAAGTGCGAGCCGTTGATGGTCACGCTCGTACCCACCGCCCCGCTCGGGGGCGTGAAGCTCGTTACCGTCGGCACTTCGGCCACGTCGTTGACAGTAATGGTGAAGGATTGCTCGAACGACAGCCCGCCCGAGTCCGTCGTCCGCACCCGGATGGCGTAGCTGCTTTGGGCCTCGTAGTTGGGCGAGGCGTTGATGGCAAGAGTGCTGCCGCTGATGCTGAAGCTGGCGTTATCGGTGCTGCCCGTGCCCGTCACTAGCGCGTAGGTAAAGGTGCCGCCCTGCGCGTCGGTGGTCGTAAAGCTGCCCACCGGGCTGCCGGCCGCCACATTCTCGTCGATGGCCGTCGGGCTCAGGCTGAGGGCCGTGGGGGTGGTATTGGTGGCGACGCCCTGCTCGTAGCGGTCGATGGTGCCGTCGCCGCGGCCCACCAGCAGGTCGAGCAGGCCGTCGCCGTCGATGTCCGTCACGGTGGGCTTGGCGTTGCTGCCGGCCGAAATGCTGTTGAAGCTGCTCGACTGCTGCGCCATCGAGAAAGTACCTACCCCCGTCTGCTCGTAGCGGTAGATGTTGCCGCCCGCTACCCCTACCAGCAGGTCCAGCTGGCCGTTGCCGTCGAGGTCGGTGCAAAACGTGGCGGCGTTGCCCGAGAGCTGAATATTGTTGAAGTTGGAGTCAATGCGGTAAAAGCCGTCGCCGTTGGG
>Ga0247729_10000488_pt1 | contig 16501 bp, 15 predicted proteins | sample UWRJL133311R2_FD_180958 | JGI IMG/M metagenome (GOLD analysis project Ga0247729, IMG submission 180958) | Plant litter microbial communities from Arlington Agricultural Research Station in Wisconsin, United States - UWRJ-L133-311R-2 | ecosystem: Environmental > Terrestrial > Plant litter >... | reverse complement strand
GCATTTCGCTTTGCATTTCTGCGTGCGGAAATGACTCTAGCCCAGCCGAGCGCAGAGAGCCAATTCGGCCGCGCACGCCGCGCGTGTCACGCGAATCGCCCGCTGTTTTCGCACAGAGCACCCCTCACGATATGGCAGGATTGTCGAGTCAGGGCGATTGGCGCAGTTGGTAGCGCGCTTCCTTCACACGGAAGAGGTCATCGGTTCGAGTCCGGTATCGCCCACTATGAAACCCCCGGTTTTCCGGGGGTTTTCGGCATTGCGGGGCACTTTCTCACTCCTACTATGCGCGGCGCACCCATGAAAACCCATGGGATTCATGGGTGCGAGACTCGTCGGCGCGCGTTTTCCTGCTGCAGGCACGGTTAGGCCCGTTCTCGGCGCGATCGCCGCGCATAGGTAGGGCATGTCCTCGATCAACAAGTACAAGACCACGCTCGGCGAAACCCGGTACGCCGTCCGCTACACGAAGCCCGATGGCAAGAGTTCGAAGAAGCGCTTCCGCACCCTCGCTGAGGCGAAGGTTTGGCGCCACCAGATGGAGGCGGACAAGCGCGCCGGCACGTTCGTGCCAGTGAGTGCCGCGCGCCTGACGTTCCAACAGTTCCTCGACCGGTACCTCGCCGTGAAGGCCGGCCTGAGCCCGAACACCATCTATCAGCGCGAATCGGTCGCGAGGAAGTGGCTCATCCTGAAGTGGGGCGAGTGGGCCGTCGGCCGCATCACACGGAACCTCGTCGAACTCTGGATCGAAGAACTCATCGCCGACGGCGTCAGCGCCGAGACGATCCATAAGGCGTACCGGCTCTTCAACGCAACGCTCAATCGCGCGGTCGAAGAACACCTCTTGCAACGCAACCCCGCACGAGGCATCCGCCTCCCCCGCACTCGCCCAGCGCAACGACACCCGTACCTGACATTCGACGAGCTCGCCGAGCTCAACGACGCAATGGACCCTAGATACCGCTCGCTGGTCCTCTTCCTTGCCCTCACCGGCCTTCGGTTCGGCGAGGCAGCAGCACTGCGAGTGTCGGCTATCGACCTCGAGGCCCGGCTGGCGCATGTTGACACCGCCTTCAAGGAAGTCGCAGGGCGACTCGACGAGGGCGACACCAAGACCCACACCATCCGAACGGTCGCATATCCGCCTATCCTCGACAACGCTCTTCGAGAACTCGTCATCGGCCGCCGAGGTGATGAGCTCGTCTTCACCAGCCCCCAGGGCAAGGGTCTTCGAATCAACACCTGGCGCAGACGCTTCTGGTACCCGGCATTGGAACGCGTCGACGCTCTGCGTGAATCGGCATCACCCCCAAATGGTGTGAGGCATGAATGCTTCCCCGAGGTCACACCTCACGATCTTCGGCACACTGCGGCCTCTCTGGCCATCCGCGCAGGCGCCGACGTCGTCGCCGTCTCGCGAATGCTCGGGCATGCCGACAGCAGGATGACTCTCAACACCTACGCCGGACTCTTCACAAGCGACCTCACTGCGGTTGCCGACACACTCCAGCGGGACATGGCCGGATCGGCCCTAGACATCGCGTTCGGCTACTCGGAATCCGCCGACGAATGCACATCTTGACCGTGTTCCTACGCACGTGGCGAGGGAACGCGCGCTCCGCCGCGCATAGACAAAGCATGGCAAGCATCGAAAACTACATACTCAAGTCCGGCGCCGTCCGCTATCGCGTTCGCTACCTCACCCCAGACAACACGTCCACCGACAAGGGCGGCTTTGCCACGAAGGCCGAAGCAACTGCATGGATGCACGACATGGAGACCCGCAAGATGTCGGGGATCTTCATCTCGAACAGTGCGCTCAAGACGCCCATGGGAGCACTGATCGAGGAGTACATCGCTCTCACGGCGGGACCTTCCCGAAGCACGATCGCTCAGCGTCGGTCTCACGCCGACAACTGGCTCCTCCCCCAGTGGAGAGACTGGCCGGTCGGCCGTGTCACCAAACGCGCGGTCGAGGAGTGGATAGAGCGGATGTCAGCCTCGGGCGCCGGCGCTGCCACGGTGCAAAAGGTTCACCAACTACTCGTGAGCGTGATGAAGCGCGCCGTAGACGCGAATCTCATCCCTTCGAACCCCGTGAGGAATGTGCGACTGCCACGGATGTCGAAGGCGCGTCATCCGTACCTCACCTACAACGAGATCGCGGAACTCGCCGAGGCCATCGACCCGCGCTACCGCGCACTCGTCTCACTCCTCGCCCTCACCGGACTTCGCTTCGGCGAAGCAGCGGCACTGCGTGTCTCGGCGGTCGACCTCGACAAAAGACTCGTTCACGTGGTGGAAGCGGTCACCGAAGTAGGCGGGGTCGTCGAGTTCGGCCCAACTAAGACTCATGAGAACCGCGTCGTCGCATTCCCCCAGGTACTCGCCGAACAGCTCCGTCTCCAGATGATCGGGAAGCGGCCAGAGAGTCTCCTCTTCGCCAGTCCCGATGGGCACACGCTACGACTGGTGACGTGGCGGCGACGGTACTGGCACCCGGCCCTGGTGAAGATCAACGCGGCACGACGAGCTTCAAGCACGGACGGAGGCGTGGACTTCCCGAAGGTAACACCACACGATCTCCGTCACACGGCAGCTTCCCTCGCCGTTCGGGGCGGGGCCAGTGTGGTCGGGGTGCAGCGAATGCTCGGCCATGCCGACGCCAAGATGACGCTCAACACCTACGTCGGCCTCTTCAGGAGCGACCTGACCGCAGTAGCCGACGTGCTCAACGAATCGGCGAACGGTTCCAGACTGGCAAGAGCACTAAATCCACACGCCGACGAGCCGGTCGAAGCGTAGAGCCGCTCGGCCCACTCTGCGCGACTCCAGACCCGCGCAGAGTGGGCAACTCAAAGACATCGGCAGTGAAGTACGCATCCACGCAGAGCTACAGGATGAGGGTTCCCACCCGAGTGCCCACCATCAAGCTCGATGTCACGTGGCATCTGTAGGTTTCGACGTCCCTTTCGACGCGCTCTGCATGCACGCTACTCGGGTACATCGTCCTGGGTGATGGTGCCGTCGATAACGGCTTGGACTTGCCGAGCGAGGTCGAAATGGCCCGCCTCCCCGAGCTCGTTCATGAAGATCGTGGCATCGGTTTTCAACTGATCGTCGTCGGTCACAAAGGCTCGAGCGATCACCATAGGAACTGCATTTTGGGAAAGTTCGTGCAGGGTCAACCCTTGGTTCTGACGCGTTCCGATTAGCAGTTTGGTGACGTCGAGCGCAGCACGCGGGTCGACGTCGGCTGCCTTCGCGATGTCCTTGCCGATCATGTAGCGCTCAGTTGCAAGTTCGGGATCGAGCTCGAGCGAGCGTTTGAGACGTGGGAGCCACCACTCCGCTTCGAACTTGCCGCTGCGCACCACCCAGTAGAACTCCCGCAATTCCGCGGAGTCAGAGGGACTAGCTTCGACGTGCGCGATCCGGTTATCCCACACGTCCGCGAACCGATCGCGAATGCTGTCGTCGACCGTTTCGGCGTGCATGAACTCCCAGGCGACGTGACCCAAGGCAGCACCGCGATCGCGGGCTTCTACCGTACCGAAGTACGAAACGACGACCGGGTCGGACCAACCTGCATCCCCGTAGATGAGCGCTTTGACGGCCCACTCGCCGATCCGCTGAAGCGGGGTCGAGTTGTGATGGTTCCAACCGTCCGCGATTGGATCGGGAAGCGCGAGGGCGGCCAGCATCGATGGAGTGAGCAGCCCGAACAGGCCGCGGTGGTAGTGGTGGATGGCCATTGCGGTGGTCAGCGCGATCTGCTGTCCGATGTCAATCCCGGCGGCGTCGCCGAACCATTCGGACATACAAGTTTTCGTCCACGTCTCGTCCGCGTTGAGGAGCCTGCCGAGACTTTCACCGATGACCGCATGCACTGCTCCGCGCGGATCGGGCCTCTCGAGTTCCGCGAGTAGGGCCGCGCGAGCACGCTCGCTCCACGAGGCTGTGGGACCGTAGCCTACGAGGACGGTGAGCCCACGGACGTACACCGGCCACTGCCAGTTCAGAGACAGCGTCATCGGATCCATGCCGCTCTCGCGATCCTCCGCAACGTAGGCCGCCCATGCCGATTCGCTATTCGCGAGGTCCACTAGCTGGTCAGCTAGAAGCCGGAGGGTCTTGGTCGGCGCGCGCTGAGGATCTGTCTTCTTCAGAAGATCTGTGAGGAGGCTCACCGCTGCCTTCTTCGCCCAAACGAAGTCAGGGTCGTCGTCCATATCTCCGCCTTCGCGCGGGAAATCGAGTTCGTCGCGGTGCGTGAGTACATCCCGCAGCGTCTCAACGACCTGATCCCAATCGACGTCCAGGTTCGCCTTGAATGCGGCTGCCCAGGCGCTGAGGATCGCTCTCAGATATGTCGGGCGTAAGCGCCTCACGAGTCCTCTTGCCCCGACAAGGGATTGCGGATTGGCACTGACAAGCGTGGTGAGCTCGCGGGCCTGCCCCTCGTGCGAGGGTTCCGGGCCCCAACCGTCGCCATGGTCGTGCCAAGTCTCGAGGTGCGCCACAAGCTCCTCAGGACTCATCCCGGCCATCTGGTCCTGAGTCAGGGGACTGTTCGGCCCGGTCCAGCTCGTGATCATGAATGGCGGGCGGAGCGGGTCTTCGATAGCTCCGAGGTGCTCATCGAGTTCCGCGAGCCGGGCGCCCAGCACGTCAGGAAGCGCAACAGTACCGACGGAGGCAAGCCAGCTGTGTTCCCACCGCTCGGTGAACTCCGCCACCCGCGCTTCGCTCTCCGCATCCGATCCGTCCTCGTCCCGCCGCAGCCGCTCGCGCAATTCACCCGCGCTAAGTGCAGGACCTGCTCTGATGAAATCGACAAGTGGATCCAGCGCCGATGGCTCGTGCCGTGCCACCTCTCGGGCGAGTTCGGCGAAGTCCACCCGGCACCGCTCGTCGTTCGAAAGGGAATCGAACATGAGCCGACGTCCCACGTCAATGAGCTCCGGCAAGGTGTCGCTACCGTTGCTCAGTTCGGCAAGGGCGGCGGTCGTGGCGAACATCGCGATTCGACGTGTCAGCATCGAGTTGACGCCGAGCAGTAGCGCAACCGTGTCACCAGGGCTGGTGATCACCGCAGCGATAGCCAGGTCGCGGACAGCGTCGATGAGCGCATCTTCAACGTCGCGATGCATGTCCCGCCGTTCCCGGATGCTCGGTCGCGAGAATGAGCCGCCGTCGACCTGGCCGGCGACCTTTTCGTACTCAATGAGCCAACCGAGCACCATAGGCAGACCGGCCGCCCCGAGCACTTCCACAACCTGTGGCAGGCCCGCTTCATACCAGTAGTCCTCAAGCACCAACTCGGGTTTACGTGAGTCGCCATTCGCGCCCGGTCGGAAGAGCGCATTCGCTACCCACTCGCCGGTCCTTCGCTCCCCGCCTGCGATCAGGTTCACGGCGAAGTCGACCATCTCGCGTGGGTCGGTGCGCCATCCGAATCCGGACGCGACCCATGCTTTGAGCACGGGCTTCAGTCGTGCTGCTTCCGGAGCTGGGACGGCCGCGCCGATCGCGAACAGAGCGCGGCGAACCCAGGCGTTGTCGCTGTCCTTCAGACCGAGCAGGATGTCGACCGCAACATGTGGGGCCTGGCTGGCGACGCGGACCACATACTCGATCTCCGGCCAGTACGGGTCCCCGGTCGATCCGTCGTCCATCGTGACCCGCGGCGGAGGGTTCAGGAAAGCGCCCTCCTTCTTCAGCGGCTCAAGCCAGAACGGATTGTTCAGCCCCTCGTAGAACGCCCGACGAAGCTGCGGAGTTGGGATGCGACGAAGCGTTTCCTTGACCTGCTCGGCGGTTGGGGGGGTGAAGCCGGTCATTCCGCTGCTCCGTTCGTTGCGTTCGCCAGCGCCAGCAGATCCTCGACCGTGCTGAGGTTCTCGAAGAATAGGTTCATGCGGACCTCGATCACGTCTTCAAGAATCCGCAAGTGGCGGGCCAGTGCCGCGTCGTCCGGCAGATCCTCAAGGTGGTGCTGGTCAACGTGTGCCCACCGAACGAAGAAGCCATAAGCTCTGCCCCACTCCTTGATGGATGGATGGGATCCATCCGCGCTGCCCGTCACGAGCGCGGCCGCGTTGCGCTGATTCCGTCCCTGCTCCCGTGTGCTCGCGTCGATAAGGTCGGCGAACGCGGCGGCCACAGCCCGAGGAATCGGGATCAAGTCCTGGTCCGCACGAAGATCGGGGCTTCCCTCGCGCGTCATCACTGACGGCAAGCCTTGCGCCAGCGAACCGGATGAGGGCTTCTGGCGCGGCTCGGGCGTGTCAACCAAGACATCCAGTGCCCCGAGCATCAGTTCGCGGGCACAGTGACAGATCACCGAGACTCGGGCCGACTCCAGCCCGTCGGCCGCGGGACTTCCAAGCTCGCGAAGTGCGGTCACATACAAGCCCGCATGAACGGCGCTCCGCTCCCTCAGGCGGCTATAGATGACCTGTTGTCGTTGGTCGAGGAACGCTGGCGACGCGCCCATAACTAGGCAACACCGGATCCGCACGTGCAAGCCCGACACGCGACGTAGCGGAAGCTCTCACGTGGACGGCGAAGGAGGCCGGCAAAACCGAACTCCGAACGCACACGATCTACGTCTTTCGCACGGTAGGCGGTGGCAGAATGGCCATTGGTCGACATGTCCATACCTCTCCGCTAGGTGACTTCTGAGCTTAGTGAGCACGCTCTACCGAAACCCGTCGAGAATGACAGCAAGCGCGACTGTAGCTGGCGGTACATGAGACCGTGCCACTGCTATTACTGTGCCGGTTGCAAGACGACCGATGTCCTCGCTCGCGCCCCCAATCGTTCCTAGCCTCGACGCGACCATGCCAAGATGACAGGACGACCGCGCTCCCCGTTGGCAAGTGGGCGACAACGTGCGTTCTTGGCTCTCGAGAAGAGGAATGTCATGGCTCCCAGCGCGCTAACGACGGTCCCGGCGGTGCTGTCGCGCTTTGACACCGAAATGTCAGAGTTTACGTCGGCCTTCCTCGACGGCCAGTACGTACTCTGGCTCGGATCCGGAATTTCTCGCGACCGGGTTCCAAACGTCTTTGAGCTTCTCGGACGAGTCGTCGAGTTCCTCCGATCGGGAATCGATCCCAACGACGAGAACTGTGTCTACCGCAGCGCGCTCGATGACGTGCTTGCGTTAGCGAGCCTCACAGAGACTGAGCGTGACGCTCTGGACTACGAGATTCCATTCGCAGAATGGAGCTCCAGCGAGAGAATCACCGGAGTGCTAGTCGCGCGGTATTCCGAAGTACTTGATGTTCGAGTCTCCGGCAAAGATAGAGACTATTTGGTCTGGGACGTGCTCGACGTGCCTGAGACATATGGGTCACCTTCAATTGAGCCTGATATTGAGCATTACTGCATCGCAATCCTCATGTTGGAGGGCCTGATCGATTCCGCGGTCACGGCAAACTGGGATGGGCTCGTGGAGCGAGCTTTGGACCAGCTCAGTCTCAACTTGACCGACACAGCACGGATTGTTGTGAAACCCGAGGACTTCCAGCTTCCGACGCGACCGGTTGAGTTCATCAAGTTTCACGGATGCGCTGTGAGAGCTCGATCAGATCAGACTTACCGACCTCTCCTGATAGCCCGGCACTCTCAGATCTCCATTTGGGCGACCCAACAGCCCCACCGCTCGATGTGTAGGCGGCTCGAAGCGCTCTATGCTGAGCGCCCCACGCTCATGCTTGGCCTCTCAGCGCAAGACGCGAACCTCCACCATGTGTTCGGCACGGCCGTTCAGGATCTCTCGCGCGCGTGGTCACCCTCATCTGCCCCAGCTATCGTGCTGAGCGAGCAGCGCCTTCTTCCGCATCACTCTCACGTGCTGGAGATCACCTACGGGGCAGACTTCGAGGGGAACATCGACGCCATTACCGATTCCGCTGTTGTCGGTGCGTTCGGAAAGCCCACTCTCATTGCCTTGGTCTTGGAGTCGCTAACGCGGAAGTTCTCGTTCCTTCTGACAGAAGTGACGATGCCGGTGTGGGGTCGTGAAGAGTCGGACCTTCTGGCAGCTCAGCTGCTCCATTTGAGAAACCACGTCGCGAGCGCCGCCGACTCTCCAAACCAGGAGTCGATGAGTCGGGAAGAAGTTCTGCGTCTTCAGCGGGACTTCGTTACGCGCCTCATCAGCACGGTGAACGTTTCGTTGTCGATCTTCCGGACTGGCCGTCTGCCGGTGAACAGCCAGCGCTACGAACCTCTCTCTGACCGACCCGTCAGCCGCGCGGTCCTCAATCCAGACTTCCCCGGCAACCATTTTGGATGGTACGGAGTCGCTTTGGCTTTGATCGGACGGGGCCTGGCCGCCGGCGATTGGTCAGTCGACGTGGATAACGGCTCAGGCTCCACGTCCTCGCCCTTTCGACTAACAACTGAGTCGCGAACTCTACCCATCTACGTCGTCAAGGATTCCGCGACTCACGCAGCGCTCGAGATGAGCGATGCCTTTGACCCAAATGACGGTCGTGCGCTGATCGTCGTCGCAGCCGAAGAGGTCCAAGAATCGACACGTTCCCCGCGTCCGAGATATGGGCGCGTCGGGCGAGGTGGCCCTGTGCGGTTCAGTGTCGCAGAGAGTATGGATGCGACTTCATCGGCTGATGAACTGCTTGAGGCGTTCAAGTTGGCTGGAGGCCTCTGATGAGCGCAGTGCGTGACGTTGTTACGGTTCTAGAGGGTGCAGGCTATGTCGTCCTTCCGAAGCCGCTCACCATCGCGGGTGCCGAGTTTGAGTTCGACGCGGTAGCTCGCGGGGCGCGACATTCACACGACCTGGTTCTCGTTGCAACTGACCTGGTTCCACGTCAGCGCCTTCAACGACTAGTGTCTGGGCTCGCGCGTTCATTGGACCTTGAGGCTTCCCGCAGGCCGGTGAGCCTCATCCTGCTTGGCGAGATCGCTTCACCTGACCGCATTGAGCTCGAACGCTACGCACGCGTGCTCATCATCAGCTTCGCCAACCCAAGCGTCACCGAGATCGAGGACGCGATCGGAGTCCTACTTCCGTTGGGGCTTCCGGAAGCTGAACTGGTGCATGGCGGCGATCCGCTGAACGACGTTCTCGGTGTTCTTGGTCCGTTAGGTGCGTCCCCCGATCACATCTCGTTGATTAGGGCAGCACAAGATGGGCCAGAAGCGGTGCGAGAGTCGCTGCGACGATATGTCAACGATGGGACTGGCTGGAACGACGCGGAGGCGACCATTGAGTAGTCTCCCGATTCTTTCACTCACGGTTTCGGATTTCAGGCGCCTGCAAGGGACCCGGGTTCTACCGTTCGACGCACCGATCGTCCTCATCCATGGCCCGAACGGCACGGGCAAGACGAGCGTGCTCGCCGCACTAGAGCTAGCTCTTACGGGCGAGGTGCGCAGCATGCTGCGTCATGACGACCGGTACATCGCGCACTTACCGTTTCTGGGCCAGCCGTATGCCACCGTCCGTGTCGACGTGGCTGAAGAGTTGCAGTCAGAGGCAGCCGGGCAGGTGCTGACGGTAGGCGGCTCTCGCGTGGACGGGCAGCCGGCTTTCGCTTCCGCCGCTGCCAAGTTCTACTCCGAGCGGTGCTATCTCGACCAGGCATCATTGGGGCGACTACTTGAGCTCTACCAGACCAGGGTCGGCAAAGAGGAATCTGCCTTGGCGAGGTTCGTCAATGAACTGCTTGGGCTTGAGAAGCTGGATGCTTTGCGCGAAGGCCTATCCGCCGCCAGTGATCTCCGGCTGCTGAAGAAGCTGGCCGTCGGACTGGACGAGGCAGCGGTGAGAGCGAAATCGGCAGAGTCCTCGGTCAAGGAGCAGGCCTCAATCCTCGAAGAGAGCCGAAAGGAGATCAGAGACTCGCGAGGTGGGCTTCTCGAAGCCCTTGCAGGTGTCATCACTGTCGACGTCGCGTCTTCCAACGAAGAACTCATAGAGCTCTCTCGCAGCGCGCCGGATCAGAACGAGGCTCATGTCGCAGCGGAAGCGGCTGCAACTCTGCATCAAGAATTGCTCGCGCTCAGTGGTCGAATCGCCGCGATGTCAGCACGCCCGTCTGCTCAGAGAATTGAGGACACGCGGGCTGCCGCCGAATCCGCCGTCGTCGAGCAGGCAAGGTGGCAGATCGACGAGGGGCAAGTTGTTGCGCGTTGGGATGCGGACGCGCGCGTTTTGGGACTGGCTACTGGCTCAGATCCATCGCGTGCCCTCGAGAAGGCTGTCGAGAGTGCTGCCCAGGAGCTGACGGCCGCCGCCGGTGTGGCGGCCCAGATCGACGCCGCCCTTGTGGAACTAGAGCTCCATCGACGGAACCTGGAAACCACTGAGGCGCGGATCGCGGAGGCGAATATGCACTCGAGTTCACTGGTCGAAGGCCTCACGGCATTGCGATCTACTACCGCTTCGACGTCGAATTGCCCCGTCTGCGATCGCGACTTTACCGAGATCTCTGAGCACAGTTTGTTAGCGCACATTGACAAGAAGATCGAGGAGTTCACGAGCCACGGGCAACTGCTGATCCGCCTCCGCAGTGAGCGAGAGCAAGCCGCCGCAGAAGTCACGCAAGGCCAGTCTCTGGTCGGACGCTTAGAGAGCCAAAAGCTGTCTACTGACATGCTCGCGCAGCTCGAGGAGCGGCGCGCCCGCCTTCTTGAGTTGGCTAACCGAGCCGATGCTGTGGCTGCGGCGAGGAGGCGTGGTTCCGAAATCGCCGATCGTGCACTTCTGTTGAAAAACGCAGTTGAGGACATGGAAGCGGTCTCTTCGGAGGAAGTCGATGTGAGAAGCCAGATCGAGGAGTACGCAAAGCTGCTCGGAACCGAAGCCGTTAGGGAACCCGTCGATCTGAACGCCCAGTGCCAGCTCTTGATCGAAAGCGCGCGGAGCGAGCTTGCGACCCAACAGGACCTGGGACGCAGATATCGCGCCACGCAGGACGCCTCCTCTCGTCTTGCCGAAGCTATGTCTCGCGAGGCGCACGCGATCCAAGCGGTCGCCAACGCCCTCTCGGAATCGAACGAATGGAGCGCGCGCCACGAGGAGGGCCGGCGCAGGCAGGGCGTAGCGCGCGAGGTTCATGACGCCGCCACCAAAGCTCGCACTGCGATCGTGCAGCGAGTCTTTACCGAGTCCTTGAATGAGGTGTGGCGTCGAGTGTTTACGCGCCTGGCACCCAACGAGAACTTCGTGCCAAGGTTTGGAATCCCAACGGCTACCAAAGCCGCCCTCGAGATCAACCTTGAGACAGCACACCGAAGCGGGGAATCGAGCGGCCCTCCGCAGATGATGCTCTCGGCTGGCAACTTGAACACTGCAGCTCTCTCCCTGTTCCTCGCGCTACATCTGGCCGTCGAGCCGCTCGTTCCGTGTCTTGTGTTCGACGATCCAGTGCAAGCCATGGATGAGGTGCACGTCGCTCAGTTCGCTGCGCTAATTCGCACACTCGCAAAACAGAATGATCGACAAGTCGTCATCGCCGTGCATGAGCGAGAACTCTTTGAATACCTTTCGCTCGAGCTAAGTCCCGCTTTCGAAGGCGATCAACTCATCACCATCGAGTTGGGTGACCGAGCTGCGGACGAGGACCAAGGAGTTACTCGGCACATCTGGAAGCCGGACACTGCACTCGCGGGTTGAGCGTCATCCACTGCTAGCTAAGGAGCGCCCCCAGCGTGAGGCCCCAAGGCTTCGGCCGGCTGGGCAGTGGCACGGCGACTTCAGCGTTTCCGGGCGGAGGAGGTGGCGTTCGATGACCAGAACGCAACCACCTATCCTCATGCGAGGGGGCACGATTGCCGTTCGCTCTGCGTGGGCCGTCAACCGCCACTGGGATCTGCGCGCTGGCGGTGTCTCGCACGCACGTATAGCCGGCACGTTCAGATGAACGATGAGGGGAGGCTATTCGCACGGTCGTCAATCAGAGTTCTGGTCGACGACCCTACGCAGTCCGCACTACTCCAACGTTCATCAGCAAATGGGACCTGCCTCGCCCGGGATGAAGTCGTACACCTCAGCGTCGATGTCGACCCCAATCTGGCAGAGACCGTCGAGTGCTACTCCGAAGAGAACCTCCACAGCCACGTCGAGGCTCTCCTCGATCTCAGCGATTGCGACTTTGACGATCTCTGGTTCCAGGTTGGCGACGTCGTGCGCGATTGCCGCGCGTTTGATGGCCTCGACGTTCGCGGGGGTGATCTCGTAGTTGACGGTAAGGATGAGCTGCTTCATTTCGCGTTCCTCCTAGAAGCGGTCCGTTCAAGTCCCAGCCGCTAGCGATCGCTCGCGTCCCACTTCCTCTATGCGCGGCGCACGAGCGAGGTCAAGGACGGTCGTTCCGTTCTGGACCCGGCCGCAACTACCCGGAGATTCCGGGTAGTTGCGAAGACCCCCGCTCATGACCTGCCGCTCATCCCCCAGAGCTCCGGCAACCTGCAAGGATTTCTTACAGGTTGCCCAGTTGCGCATCGTGTCCGACTCCACGCGAGCCAGCTCGGTTCGGCGATCAGCCCGTCGCCCGATTTGGGATGAGACCGCCTTCGACGTCCACAACCCCGATGTGAAGCGCGCACCTCGGTTTCAGCCCAATCGAGCTTGAGGATGTTGGCAGCCAACAGCGTCTCGAGCGCCTCGTGCGTTGACTCGGCCACCGCCTCGAGCTTCTCCGCTCGCTCAATGGCTGCCAATTCCGAGTGGAGTCGGGCCGCTGGGGCGCTGCAGGAAAGCAGCAAGATCTCGGCTGCCCGTACCTACGACCTGTCGGTGCTGTTTGCTGACCGGTGTCGGAGGGCGCTGATGTAATCGAGCCATGCAGTGAGCGACATCAACCCGAACGGAGCACCCGCGTGAACTTCTTGAAGTACGACCTTGGCCACGTGGAGAAGGGCTCCACAGTTGTCGTGACGCTCAGCACCGGTGCGAACGTCCGCCTCATGGACTCGTCCAACCTCAGCAACTACCGAAACGGTCGCCGTCACACGTACTACGGCGGGCTGGCGAAGGTGTCGCCGTCGCGGATCGCCGTTCCCTCGACCGGCCACTGGTTTGTGACCGTCGACCTCGCCGGCCTTAGGGCGACGAACGTACGCGCTAGCGTCAATGTGGAGCCCGGTGCACTGCGGCCACTTCGCTCGGCGAGCGGGTCGCTGGCCGGTATTCGTTCTGAGCCGCCCGTTCGCCTGACGCCGGACGAGAGCGGCCAGACCTGGGACGTCTTCATCTCGCACGCGGGTGAGGACAAAGCCTCGGTCGCCCTCCCGCTCTACGAGGCACTTACTGAACGTGGTCTGAGGGTCTGGCTCGACAAGGGTGAGCTCCGAATTGGCGACAGCCTTCGCCGCAAGATCGACTACGGCCTGGCGCACTCGACCTTTGGGGTAGTGGTGTTCTCCAAGTCGTTCTTCGCGAAGGGTTGGCCGCAGTACGAGCTGGACGGCATCGTTGGGCTGTCGGTGGCCGGCAAGCAGAGGATGCTTCCGATCTGGCACGAGATCTCGAAGGACGAGGTCGAATCCCAGTCACCGTCACTGGCCGACAAGATCGCGCGCACCACCGCCACCAGCACCATCTCCGAAATCGCAGATGAAATCGCCGAGGTCGTGCGTGACGCCGACGCCGCCTGAATTGCTCACTGACAGATCGTTTCGCCCCGCCAGTGCTATCGACGCGGAAGTGCCGAATGAGTTCGGCGTCTACGGTATCCGCCTTCGCACGGGTTCGTCGCTGCCCGAGCCGTTCGCGACCCACCTGGCGTCACGCCGCACTCGACTCATCTACATAGGGAGGGCGACGTCGCTGTCGAAGCGCATGCTCGGCAACGAGCTACGCAGCCGTGGTCACGGGACCTTCTTCCGCAGCATCGGCGCCGTGCTCGGATACCGGCCGCCGGTGGGGTCACTCGTCGGCAAATCGAACAAGTACAACTTCAGCTTTGTGGCCGACGATCGTGCACGAATTGTCACCTGGATCAATGACCATCTCGAAGTGAGCTGGGCGACACTCCCCCAGGCCGATGTGCGCGCGACGGAGAAGGGGCTCATCCTCGAGCACACGCCACTGCTCAATCTCGAGAGCAACCCCGCAGCGCTCGCCGAACTCGACGCGCTGCGCATCGAGTGTCGCTCCATCGCCGCTGGGATGTCCTCCGGGACTACTGAGGGCTTGGGCGACTCCTGATCTGTGGTGACTCCAACTACCTGAGATTCCTCGTTAGTTGCCACCTCGCACGCTCGAACGCACGAGAATCGCTTGTCGGTTGGAGCCGTCAACTATCCGGAATCACCAAGTAGTTCGTGATGGCCGGTGGCAACCTGTGCAGAATCCGCACAGGATCCTTTTGCCTAACGAGCGAGGATCGACCCCAGTTCTCTGAGCTGGAACTGGCGGGTACGCCCCTGCATACGACCGCCGTGAACTTGCCTGACGCCGCGAGCTCAAGCAATCGATCGAGATCAATCTGCCGCGTCGGGTGCGCTGACGGTGTCGCCGCTCCCAGTCCGCTTGGCGAGGGCTCCCACACTCGCGAAGGCAGCGCATCCTGCACCTTCACTGCGACTCGCCGAGTTCAACCTCGCGCCAGCGCTGACGTCGAAGCCAGCGATACAGGTCCGCCTCGCGTTCGGGCGGTCGCTGGCCGTTGATGGTGCTCTGCGGAGTCGCCCATTGTCGTCGATGAACTCCTCAAGGTCGAAGTATCGCCTCTGCCATTCAGCACTCATCAGGATCGCCCCTTAGGTCGTTTCCTGATCCATGCGCGGCGCGGGCGAAGGACCAGTTCGGAGCGGCGATCGTCTCGATGTGGAGCGCCAGATAGAGGCAACTACGGAAGATTTTGAGGCAGCAGCTCCCGCCGTATTGCTGACCTTGTCACCCACGAAATACCCACAACTCCCGGAGCTTGCCAGTGATTCAGAGTGAACTCAGACTGCGCGCGCATCTTCTCGATCCCAGCAATCAGCTCGATTCAGGCGACCCGCTGGTCCCCGCCGAGGGACGTGCTCAGAGTTCACACGGAAGAGGTCATCGGTTCGAGTCCGGTATCGCCCACCACCCCTCGCACAAAAGCCCCGGTTTTCCGGGGCTTTTGTCGTTTCAGGATGAGTGCAGCTGCGCGTAGCCCCGGGCGAAGGCCGATTCGAGCATCCACGTGGGCCATCGTTCCAACTCTGCCGCGGCCACCGCGTCCGTCACTGACATGCCCGCGGCGTGACTCGCCCGGATGGCGACAGCCACTGCCGCCAGTTCCCCCGCCTGACGCGCGACGAAATCGCGATCGACCACCGTTCCGTGTCCCGGGATGACCGGGTCGCTCGGCGAGATCGACTCCAGCAGCCGGAGCAGTGCAGTCGGCCACGCGAGGGGAAAGCTGCCGGACCCGAACATCGGTGGACCGGACTGCTCAATCACATCCCCGAGCACCCAGACCCTCACATCGGGCACGAATACAGCGAGGTCGGTGTCGGTGTGCCCGGGGTCGATCGGAATCAGCTCGACTGCCCGGCCGCCGAGAACCAGGCTGGCCGCCCCGCTGACGGCGATCGTTGGCGGAGTGAGCACGACATCCGCCCAGCTCTTGTCCGGCTCGCGGGCAGGGTCCACCTGCAGTGCGGACAGGCGCGGGGCCTCGTACTCCGCGTGATGCGCGGCGATGCGGTGGTGCCCGTAGATCGGGATGCCTCGCTCGGCGAATACCTGATTGCCGAAGGTGTGGTCGTAGTGGGCGTGGGTGTTGATCGCGGCGACGATCGGAAGGGTGAACTCCCGCTGCACGTCGGCGACGATCTCCTCGGCTTCTTCCGGATTGTTGCGAGTGTCGACCACCGTGATGCCGGACGGACCGACGATGGCCACGACGGAGACATCCTCCGGCTCGTAGCGGCGCTGGAACACGCCGTCGGCGATTTCGGTCCACGCTGAGCTCGACATCCGGCCATCATAGGGAGACCCCGCTACGAAGGATCAGCATGCAGAGTCTCGCCAGCCGCCTGATGCCCCTCGTGATGACGCTGCGCGGGGCGAAGCGGCGGTACTCCTCGGCCGAGCGCACGCTGGCGCGGGTGAACGAGCGGCGCGAGCATCCGTCACCGTGGGCTCCCCCGCCGGGGCTGGCGAGGAAGGTGCGCATCGAGGAGACCGCAGTGGGCGGCATCCCCGTCTACACGGTCGGGCCGCTCGACGGGACCGCGTCGCGATTCGCCCTGTATCTGCATGGCGGCTCGTACGTGTTCCAGATTGCGCCCCAGCACTGGACGCTGATTGCCGACCTCGCTGCGACCGCCGGCATCCGTTTCACGGTGCCGATCTTCCCGCTCGCGCCTGGCGCGACCGCCGCGTCGATAGTGCCGGCGATGACCGACCTAGCCGCGACGCTGATCGCCGAGCACGGCGCTCGCAGCTTCGGGCTGTTCGGCGACTCGGCGGGCGGCGGGATGGCGCTGGCCGTCGCGCAGCAGCTGCGCGACCGTGGGTTCCCGGCTCCGCGCG